>OGXZ01001138.1_pt1 | contig 15511 bp, 18 predicted proteins | sample 1576431 | NCBI WGS metagenome assembly OGXZ01 (sample SAMEA3541590, study PRJEB24748) | human gut metagenome | biome: human gut; feature: human-associated habitat; material: faeces | place: China | collected 2012
AGTATCTGACTGGATTTGAAGTGTTAAACCCTGATTTGGTGATTTGTCATTTAGATGCAAAAGCCTCAATGCAGATTGACCTGACCATCAACAAGGGCCGTGGCTACGTTCCTGCTGATGAGAATCGTGAGTACTGCACTGACGTCAACGTAATTCCAATCGATTCTATCTACACCCCTATCCGTAATGTGAAATATGCCGTTGAGCCTTATCGTGTTGAGCAGAAGACCGACTTCGATAAGCTCGTACTGGAAGTTTCTACGGACGGTTCCATCCACCCGAAGGATGCCCTTAAGGAGGCTGCCAAGATCCTTATTCAGCACTTCATGTTGTTCTCTGACGAGAAGATCACGCTTGAGACAAGCGAGCAGGAGACCAACCAGGAGTTTGATGAGGAGGTTCTCCACATGCGCCAGCTGCTTAAGACCAAGCTTGTTGACATGAACCTGAGCGTTCGTGCCCTCAACTGCTTGAAGGCTGCTGATGTAGAGACACTCGGTGACCTTGTTCAGTTTAACAAGACTGACCTGCTTAAGTTCCGCAACTTTGGTAAGAAATCGCTTTCAGAGCTTGATGATTTGCTCGAGAGTCTGAATCTGTCGTTTGGAACCGACATTTCTAAGTATAAATTAGATAAAGACAATTAAAAAAAATGAGACACAATAAAAAATTCAACCATCTGGGCCGTACTGCATCGCATCGTGCCGCTATGCTTTCTAACATGGCTGCGTCACTGATCCTGCACAAAAGAATCACTACGACCCTCGCCAAGGCTAAGGCCCTGAAAATGTATGTAGAGCCCCTGATCACACGCTCTAAGGACGATTCAACCAACTCACGCCGTGTAGTTTTCAGCTACCTTCAGAACAAAGAGGCCATCAAGGAGCTCTTCGGTGCTGTTGCAGCTAAGGTTGCTGACCGTCCCGGTGGTTACACTCGCGTAATCAAGCTCGGCACACGTCGTGGCGATGCTGCTCCCATTGCTTTCATCGAGCTCGTTGACTTCGATGAGAACATGGCCAAGACAGGCAAGGGCGGCGCTAAGAAGACTCGTCGTAGCCGCAAGGCTGCTCCTAAGGCTGAAGCTCCTGCAACAGAGGCTCCCGCTACAGAGGCACCTGCAGCTGAAGAGGCAAAGGCTGAATAATTTTTTATTCATCATAACCATTAAGGGATGTCCTTTCGAGGGCATCCCTTTTTTGTTTCTTCATTTCTAACCATTGCACAGTCTTTCTTTTTTCTCTTTTATTCTTTCTTCTTCCTTTCTTCTCCCTTTCAAACCATTCTCCATCTTTCTTTCCTTTTTTGTTCCTCCCTTTTACCCTTTGAACAATCTTTCTTTCTTTCTTTCTTTTTTGTTTCCCCCTTCCAAACTTTCCACAATCTTTATTCTTTCTTCCCCTTGCACCATCTTTCTCTCTTTTTTTTCTTTATTCCTTTAAGTCATTGTGCTTTAATGACTTATGCTCTTTTGTGAAAATGCGTGTAAAAGCATTACGTTCCAAAAGAACACTCAACAAATAATTTTCATAACTTCGCAATCGAAATCAGTATCGGGCTTCGCAAGCGTTAATGCTTTTTCATTGAGGTCCCACATGTCTAATCTTAAAAAATAAAAGTTATGAAAACATCAGCAATAGTACTTGGAGTTTTTACCCTTATGTGCGCTATCTTTGTTTCATGTTCAAAGGATGATGACGAGCTGTTCGTGCCCGCGTCACCCACTTCATCTGTTTCGCCGAGCTCTACTGATGCCGTTGAGCCAGTCAAAAATCCCGGCTTTTTGCCCGACAGCGTTATCTCTACGACCAAGCAGAAGGATTCATTGTTCATACCTTCATTTGGGAAATGAACCAAATGCTTTAGTGCAGTTATCTTCAAAAATAAGATTAACGCATGAAAAGAGTTCTTATGGTTTCCTCATTCTCTTTTGAGCTTCAGCGATTATAATTTTTTTTGAATACATCTCAAGCGTGGCTGTCAAGTGAAAATTATTTCAACTTGATGGCCATTCTTTTCTTCATTCAGATATTTTTGCCTACTTTTGTATGTCTGAACATCATCCGTAAACATCATTTATGTTAAAAACATACGCCAAGATATTAATCTTCTTCCTTTCCATTCTCGCTTTAGCCTCTTGTTCCCCATACGCAGACAACCGGTTCAAGTCGAGACTTGCCCATGCCGACACGTTGGCCACCTGTTATCCTGATAGCGCATTGGTTGTGCTTCATGAGCTTAACAACAATCTTGCCCGTCAGTCGGAGTTTATGCGCATGACCTACCGTCTTGTTACGTTTCGCTGCATGATGTCCTCGCGCGACAGCATGTTGCGTAGCTCTGTTTCCGCAGATTCATGCCTTCAAGTAGCCCGCTATTTCCGCAGCCACGGCAATGCCCGTCATCGTCTTGATGCCTACAATCTCGCGGGCCAGGTGCTGTTAGAGAATAACCGACCAGCCGAAGCCTTGCGCTGGTTCGATGCCTCTTGTCGTCTTGCCGACAGTGACGGTTCGGTTGATCCAGCCACCACCGCCCGCTGCCATTTTGCCATGGCACAAATTCTCTCCTCATCGCCAGCAGCCGTAGCTTATGCCTGTGCACAGCTTGACCTTGCAGAGACTAACGCCGTTGAGAGTGGCGACCCCTCTTTACAGAACATCATTGCTCACGAGAAACGCCACATGTATCGTCTTCTCACAAGCTCTCCCCACCATGATGTTGTCCTGTCAGCCATGAAGCTTGATGCCGATGATGCTGACAATGTCTTTTTGACCAACCTCACCATCCTCCTCTCCATCCTGTCCTTCGCCCTTGCGTGCATCATCTTATGGTTCGTTCGCCTCTTCCGCAAGAAGAAGGACGAAGAGTTTGCCGCCAACTTCCGCAACCGCCTGCATGCCGAGGAGATACAAGATGAAATCTCGTCGCTCAAAAAGCTTATACAGCGTCTTAAATCGATGCTCAACGACGAGAAACATGCCAACACCGACAGTTTCAAGACCATCACCGAGCAACAGTGGCGTCTCGACCGTCTTTCAGATCGTGTGAGCGTCATCGACAAGAAAGAGGCTCAGCGTCGAAGCATGGAGGTGCAGCAGACCCTTCAGACCGACGAGCTTGTCATCGCTTTCCACGAAATGGCTCTTCACCCCGTGCGCAACGTCCTTCCCACCGATGCCCAGTGGTCCGCCCTGGCTTCTCTTGTAGAGACCGTCGCCCCCGATTTCTATGTCATCATGAACCGCAACACGGTCTTGCGCGAAGAAGAATATCGTGTCTGTCTTCTCATAAAAGCACAGTTCAAGATGTCAGAAATATGCTACCTCTTAGGCATCGGCAACTCCAAGCTCACCAACCTTCGCGCCCGTCTTCTCGGAAAAGTGTTTGGAAAAGAAGGAGGTGCCAATGATTTTGACCGGGCAATTCAAGGGCGAATACTTGATTAAAGATTATAAAAAAGCTCCAGACAAGACGTCTCTTTTGGAAGCAAGACGTTTCTCATGTAAAAGAACTAAAGCGCGTAACTGACATGATTATAGTCGGTTACGCGCTTTTGTGTAAACGTGGGTAAAATGCCGACCCGTAAAATTCTATCCATTAAAAAATTTGTTTCTATTTTTGCTGCCGTGAACCATCAACGTTTGTTCGAGCAGTCTTTCATGCGACTCTCCTTCAGACAATTATTAATTTAATCATTGGTTTCTATCTATGAAACAAAGAAATTCAACCATGTTCTATTTGCGCACTGCTGTTGCAGGACTTGTTGCGTACCAAACTTTTATGTTTGTCTTCGTTTCTAAGCTCAGCACCGACAACATTTTTTCTGATTTGCTTGTAACCACATTGGTTTTCGCCTTTTTGTTCTATAATCCCGGCATCTTCCGTCCAACGCTGATAATAGAAGACAAAACCGTTGTTGTGAAGAAGCGTAGTGGAGAAGTCTCTATCCCCTTTTCAAACCTTAAAAATGTGGAGGTGAAACATAGCATTTGGGGACGTATGATGAAATTTTATTATGAGGGTGGCAAGGTTGTGACCTATCCCAAAGATGTGGAGGCCGCCGTCTCTTATCTGCGACAGCTTGGTGTTACTTGCATCAAAGAGAGCTGATGCTTTCTCCAACGGCATCATGCTTTCTCCAACGGTATCATGCATCTTTGAAGGTTATGAAAGCAACCACAGGTGTTAAGTTTTTCCTAAAATTGTTTGTGACAATAATCAAATTTTTTTAATTTTGTATCACTATAAGCTTTTCTGTGCAGAATCCAAGCCGCCCCTCAGCCAAAACGTTCAAGCAATCTTGACGTTAGCTTTCGGTTTGCATTGTCTAATAGTGACACCTTAAAAAATGTTGAAATGAAAATAGGGAAATATCTCACATCTGTGGTCGCCTTCTTGTTCCTCTGTCTTGTCTCATGCAGCAAAGACGACGCCTTGCCTGTAAGCCTGCCTACAGCCAAAGCAGGCGTTGAGCAAGGATGCGTTGGTGGCTCGTCATCCCTCAATGAGTTCACGCTCGACAACCGTGTGCTCTCAAGCTATATGCAAGATGCTAACGTGCGGTCATTCATGCAAGACGTTGACAAGCTAAGCAACAAACCTCTTCGTCCTCAGAAAAACGGTTACGGCACCAGAACCGCCGATGTCGTAGACGGACTGGCTGGCTCCATTGCCCAATACCTTCTTAAGTGGCCGAGTGCAGGCGCCATCTGTGGGGCTGTCGCTTCTTTTATGTATTCTAAGTTGGAAGAATCCTTACACAAGAAAGGTTGGTACGAGAAGCCCGTCGATCCAGAGCTGTTAGGCGATGAGGTGCTGTGGAACAGTTCTAATCGGTCCCACTATAAGTTCAACATCGAAGACCATTCCTTAATCTTAAAAGAGGCCTCCCGCCATGTGTCGTTCATCGATTCTGTCGGCTATTATCACAACGCCTTGTTGTCTGCTTTGTCAAAGCGTGGCACCGGTTGTGCCGACTCTCTTGGTTTTATCTCTTACGACCGTTTGTGCCAAGATGCCGAGCAGCGTTTCAACAGTTCCTTGCAGCGTCGACGCTTAACGGGTAACAACCCTGAAGCCTCTTGTCTTATGGGTGCGAATCAAGAAGAATATGACGCAGTTAAGAATTTTACGACTTCCTTTGTTCAGAACATGAGTTCTGGCCTTGGGTTCTATAAAAGTTTTGAGGCATCAAGAGTCAACACTATCGACCTGCTTCAATGCCGAAAAAGCGATGTCGATGCCATCAGAGATCTGTGTCAAAAGATCCTGACCGCCTCTCACGGCATCTCCAATGCAGAGAGCGTCAACTATTGTCGTAAGTTGAACCAGCTGATAGAAAAATCTTGTTTGTCAAAAGTTCAGAAAGAAACATTCAAATGTCTTAACAATATCTTCATAAACAGCCGCTTATATTGGTATCGTTGAGTGCGCGGCCATTTACATTTATCGAAAACAGGAGGTGTGATCCCATGCTAAAGAAAATCCAATTGTTTCTTGCCTACGCCTTTATGGGGCAGATGGTCTGCTCTGTACTCGCCTATGGTGTTGTGCTTCAGGCATCTCATGTTGTGCTTTCGCTCATGACCTACGTTTGTGGCGTCGCTTTAGCCTTTTACCTCCATCGTGTGTTACGAGAGAATCGTGAGATAGGCCTTCCTGTTGACACCTTGTTCATGTGGGATGTCTATTTCGACATAATGGTTTTCCTTTTGTTCATCCCCGCGTGGGTAGAAGACTATGAAGAAGAGCCTTGGTGGCCCATAGCCGTTACTGTTTGCATGCTTTGCGCTGTCGATTTTGTTCGTCAACTTTTGGCAATGTTCTCCGACCGTAAGAACCGTTCCTCTTCGCGAACCCTTTTAGGCGGCTATGACAAGTCGGTTCCTCGCATGCCAGAATCTCCCTCCTATAGAATAAGGCAAGGCAACTCCACGACGTTTAATGTCAGGATAGCCATATCCGAGTTTCTTGTTCTGTTGGCTTTGGTTGGCTTGTTCTCCTTATGGGACGAGTGGAACGTCGATTTCCTTTTTAAAGTGTTGTGGTATTTTTTCTTGTATGCGGTCTTCATGATGCTTCAGTGTTGTGGCACACGCATAACCGTCGAGGGACAAGTGATGGAGATAACCAACCCTTATCGTCTGATCGACATCAGCCGCATCTCTGTGCGTGAAATGACAGAGGTGGTCATCAGTAATGCTTTCTTCGGTTGCCGCATGACCGTCCATTATGGTTATGGCAAAAAGGCCGTCTGCTATCCGTCCGACATCGACGAGATAAAGCTGTTCCTTTCGCGCAACCGCGTTGAGGTTGACGATAAGAGGCCTTGACCATCAGTCTCAGCTCAATGATATAAATCCAAAGAGTAACCCCATTTTTCCCATTCTCCACGTTATGATAGAACATCTTAACACCGCTTTAGCCCTTTTCTCCTACCTCCTCTTGGTGTGCTGCTGCGCCCTTTTGGCGTACAATGTTTTTGGCGCATATCCCTGGTTGGCAGTGATTATTGGTCTTATGATTTTGTTCCTCACTTATCTGTTCGCCTCCACCGTAAAGAAATGTTGGGCTCAGAAACTCTCCTTGTCAAGAGTGTTTGTGTCAAACTTAAAGACCGACATCGTTTTGGCCATTATAATCCCTTTCTATCTTTTAGAGTTCAATTTAGGCAAATGGCATCTTTTTTTCATGGCCGCTATGACGTGGCTGTTTGTCGACATCGTGCGGCTCAACATCAACCAATATACCGATGCGCGGCGCCATTGAGCTTATGTAACGCTCTTTTGACGTTCAGAAACGCTCTTAGTGTGTAGCAAAAGGGTGTGAAAAACAAAAAATATCTTAAAAAATGAGCTGTATGCTTTGCGTTCCGCTTTTTTTGCTTACCTTTGCATCCGCAATTAAGCGCGAACACATTGGGGTGTTCTCCAGCGGCAACGAGAGCAGACTGTAAATCTGCCGTCATTCGACTTCGTAGGTTCGAGTCCTACCACCCCAACAGCATCATTTGCAACCACGGTGCGGTCACATTCTTATGTGGCCGCATTTTTATTTGATCGTTTTTATTTGATCGTTTTTTTGATCTTTTTTTCGTGTTGATTTTTAGCCCCTTGCGCGGCTTTGTGTAAAGTTGTGTAAAAAACGGAGATTGAAAGTTTGCCGCTTGGTCTTTATTGTTTTACTTTTGTATAAGATAAGCTGCACCTCAGCAAAGATTGCAAGCAAGCTTGCATCTCTGCCTTCGGTTTGCATTATCTTTGCATAAGATAACCAATAAAACGAAAGAGCGATATGACAAAAAACGTAAACAAAATCATGGCCTTTGCCTCGTGCGGCTTGTTGCTGCTGCTGACAGCCATTGTTGTCAAGTTGATGGTTGGCGTTGACAGCCTGCCCGTCCTGTTCTTCCTCTTGTGCTTCGTCATGAGCGTTGTAGCCTTTCTCTGTTACAACATCACGAAGCGCCGCATGGATGGCGCCTCCTGGTCCGCCCTTTTTGCGTCGAAACCCTGTTTCGATGTCTTGATGCTCATGGCGTTTGTGCCCGCTTATGCTGAAGACAAGCAAGAAGAAGCGTGGTGGCCCGTTGCCGCTGCTGTTTTTACATGGTGCTCCTTTGATCTGCTGCGCCACGCTCTTGCCCAGCTCACCGCTTGGCGCGAGAAGCGCATGTCGTCGCGCCATGAGAACGGAAGCTGCGCCGCCGATGCCAGCCGCTCAAACGCCGACTTTAGCATCGACATGTATTATTCGTTGCGGTTCAACGTCGGCACAATGATGTTCTACCTCTTTCTGTGCTTGCTTCTGAACCTCTTGTGCTTCGTTTTGGGCTTCAACTATCTCGAATTTTTCTACCGCCTACTGTTTGGCTTCCCTCTAATCTTCATCTTCCAGTATCTCATCTTGAAGATCAAGGCCGATGGTAGCAAGCTCTTTGTCTCTGACCCTTTCCGCGCGTTTAAGGTCTATCGCATCAACGTGAACGAGATAGAGAGCGTCACCGTGAGCCGAACCCTCTTGGGCCGCCGCCTCACCTTCTGCTATGGCTATGGCAAGAAGGCCGTGGCCTATCCCGCCGACCTCAACGACGTAACAGCCTATCTTAAGCGCTACCGCATAGCGGTTGATTATGACGACAAGAAACAATAACCTTGCAAAAAATCGAAATCTATGTTCAAGAAAACAAACTCTGTGTTGGCAGTTCTCTCCTATGCCCTTCTTATGTGGTGCTGTGGCTCCATTGGCTTCAATGTTCAGCATCGTTACCTTTGGTTGTTTGTAGCAGCCGTCGTCGCGTCTCTGATTATGACGTGGCAGTTTGTCCGTGCCGTCAAGGAGAGCCATCGTGGCACACCCTCGTTGTCGCATGCGTTCATGTCGAACCCCTTTTTTGATGTTGTGGCCTTGGTGCTCCTCCCCGTCTACATGCTCGAGTTTCTCGGCAGCGGTTGGCTTCTCTTCTTTGCCCTGTTGATGCTCTGGCTTCTCCTTGACGTGGTGCGGCATCTTGTCAACCGCTTTTGCGAAAGGTTCCCCCGATAAACACAACTGCCCCACTTAGCCTCTCTAACTGCCATACTTGGCTCCTCTAACTGCCATACTTAGCTCCCCTAACTGCCACACTTAGCTCTCTTAACTGTCATGGTTGTTAAGGGGCAGGGTGGGGGAAAACCCCGCTACAATATGGTTTTCCCCATCACCGTTTATAGTTTTTCCCCTTTTTTTATTCGCTTAAACAAGCTAACTTTGCAACATCGAAAGGAGATGATTCTTTTTCAAGAAACAGGAAACGGAAGAAACAAGAAACATAAGAAACAAGAAACAAAAGAGATAAGCGACAACATTTCATAACCCGATAAAAAAAGAAAAAGCTATGAAAAGATTATTCCTTACCATAATGGCCGCGCTGACCCTCACGCTGTCAGCAAGCGCACAGAGACTGTTGGACGTTCGTGGTGAAGCACAATACATAACCGACAAGATGGCCCTTGAGCTTGCCCTCACCCCCAGCCAGCGCAACAGCATCTTGCAGCTCAACCTTGCCTACCTCGACGGCATAACCAGCTATCGCGACATCGAGACCACAGGATGGAAATATCGCAACAAGCACATGAAGGCGCTGCTCACCCCTGCCCAGTGGAAGCTCTATAAGAAATCCCGCTGTTTCTATCGCCCCATAGGCTGGCACAACGACGCCTACGTTCATTATATCTACGCAAAATATCCGCGCCACTACAGCCACCAGAGCTGCAAAGGGCCGAACAAACCTCATTTTTGCAAAGATAAACACAAACACCATTTTTGCAAAGATAAGCACAAATCCCATTATTGCAAAGATGCGCACAAGCCCCGTTATTGCGAAGATAAGCACAGACAGCCCCAATTCGGCACCCGTCGCAGCAGCTACGGCAACAACAGCAAGGAGGCAATAAAGCTGCGTAAGAAGATGCGAGAACACATGCGTTCTGGTGCGCGATAGCCAACGGCCCAGGCCCGCAGCAATCGGTTTTGCCGGTCGCACCACACGATGGCCACTACCGAGTGGCGTTAGAACAACACACATATAGAATAAACAGAAAATCCGGCAGAAAAGTCAGGGAGACGTGTCAACCGCATGGCATGTCTCCTTTTTACGTTTTTTAAAGGCTTAGAGCCCTTTACCCAACAACATTTTTTGCATGTCAATGCCAAAATGCGCGTTTTTTTCCGTAACTTTGCAAGATATAGAAAAAAAGAAAACAAGAAAACAAGATATATGGCAGAATCTAATTTCGTAGACTATGTGAAGATATACTGCCGCTCAGGAAAGGGCGGTCGAGGAAGCATGCACTTGCGTCATGTAAAATATAACCCCAACGGCGGTCCCGACGGTGGCGACGGCGGCGATGGCGGAAGCGTCATCCTGCGCGGCAACCACAACTATTGGACCCTGCTGCACCTTAAGTTCCAGCGTCACGTCTTCGCCGAGCATGGAGGCAACGGCGGTCGCGACAAGTGTCACGGCAAGGACGGCAAGGACCAATATATAGACGTGCCCTGTGGCACCGTGGTCTACAACGCCGAGACGGGCAAGTATGTGTGCGACGTGACCTACGACGGTCAGGAGGTGGTGCTGCTCAAGGGCGGCCGTGGCGGCCTCGGCAACTTCCAGTTCCGTTCAGCCACCAACCAGGCGCCGCGCTTCGCCCAGCCCGGCGAGCCCATGGAGGAGATGACCGTCATCATGGAGCTGAAGCTCCTTGCCGATGTGGGCCTTGTGGGCTTCCCCAACGCCGGCAAGTCGACCCTGCTGTCAGCCCTGTCGAGCGCGCGCCCCAAGATCGCCAACTATCCCTTCACCACCCTTGAGCCCAGCCTCGGCATCGTCGACTATCGCGACCACAAGTCGTTCGTCATGGCCGACATCCCCGGCATCATCGAGGGCGCGAGCGAGGGCAAGGGCCTGGGTCTGCGCTTCCTCCGTCACATCGAGCGCAACTCGCTGCTCCTGTTCATGGTGCCTGGCGATACCGACGACATAAAGAAAGAATATGAGGTGTTGCTCAACGAGCTTCGACAGTTTAACCCCGACATGCTCGACAAGCACCGCGTGCTGGCCGTGACCAAGTGTGACCTGCTCGACGACGAGCTGTGCGACATGCTTCGCGAGACCCTTCCCGACGACCTGCCCGTGGTCTTCATCTCGTCAGTGACAGGCCAGGGCCTCACCGAGCTTAAGGACATCCTGTGGCAGGAGCTCAACTCGGAGAGCAACAAGCTGCAGGAGATCACCGCCGAAGACACCCTCGTTCACCGCGACAAGGACATGTCGCGCTTTGCCGCCGAGCTGGCCGCCGAGGGCGAAGACGACATCGAGTTCCTTGACGACGACGATGTGGAAGATGCCGACGACATTGAATATCTTGACGATTTTGAATATGAGGAGGACGACCGCGATGAATGACACACCACAACTCAAGACCTACGACATGGGCGACGGCATCGTCGCCTTCAGCACCACCCGTCACGGCGGCGTGAGCACAGGCACCTCTTATGCCTCGTTCAACATCAACCCCTTCTGCGGCGACGACCCTGCCCATGTGGCAGCCAACCGCGAGCTGCTCTGCAAGGAGCTGGGCATCGACAGCCGCCACCTCATCCTGCCCCACCAGACCCACGGTGTGGACACGCGCATCATCAGCGACGAGTTCTGCGCCCTTCCCGACAACGTGCGCCAGATGGTTCTTGAGGGCGTCGATGCCGTGATGACCAACGTCCCGGGCGTGTGCGTTGGCGTGTCCACCGCCGACTGCATACCCGTTCTTCTTCACGACCCCAAGCACCGCGCCGTGTGTGCCGTCCATGCCGGATGGCGCGGCACCCTCGCCCGCATAACCCATAAAGCGACAGTCGACATGCGTGCCGCCTATGGCACCAACCCCGCCGACCTTGTGGCGGTCATAGGCCCCGGCATCTCCCTCGATGCCTTCGAGGTGGGCGACGAGGTGTATGAGCAGTTTGCTGCCGCTGACTTCAACCTCGACCGCGCCGCCGAGCGTCGCGAGAAGTGGCACCTCGACCTCGCCCTTCTCAACCGCGAGCTGCTCGTGCAGAGCGGTCTCGACGAGGCCAACATAAGGCTCAGCGGCATCTGCACCTACAACCGTTGCGACCAGTTCTTCTCCGCACGCCGCCTCGGCACCGAGTCGGGCCGCATCTACAACGCCATCATGATCGAGGGGTGACGCCACAACCGTTTTGCTACAACTTGAATTGAATTGCTAAAAAATGAAACTGAGAACAATCATCCTGTTCCTCTCTGCCGTCGTGACCCTGTCGGCCTTTGCTCCCGCCAAGGACAAGTTTTCGGCAGCCGAGCAGCAGCAGATAAGCATAGCCACCCCAAACCTCTTCGCACAGTCTGACGCGTTCAGCATAGAGATGAGCCTTCTTGGCTCCAAAGAATATTCCTTCCCTCTGCCCGTGGGCAAGGCCGAGAAGCGTGGCGACAACCGTCTGGCCATCGTCTCCTCTGAGGGCGATGCCGTGAAGGCCATGTTCGACGGCGTGGTGCGCCTCTCGCGTAACCACCCCGACTATGGCAACGTCATCGTCATTCGCCACTACAACGGTCTGGAGACCGTCTACGGCAACAACGCCCAGAACCTCGTGAGCGTGGGCGATGTGGTGACGGCAGGCCAGACCATCGCCATCGTAGGCTCAAAAGACGGCAAGACCTACCTCGACTTCTCCATCATGATTAACGGTGCACGCATAAACCCCGAGACCGTGCTTGGCCTGAAGAGCCACCGCCTGCACAAGCAGACGCTCCTCTGCACAAAGAAAGGGTCGCTCGTCGACGTGCAGACGCTTAAAAAGGGCGATGTCGACGTGTCCGACAACACGGGTGTGGACCTCAATGCCGACCCCTTTGCCAAGAGCGACGTCTATAAGCTCGACCTCGTAAACATAGAGAAGGAGCGTTGGGCCTATCCTCTGCCCGGTGCCAAGGTCATCAGTCCCTATGGCGGCCGTCGCCGCCATGCCGGCGTTGACCTCAAGACGAAGCCCAACGACGAGATCGTGGCTGCCTTCGACGGCGTGGTCACACGCTCAAGCTCCTATTATGGCTATGGCCTCTGCATCGTGATCAAGCACGCATGGGGTCTGGAGACGCTCTACAGTCATCAGTCGAAAAACTTCGTCAAGGTGGGCGACAAGGTCAAGGCCGGCCAGGTCATCGGTCTCACAGGCCGCACGGGTCGCGCCACGACGGAGCATCTCCATTTCGAGACCTCTTTCAAGGGGCGCCGCTTCAACCCCGGCATCATCTTCGACCATGCCAACCGCAAGCTTCAGCAGACCACCATCACGCTGAGAAAGAACGGCAGCATCTCGTCGGGAAAGAAATGAGAACACCTTATAAACGCAAAAAAGGCGTGCCATCTGTGATGACACGCCTTTATTATATTTCTTTCTAATCGCCCGCGATTACTCGCCCAGGCTGATAGCCTCTGAGGGGCAAACATCAGCGCATGTGCCGCACTCTGTGCACACATCGGGGTTGATAGAATACTTTTCGCCTTCAGAGATAGCGCCAGAAGGACACTCGTCAATACATGTACCGCAAGCGATGCAGTTGTCACCAATTACGTAAGCCATAATGATTATAAAAAATAAAATTGTTAATAATGTTATTGTTCTTTTTTTGATTGGTCTCCACGCAGGGTGGGGCCTTTCTTATTGCAAAGGTACACATTATTTTTTATTTACAAACTTTTTGTCGGCTTTTTACACGTCTTTATCTCTATTTTTAACAAAATAAAAACATTAAGATTGTTTCGTTTGTCCGTTTTTTTTGCTACTTTTGCGGTCACGGAAAAGCATAAGATTGTTATGGAAAAAATGTTGAACCAACTGAAAAAACTGGAGCATGCCACAACACAGGAAGTGAAGAAGAGCATGCAGTGGAAAGAGGCGTTCAAACGTCTCGCCGGCTACGTTAAAGGCACAGAGAAGCTAAGCCCTGAAACGCTCGACAGGCTCGCGCTCATCATGGGGTTCCAAAACTGGGAGGGACTGAAGAACGCGCTGCATGGAACGGCAGACGGGGATACGAACTTTGAGTAGTTCTTAAAGGTAAAAAGGTAAAAAGGCTTTTTAAAGGTAAAAAGGTAAAAGGGTAAAAAGGTAAAAAAAAGGCTTCGCCTTTGAAGGAAGAGATTTTTTTAAGTGAAGAGTGAAGAGTGAAGAATTCGATAGCTTTTTAATGTGTGAAAGTTTAATAGAAATGACAATAAAAAAAAGAGACCGCTATTCGTGTGGAACACGTGTTAGCTGGTCTCTTTTTTATTTCTTTTCTGCCTTAGGCTGAAAGGAGATGCTTACTTCTCGGTGTTGATAACACGCTTCTCAGCGATGCGTGCCTTCTTACCTGTGAGATTGCGCAGATAGTAGAGCTTAGCGCGACGCACCTTACCGTGCTTGTTCACCTCGATGCTGTCGATGCTGGGTGACTCGATGGGGAAGATACGCTCCACACCTACAGTTCCAGACATCTTGCGAACGGTGAAACGCTTCTTGTCACCGTGACCAGAAATCTTGATCACAACACCACGATAGAGCTGGATACGCTCCTTTGAACCCTCGATAATTTTGTAAGCGACTGTGATAGTGTCACCAGACTTGAACTCCGGGAACTTCTTGCCGGTTGCAAATGCTTCTTCAGCAACTTTAATTAAATCCATTGTAAATTTTGATAATTAAATTTGTTTATCGTCCCAACGTAACGTAGCGAGCAACACTTCTTCCCACCATAGGTTACGCCGAAAAGCGGTGCAAAGTTACTGCTTTTTTCTCATTACCGCAAATTTTGAATGCCTTTATTGATGATAAACCTATGAATTTTAGTAACTTTGCAGATAATTAAACTTATCTCTTGCATAAGACAGGCTGCTCCTCGGCACATATTGCAGGCACGCCTGCACCTCAGCTCCCGGTCAGCTCTGTCTTTGCAGATAAACAAACCAATCGTTATGTTGAAAATAATTTTGAAAACCCTTCCCGTTGCGGGATTGCTGCTCTGCTCGTCGTGTGCCTCACACTGGCAGATGACAGGCGTGGAGCGCTCACGCATACTTGTTGACAAACGTTACGACGCGCAGCCCGACGCTCAGGCGGCTGCGTTCCTGAAGCCTTTTGCCGACGAGGTGAACAAGGAGATGAGTCCGGTGGTGGGACGCACCGCCCGTTACATGGCGTCGCACCGTCCCGAGAACGAGCTCTCTAACCTCTTGTCTGACATCCTGATATGGGGTGGAGCACGGTTTGGCGAGAAGCCCGACTTCGGCGTCTACAACATCGGCGGCATACGCGCGGCGCTGCCTCAGGGCGAGGTGACCGTGGGCGACGTGCTCGACGTGGCACCCTTCGACAACAAGATCTTTTTTCTCACCCTCACCGGCGACAAGGTGCTGGAGCTCTTCGCCCAGATTGCCCATCGCGGAGGCGAGGGCGTGAGCCACAGCGTGTGCCTGCATATCTCCCGCGACGGCAAGCTGCTCTCTGCCACGGTGGGCGGACAGCCCGTCGACAAGAACCGCTCTTACCGCATTGCCACGCTCGACTATGTGGCTCAGGGCAACGACGAGATGGTGGCGTTCAAGGCCAAGACCGACGTGGTGGCTCCCGACAGCGAGAGCAACAACCTGCGCTTCATCATCATGGACTATCTGCGTGAGCTTGCCTCAAAGGGCCAGGCGGCAGACAGCAAGGTGGAGGGCCGCATCGTGGTGGACGACTGATGTTTTGCGCTTCGCGCGAGGGTTTGAACATTAATTATCATTAATTGAACATTAATTGTCATCAATTTTCGCGCTTCGCGCGGTTCTTGAACATTAATTATCATTAATGACCCATTAATTATCATTAATACGCGCGAAGCGCGGAATATTGATGACAATTAATGTTCAATTAATGGCCATTAATGTTCACCCCCTCGCGCAAAGCGCCTAAGCCCCAACGGAGC
>OGXZ01001140.1_pt1 | contig 15511 bp, 13 predicted proteins | sample 1576431 | NCBI WGS metagenome assembly OGXZ01 (sample SAMEA3541590, study PRJEB24748) | human gut metagenome | biome: human gut; feature: human-associated habitat; material: faeces | place: China | collected 2012
TTGCCGGCTCCGCTGGGACCGACAATGCTTACCACCTCGCCCTTGTCGATGTGCATTGGGCATCAGCCCGCGCCCCTGCAGGGACGGGTCCGTTGCCATGCAGCAGAGCCATACGCCGTGGTGGTGCCCGCATTCCACTGGAACCGCACCAATCATGGCGGCCGGGATGGGCTTTGCACCGGGGGCTGGGTCCCGGGCAAGGATCAGGATATTATCCAACCCCACAATTCCACAAAGCCAGTCCAAAGCATCCTGGCGGGTTCCGCCATACGTTTTACGGCGGAACGCAACCATCTGCTCCAAATCAGCTTCCGTTGCTTTGCAAAGCATGTTCTATCCCCTCCTTGCCGTATTCAACGTGTGGCTTTTGCTGCCAACGGTTTTAGCTCAAAATCCGCTCCAGGTATGCCATCACTTCGGACTGAATATCCTCCGGCGTGCGGATGGTTTTCTGGCCGTCTACCGTTGTGGTACACTCAATGCGGTGCCAGCCCAGCTTGCGTGCGCAGTATTCAGCGGCGGCGCGGGAACGGGCCAGGTATTCGGTATCGCGTTCCTGAATATCTTTTTTGCTTTCATCGCCGTGGTAGCGCTGCGCAATCAGGCGCTGGCTGACATCGGGATCAACCGCAAGGTATACAACCGCATCCGGCGCAGGCAGGCCGAGCTTTTTGTACTCGAACTCAAACAGCCACTCCAGAAAACCATCCCAGTGCATCGGCGGCAGTTTGGAACATTGGTGAACAGCGTTGGAGGTGGTGTAACGGTCAGAGATGATTAGCCCATTCTGGCGGTAGACATTGCCCCACTTGGTTTTGTAGCTGGCAAAGCGGTCAACAGCATAAAACGTTGAAGCTGCATAAGCGTTCACGTCATCCGGGCGCTGGCCGAACTCGCCGGAAAGATACATCTTGACCAGTGCGGAGGACGGACTGTCATAATCTGGGAAGCTGATTTTCAGCGGGTCATACCCTTTGCTATGCAAATTCTGGCAGGCAAGTTCTGCCTGTGTGCCCTTGCCGGAACCATCCAGGCCTTCAAAAATAATCAGTTTACCCATGGTTTTCAGCCTCCTGTTTCAGTGTTGCATATTTATCACGCACGGCGTTCTGCTTGCCGCAGCACATACCGCCCTCCGGGCAGGGACCCGCCAGGCAGCGGGGACCAGCTGCGGCAAAAACATGCGGCGCAAGCGGGTATACAAGGCGCAGCATTTCATCGGCAACGGCGCGGATCTCCCACTGGGCACGGTTGCAGCAGCGCAGGTTGAAAAAGTTGTTCAGGCTGCGGCAGTTCATGGTCATTACCATTTTTGTCTCGCAGGCGTTGGGCAATACAAAGCGGGCGTCCTCGTTTGCCATTTTGCTGGCTTTGGCGCGGGCGGTCTTTTCCGGCATGCCCTGCTCCATCAAGGTGTGGGTATGCTTTTCTTCCAGTGCTTTGACCAGCTCCAGGTAGTGTTTGGCATCGGCGTTCATTGCATCAATAAAAGCCGCTTTGGCCGCAGGGTCAGCCTCAATTTCCGGGGGAATCACATAACGGAAATCTTCCAGCCGCACATAGCGCTGGCTCTGCACACTGAAACTTGCAATGCGGTGACGGGTGACCTGTGCCAGAAAGGTGCGGGAAACGCCCTCAATGCCAAAGGTAAAGCTGGCATGTTCAATGGGGCTGGCGTGGCCGAAGTCATTCAGCTTTTGCAAAAAGGCTGCGGTCTTTTCCGGTGTTAGGCCATCCAGCAGGGTTTCGATATGTGCATCAGAATAGCACAGCTTGGCGGCTGCGGCAATGGTCTTTTCGGGGTCATTGGTGTGGGCGATCAATGTTACAAGCATGGGCCCGTTCCCTCTTTTCCTTTTTTATCAGTGGTTTATTCTTCGCTGGTCAGCTTGGTCAGCGGGGCGTAATTGGCCATTGTTTTTTTGATGCCAACGCGGTCAAACTGGATTTCTACAATACAGTCCCCCGCAACCGGCGTTACTTTCAGCACCTTGCCGTGGCCAAACACCTTGTGGTCCACAAGGTCCCCGGCTGCAAAGTTGGCGGCCTTTTTGCGTGCGGGTGCGGTGGGCGCAGTGGTAACGCCACCGCCCGCCGGAGTAACCGGAGCACCGGAATGATGGTTGACGCGGCTACTGCCATACCCGGCGCCAAAGCTACTGCTTTGGACCGTGTGGCGGCCGCCGGGGTAGTTCGGGCTTTCGTGCCCGCCGGAAGCAAACCCACTTTGGAAGCCGCCGGCATACTTGCTGCCAAAGCCGCCGCGGTTGTATTCACTGTTCAGATACCCGCGGGAAGCTCCGGAGTATCCGCTGCGCCCGCCGGGAACATTGGTGCTGTAGCTGCCGTACCCGGCGCCAAAACCGCCGCTGTAAGCAAGCTCTGGGCTTTCGGTTTCGTCCATCACATTGGGGTCAATCTCATCCAAAAAGCAGGAAGGCGGGTTGCGGCGCGTCTGGCCGAAAATCATACGGCTGCGGGAGGAAGAAAGATACAGCTCTTTCTTGGCGCGGGTAATACCGACATAGCACAGGCGGCGCTCCTCTTCCATTTCTTCCTCGCTGTAGCGAGCAAGGTCACCGGGGAAAACGCCATCCTCCATACCAATGATAAACACATACGGGAATTCAAGGCCCTTGGCGCTGTGCATCGTCATCAGGGTAACGGAATCAGCATCTTCATCATAGGAATCAAGGTCTGCAATCAGGGCAACTTCTTCCAAGAAACCGGAAAGGGTTGCGTCTTCCCCGTTCTGCTCCGCATAAGTCTTTACGGAAGAAATCAACTGGCCCAAGTTTTCCAGCCGGGTCTCGCCCTCTTCTTTCTGCGCTTTCAGCATGGCTTCGTATCCGGTCTTGCGGATCACTTCACCGGCAAATTCATCCAGCGGAAGGGTGACGGAAAGATCACACAGTTCACGGTACATGGAGTAAAACGCGTTCAGCGCGCTGGCGGCACGGCCCAGTGCGGGATAAGAAGAAGCCTCCCGGATGATCTCCATCATCGGCACGCCGTTGGCGGCGGCCAGTTCCCCGATCTTATCAATGGTAGTGGCACCAATCTTTCGTGCAGGTTCATTGATGATGCGGCGCAGGCGCACGTCGTCCCGCGGGTTGACCACAACGGCCATGTAAGAGTTGATATCCTTGACTTCCTTGCGGTCAAAGAAGCGTTGGCCACCCACAATGCGGTACGGGATACCGGCACGGGCAAAATAAGTTTCGATGGGGTTGGACTGCGCATTCATGCGGTACAAAACGGCATGGTCTTTTAAGGAAGCACCATTTTTCAGGTTCTGGCCAATAACCTCGGCCACATGGCTGGCCTCATCCTGTTCCGAAGCAGCCGTATAATGGTGAACTTTGTCACCATCGCCGTTCTGGGTCCACAGGGTCTTGCCCTTGCGGCCGTTGTTGTTCTTGATGACGCTATTGGCCGCATTCAGAATGTTAGAGGTGGAACGGTAGTTCTGCTCCAGGCGGATGGTTTTGGCCCCGGCAAAAACTTTTTCAAAGTTCAGGATATTTTCAATGGTAGCACCGCGGAACTTATAAATGCTCTGATCGTCATCGCCAACAACGCATACATTGTTGGAACCACCGGCCAGCAGGCGCACCAGGTGGAACTGGGCCACGCTGGTATCCTGGTATTCGTCCACCACGACATAGCGGAACTTCTGCTGGTAGTATTCCCGCGCTTCGGCATCGGTTTTCAGCATCTGCACGGTATGGAAAATCAGATCGTCAAAGTCCATGGCACCAGCCGTGCGCAGCCGGTTGGAATAGGCGGTATAGATTTTGGAAGTCAAAGCAGCCTTGGTATCGCGCGGCGCTTCGGCGGCGACATCTTTGGCGGAAAGAAGTTTATCTTTGTAACCGCTGATCTGGGAGATGGCTGATTTGACCGGCAGGAACTTGTCATCAATCATCAGTTCTTTGTAGATCTGCTTGATGACACGCTGCTGGTCGTCGGAATCGTAAATCGTAAAGCTTTTGGGGAAGCCAATGCGTTCGGCATCGCGGCGCAGGATCCGTACACAGGCAGAGTGGAAAGTGGAGGCAAATACATCCCCGCCCATGGTATCGCCCAGCATGGCTTTCAGGCGTTCTTTCAGCTCTCCGGCGGCTTTATTGGTAAAGGTAATGGCCAGCACATTCCACGGGCGGGCCGGGGCAACGCTCATCAGCGGCATCAGGGACTGCGGAACCGGCTGGCCGCACATGATGGCGGTGCGCAGCTGCTCCAGATCACTCTGCGCAACCGGGCGGCTGACCTCTTTGGAGCCATAGGCGCGGCCAAAACGGATGATATTGGCAATGCGGTTGACCAGAACGGTGGTTTTGCCGGAGCCTGCACCTGCCAGGATCAGCAGCGGGCCTTCGGTGGTAAACACAGCCTGCTGCTGCACCGGGTTCAGCTTAGTAAAGCAGGAAGCGATATAGCGGTCCCGCAGGGCCAGAAATTCAGTGGTAATGGTATCGGGCATAATGAACCTGTCCTTATATTATATGGCAGAACCAGCCCGGAACCATGCAGGGCTGGGAATTTTGGCAAACGCTGTATAGTATAGCACACTTTTGCCGGATAGAAAAGTAGGCTGGCGGAGGTATCCGCAGAAAATCATACTTTTTACAACCTGCACAAAAGCTGCGCTTTAATTGGAAAAACCTTCTGGGGATTGCAGTCGGTTATGCCACGCTCTGGGGGTGGCATCGCGGAAACCGGCTGTCAGGTATTGGCCCAGCGTTAAGCTGGCCGCGGTTCCGCGTGCCACACAGTTGATGGGGTCTGGTGCGATGGCAACATCCACACGCAGCTCCCCGGCAATATAACCAGCCAGGCCACGCAGCATGGAGCCGCCGCCAGTCAGCAGAATGCCGTTCTTGGCAACATCAGCGGCCAGTTCCGGCGGGGTGCTTTCCAATACATTGCGGGCAGTGGCGGCAATGCGGGCGGCCAGTTCCTGCACGGGCAGGTACAGGTCCCGCGTATAGACAAGGCGGCGGGCGGGCAGGTTGGTCTCCCAGGAATGACCACGGATCTCCATTACGCCCTCAAACTCGCTTTTGGTGCAGCAGGCAACCTGCTTTTTCAGCGCTTCGGCGGTTAGAGGGCCGATGGCAATATTGAATTTTTCCTGAACATACTGGGCAATGCACTGATCAAAAGCGTTGCCGGCGACCGGCAGGCTGGCGGCGCGCACCCGCCCACCCATGCTGATCACGGCGATATCCGTGGAGCCGCCGCCGATATCAATCACCATGCAGCCCATGGGTTTGCGGATATCCAGCCCTGCGCCAAGGGCGGCGGCGACAGGCTCATCCACAAGGAAAACCTGCCGTGCCCCGGCTGCCATGACGGCTTCTACCACGGCGTCAGCTTCAATGCCGGTAATGGCTGCCGGAACGCAGACCGATACGCGCGGCTTGATGATGCGCGAACGGCATACCTCATTGATAAACCGCACGATTAGTTCGTTTGTCATGCGGTGGTCCTGAATAATACCGTCCCGCAAAGGGCGGATGATATCAATATAAGAAGGCACACGCCCCACCATGCGCAGGGCTTTGTCCCCCACTGCCAGAATGGTGCTGCTGCGGGTATCAACAGCACCAATGCTGGGCTGATGGAACACAACTCCCTGTTCCTGTGTGGCAATGATAATGGAAGTTGTGCCAAGATCAAGGCCGATATCATATTGCTTCATGTTTATCTGGTACTCCTTGCTGCCAGAAGCAGCACTTTGTTATCTATTGTGAATTGCCATCAACCATCCGGCAGATAAAAGTTATTTGCTTTCTTTTGATGTTCCGGCGGCACCGTGGCTTTTGGGCATCAGTTCCGTCGCTGCAACACACACGCCGTCCACACTCACAGCGCCACCCTCCAATAGCGCTTTGGCGCAGGCAGAGATGGTGGCACCAGTGGTGATCACATCATCCAGCAACAGCAGCCGCATTCCGGAAAGGTCAACCCCAGTACGGCAGGCGTAAGCATCCTTGACATTGGCAAAGCGCTTTTGCTGGTCCAGCGATTTTTGCGGTAAAACCTGCCGGGTCAGGCACAGCGGCTGGATGACCGGAATGTGCAGGATGCGCCCAAGGCGCTGCGCTAGCAAAAGGGGCATATTTTCCGCGCGGTTCTTCTTTACGCGCGGCGGCACCGGAACAATGGCGCTGTACAGCGAAATGCCGGATAGATTCTCGTATACCGGGCGGTACCCTGGGGCACGGGCGGGCTGTGCGCCAAAAATCAGCACAGCCATCAAATCCGCCAGTTCTCGCGCATACCAGGGGTTGCCGTTCTCCTTGCAAAGCAGGATAGCATGGCGCACACTGTCTGCATAGTAAAAGGCAGCTGCGCAGGTGTTGACAGCGTAAAAGGCGTGCTCCGTTACAGGCAGACGCGGTGGAAGATGCCGCAGACGCTCGGCTTCCGGTATACAGGAACGGCACACGGCGGCTTTCCAGGCGCTTTGCTCAAGTACCGTGCCGCACAGCGGGCAGTGCCGCGGATAGGCAAGGGCCAGCAGCGGTTCCAGAGCCGTTCGCCCACGGTCCAGCCAATCCAGAGATATGCGTTTTCTCTGTTTCATCTGCGTTTTTCAGCCGGAGTGACTGCCTCGCGCAGCAGGTAGCGCAGCCCGCTGTAACGCATGTTCTGGCGCACATTATCCACCATGGCCTGCTCGGTGCGCCGGGTTCCCGCCAGAATGCACAGGCGGCGTGCGCGGGTAATCCCGGTGTACAACAAGTTGCGGTAACAAAGGCGCGCGGGTACATCTGCCACAGGCATAATGACGGCCGGAAATTCAGAACCCTGGCTTTTGTGCACTGTTACAGCGTAAGCGGGTTCCAGCTCGGCAAGCTGGTCAGCACCGTAAATATACTTTCGGTCATCCATCTGTACCGTCACAGCACGGCTTTCGGGGTCAACGGCAGTAATAATACCCATATCCCCGTTATAGGCACCCACACCGGCTTCGGCACCGTCCCGCTCATAGGGAATGTCATAATCGTTTTTGATCTGCATTACCTTGTCGCCACAGCGCAGCACACGGCCGCTTTGCTCCCAAATGATCTGCGGCTTATCCGGTGCAGGCGGGTTCAAAATGGCCTGCAGGCGGCGGTTCAGTTCTACGCTCCCGGTGGGGCCAACCTTGGTGGGGCAAAGCACCTGGATGTCCCGCACGGGGTCATAGCCATAACTTTTGGGCAGCCGGGTACTGACCAGGTCGCAGATCAGCCTCTGGCAGGCAAGACCGGTGGATTCGATCATGAAAAAGTCATCATCCCGCCCGCCTTTTATGGGCATCTGCCCTTCCACAATGCGGTGGGCGTTCTGTACAATCATGCTTTTCTGCGCCTGGCGGAAGATCTCATTCAGCCGTACGGTGGGCAGAACGTCTGCCTGCAAGATCTCCCCCAGCACACTGCCGGGGCCAACGCTGGGCAGCTGGTCGGCATCACCTACCATAATAATGCGGCAGTGGTAACGCGCGGCGGCCAACAACGCCTGGAACAGCTTGGCATCTACCATACTCATCTCATCCAGAATGATAACGTCAAACGGGAGAAGATTCTTTTCATTATGAATAAAACGCACGCTGCCGGTAGAATAGTCCACTTCCAGCAATCGGTGGATGGTGGAAGCGCTGTGGCCGGTCAGCTCGGTCAGCCGCTTGGCGGCGCGGCCGGTGGGGGCACACAGGGCAACCCGGTCATAAATACCTTCATACAAATTCAGAATCGCTTTGACCGTTGTGGTTTTGCCGGTACCGGGACCGCCGGTCAAAACCATTACGCGGGAAGAGAGTGCTAAGCGGATTGCTTCCCGCTGCAAAGGGGCATATTCAAAACCTTGGGTCAATTCCAAAACGCGGATATCGCTTTCCAGCGTTTTGGGGCTTTCTGTCGGGAATGTGGCAAGCTCCCCCAGCCGCGCAGCAATATCCTGCTCTGCGCTGAGCAGATCTGGCAGGTAAATATATTTCGTTCCGTCAAAGGTGCAGGCGCGCATTTCGTCATGCTCCAACAGGCTTTGCAGCCCGGCCTTTACGGCATCCGGCTCCACCCGAATAAAGCGCGCAGTGCTTTCGATCAGCTTATCTGCGGGCAGGCAGGTGTGGCCGTTGTTGGCGTTGTGGCGCAAAGCGTACAAAAGCCCGGCGGCAATGCGCAGGTCGCTGCCCTGTCCTACCTGCAGCTGGGCGGCGATACCATCGACCTGGCTGAATTTCAGGTTCAGCGGCTCCCCGCACAGCATGTAGGGGTTCTTTTTCAGTGCTTCTACCGTGGCGGGGCCAAACGCGCGGTAGGCTGTAACAGCCATCTGGGCGGAAAGCCCAAACTTGGCCATCCAGGCAACTACTTCCCGCACACCGTACATACGTCGGAACTCGTTAGAGATGGCGGCGGCCTTTTGCGGGGTGATACCTTTTAGCTCACAGAGTTTGTCCGGTGTTTCGGAGATGACGTTCAATGTATGCGCCCCAAATTTTGCCACAATCTTTTTTGCTGTGGAAGGCCCGATATAGGGCAATACCCCACTGGAAAGGTAGCTCAGCAAAGCCGCGGTATCCTGCGGCAGGCTGGCCTCACAGGTTTCGGCACGGAACTGTTCGCCATAGCTGGGGTGGTTGACCATATAGCCATACGCCGTAATGGACATACCGTTATCCACGCTGCCCACGTTGCCTGCCACCACAATATCGGTGCCACCGGCATCCACTTCAAACACGGCATAACCGGTATCCGGGTTTTCGTATATCACATGCTCAACAACGCCCTCTAATTTGAGCATCTCAGCAGTTTGTGTTGTACTGTTTGTCTGTAAAGTATCCGTGCTTGCCACCTCCTTCCGGGCGCAAATGGGGTAAAAACCGTTCAATACACAATTTTTTATTTTATATTATAGCCTATTTGTATCTCTTTGGCAATTTTTTTGACAACTTCCCCTTGTAGCTGATATAATAAATGTCCTTTTGCGGTTTTGAAGTGAGTGCAAAAAGAAGGCGCTGGGCAAGGAGGCGAAGCTGGAATAAAATTGCATGGATCGAATTTTCTGGCAGCGGCAAGTCCACAGTGGCGCGGACGCTGAGGTAGGAATACGCGGTGTAAATGCCTTGCAGCTTGACTGCGTACAGCATATACTGGGCAGGCAGGTACGCCCGCTGGAAGAAAAGCGGACAGCCGTACCCGCAGGCAAACTGAAAAAATCGCCAGGTTTTTGCGCAGTGCCCGAGGAAGTGCGTGTGATCAAAAAAGCAGGGAGAATTGGATGAATTTTACCGGGAAACGGGAATGCGGACAGAGCAGACTTTGCAGCAAAAGCGTTAACATATGTTTGCACAGGAGCAAACAACGGGAAAAATAAGAGCAATTTATACATCAATGGTAAAAAATGTTTTGAGAAATTGTTATCACTTGTGGAAGGGATGCAAACAAAATTGTGTATTTTGCCAAAAATCAAGACATTTCGATGTACGGTTGAAACACACCTGAATTTGTGCTAAAATCGTGTTAGCTATCTGTGGCCAAATTGCCGTAAAGCACAACTACTTTACATAAACACGCGTGCTAAGATTTTGCATGTGGGGCAGCTGCGGGCCCCAATTGTAAGAGTGGTGCTTTGCGTCAAAAAGCCGACCGAAGCGGCAGACCTGGCCAACCATCTTTGACTGGAAAACAGGAATTAAGAGATTAGAGAGGTGCCTTTTGTGGATAATGAAGAAAATGAAGTAATTGACCTAACAGAAATTTTAAGTGCGGTTCGCCAGCATCTTCTTAAACTGATTTTTGTAACTTTGGCTGCTGCGCTGGTTGGCTTTACGGCGTCTAAGTTTTTGATGACCCCAAAGTATGATTCTTCTGCCCTGATGATTGTCAATACCCGGCAGGATGTCAACGCCAATGTTACCAGTGACCAGATCAATTCTGCAACCAAGCTGGTTTCTACTTACAGCATTATTATCAAGAGTGATACGGTTCTGCAGCAGGTTATTGATAACCTGGGCCTGAACCTGACTTATGCTCAGCTGAACAAGCGCGTTACCGTAGCAGCTGTGGACGATACCCAGGTTATGAAGATCACTGTGCAGAGCGACAGCCCGGAATGGGCACGGCAGGTGTGTGAACAGATCATTACAGTGGCTCCGGATGTGATCAAGGAGGCTGTTGAAGCGGGTTCCGTCAAAGTGATCTCCAATGCTTCTTTGGCAACGGAGCCGGTTTCCCCCAACATTAAGAAGAACACGATGTTGGCCGCAGCGGTTGGTTTTGTTCTGGTCATTGGTATTATTGTGCTGCAGGTTTTGCTGGACAATAAGATCAACACGGAGGAAGATGTTACCAAGTATCTGGATATGACTGTTCTGGGCGTGATCCCGCAGTATGATCAGGGAGGTAAAAAGGAATGAGTAAAAAGCGTGAACATCATAAGCTGTTTATGGTTGGCTCAGATGCACCGTTCCAGTTTACAGAAGCTTACAAGTCTCTGCGAACCAACCTGGAGTTTCTTGCCGCAACCAGCGATTGCAAGACTATCCTGATTACCTCCTCTGTCCCCGGCGAAGGGAAGAGCAACGTCGCAGTAAACCTTGCGATTACCCTGGCAGACAGTGGCAAGCGTGTGGTGCTGGTTGACTGCGATATGCGTAAGTCTACCATCTCCCGCTACCTGCATATTCCGCGTGATCATATCGGCATTACCAACACCATTACGGGCAAGGACCGTACCCAACTGGCCAATGCACTGGTCAACTTCAAAGACCTGGGCATTGTGGTGCTACCTGTTGGCACCATCCCCCCGAACCCATCGGAATTGTTGGCAACGAAGGCGATGGAAAATACCTTTGAGGCCCTGAAGCAGGTATACGATTATATTATTGTAGATACGCCGCCGGTTTCTGTTGTTACCGATGCTGCAGTATTGTGCAAGTATGTGGATGGGGCATTGCTGGTTGTACGCCCGGGTGTTACCACCATTGAAGGTGCCCAGCTGAGCAAGAAAAACCTGGAAGCTGTGAATGCCCGCGTCCTTGGCGTAGTAATGAACGGATACGATGTTAAAAAAGCCGGTAAGAAAGATGGCTACTACTATTCTTATTCTTACGGGTACAGCAATGACGACGCAGCTGGAAAGAAGAGCCGGAGTAAGGCATAATGAGTTCGCAACTGGTTGATCTCCATTGTCATATTTTGCCTGGCATTGATGACGGTGCCAAAAACCTGGATGTTTCCATGTCCTTGATCCAGAAAGAAATGGAAGACGGGGTTGTTGGCATTGTGTTCACACCGCACTTCCATTATGAGCGCATTACGCTGGATGCTTTTGTGCAGCAGCGCAAAATGGCTTATCGCAGCGTTGTGGCGCAGCTGGCAGAACGCAAACTTCCCCTTGCCGTCAAATTGGGTGCAGAGGTCTATTTTACCACAGCTTTGGCCAGCCTGGATCTTTCCAAATTGGCATTTGCAGGGTCGCGGTATATCTTGATTGAATTCCCGACCAGCATCCATCCCGGTGGAATTGAGGATACCCTGTTTGCGGTGCAAAACCGTGGGTATACTCCCATTTTGGCCCATGTGGAGCGCTACCCCTATGTTACCGAGGATCCTACCCTGCTGTACCGCTGGGTCAGCTCCGGCGCATTGGCGCAGATCAATGCTTCGGGTTTGGTGCGCGGTGGACATACGGCCAAATGGCTGCACAAACTGCTGGATTGGAACTTAGTTCATCTGATGTGTTCTGACTGCCATTCTGTTACAACCCGCCCGCCAAACCTGAAAGACGGGATGGCACAGATAAGCAGTTCAACGGCAAAACTTTTACAGAAAAATGCCATTGATGTCTACCTGAACAAAGAAATTTCCATCAAAGAACCAATTGAGCCAAAATTCCGCTTTGGACGCTGGGTATAATAGGCTTGCAAGTTACGGTTTGCTGCCCTACTATATTCCGGGGCCATCATGCGTGGCAGAAAGCCCGTTTCACATGCCGCAAAGGGAACGGTCTTTCTTCATACTTTTGCGGCTTTTAATTGTATCATGAACCATTCTACATCAAAAATACTGCATATTCTGGATGCTTTTCTGGACTTTTTCCTGCTGTTGGGAACGTATGAGGTTACCAGCCTGCTACGTATGCACAGCCCCTGGGGTGAAGCGTTCTGGTGGGTCGATGTTGCCCGCTTCCGCCCGCTGGCACTTGTATACGCAGCGGCAATCATTCTGATTTATATTGCACAGGGTGAATACCGCACTTTTAAGCGGCGCGGCTTAGTGAGAGAACTGGCAAAAGCCCTTTTGGGAAACCTGGGCGGCTTTGCGCTGGCAGCAACCATTTTGTATGTATTCCAACTTTCGCAGTTTTCCCGCCTGCTGCTTGTTTACTATTACCTGCTGTCCAGCGTGGTCATTACGATCAAGCGGTTATTGCTGCACCGGATCAGCCTTTGGTATGCAAAGCGGCGCCATATTATAGCCCGCGTTTTGCTGGTCGGCAATGGAAACCTGGCATTACGCTATTATAATGATGTTGTAAAGGGCAAGGATGTATCGGCAGAGTATGCCGGCTATGCAGCGCAGAACCCGGTAGTGGAACTGCCGAATTACCTTGGCACAGTAGCCGATCTGCATAAGATTCTGGAAAGTACCCGGATTACCCATATTGTGATTGCGGAGGAAACCCAGAACCGCAGCGAGTTGCTGCAGATCACCGCGATTGCAGAAAATTACGGCATTAAGGTCAGTGTAATTCCGGTCTATTCGGACTTTCTCTCTTCCCGCACAATGGATAATACCGTAAACGGGTTGTATGTGATCGACCTGAAAATGCAGGAAACCTGCGATATTATGGGTGTGAACATTGTGGTAACGGACATGGACAAAACCATGACGCTGCTGGAAAGCCAGCTGGAACAATGGCGTGGGAAATATATCTGCGTGGCCAATGTACATACCACCGTAACGGCGCACGAGGATGCCGAGTACCGCTATATTCAGAACCATGCGGTCATGGCGCTGCCGGACGGCGGTCCCCTTTCGCAGTTCAGCCGCAAGCAGGGGTATGCTGCTGCGCAGCGCGTTACGGGGCCGGATTTGATGAAGCAGGTTTTGGCGGTCAAAACATTTTCCAGCTCATTATACTACCCTCTCCAGCTTCGACAAAACGCAACTTATTTTTTACGCAGATTTTACATAGCCACCGTGCAGACTTTACAGAGAACCGGTATAATAATGGCAGTACAACGCAAGCACTTTGCGGTGTTATCCCAGAAAAATGCCCCTGTTTTCACGGGGCAGCAATAAGGAGTCGAAACCTATGGATATTTTTTCTGTCATTACCCTGCTGGGCGGTCTGGCGTTCTTCCTGTACGGCATGAACGTCATGTCCTCCGGTCTGGAGAAACTCGCCGGCGGCAAGCTGGAAATCGTTCTGAAAAAGATGACTTCCAACAAGTTCAAGAGCCTGCTGCTGGGCATGGGCATTACCATTGCCATTCAGTCCTCCTCCGCCCTGACCGTCATGCTGGTCGGGCTTGTCAACTCCGGCATCATGGAACTGAGCCAGACGATCGGCGTACTCATGGGCTCCAATGTGGGCACCACGCTGACTGCATGGATCCTGAGCCTTTCCGGCCTGCAGGGTGACAGCATCTGGATCCAGATGCTCAAGCCCACCTCTTTCAGCCCCATTCTCGCCTTCATCGGCATCCTGCTCTATATGGGCAAGAATGAGAAGAAAAAGGGCATCGGCACGATCCTCATCGGCTTTGCCATCCTGATGACCGGCATGACTACCATGTCCAATGCCGTCGAGCCCCTGCAGGGTGAGGCATGGTTCACCAACCTCTTCGTCCGCTTCTCCAATCCCATCCTCGGCGTTCTGGTGGGCGCACTGGTCACCGGCATCATCCAGAGTTCCAGCGCCAGCGTCGGCATCCTGCAGGCGCTGAGCGCTACCGGCGTCATCACCTACGGCAGCGCTATCCCTATCATCATGGGTCAGAATATCGGCACCTGTGTCACCGCGCTGATCTCTTCTGTGGGCGCAAATAAGAATGCCCGCCGTGCCGCCATGGTCCACCTCTACTTCAACATCATCGGTGTCACGGTCTTTCTGGCCGGTTTCTACGGTCTGAACGCCGTGGTCCACTTTGATTTTGTGAACGAGACCATCGCCGCCTGGGGCATTGCTGTGGTCCACTCCGCCTTCAACATCGCGGCCACCCTCATCCTTCTCCCCTTCGCAAATGGTCTGGAAAAGCTGGCCATCCTCACCATCCCCGACGACGCCGAAAAAGAGAGCTTTGCTCTGCTGGATGAGCGTCTGCTGAACACCCCGGCTGTAGCCGTGGCCCGCGCCCGCTCTGCTACTGCTGACATGGCCGAGCTGGCCCGTGTGGGCGTCATGCAGGCCATGAGCCTGACCCACACCTGGGATGATACGCTGGCCCAGAAAGTCCGGGACGAGGAGAGCAAAGTTGACCAGTACGAAGATGCTCTCGGCACCTATCTGGTCAAGCTGTCCAGCCGTGAGCTGAACCATGCGGACAGCCAGAGCGTGAATACCCTGCTCCACACCATCAGCGATTTCGAGCGCATCAGCGACCATTCCGTGAACCTTCTGGAATCCGCACAGGAGATGCACACCAAGGAGATCAACTTCTCCACCGACGCCCGCGAAGAGCTGCAGGTGCTTGAGGACGCCGTGCAGGACGTGCTGAACCGCACCACTGACGCCTTCCGCAAGGATGACCTGCATCTGGCAAGCAAGGTCGAACCTCTGGAGACCGTCGTGGACGAGCTGGTGCGCGCCATCAAGGCACGGCACGTCGCCCGCCTGCAGGCCGGCAGCTGTTCCATCGAGTATGGCTTCGTGCTGGAAGACCTGCTGACCAACTACGAGCGCGTCTGCGACCACTGCAGCAACGTAGCAGTTGCCCAGATCGAGGTAGCACAGGACAGCTTCGACACCCACGCCTACCTCAACGACCTGCGCAGCGGCCATGCCTCCACCAAGGAGAGCGAGCAGTTCCAGCGCCGCCTGAACCGCTACCGTGAGCGCTATCTCTTCCCCGACGAAAACGTCACCGAAACGGAGGACAAACAGGCATGATCTATATCGTAGAAGACGATTCAGCCATCCGTGAATTAGAGCAGTATGCATTACAGTCCAACGGCTACGAGGCCGTGGGCTTCGAGTCCTCAGAACCCTTCTGGCAGGCCGTCCACACCGCGCCGCCGGAACTGGTCATTCTGGACGTGATGCTCCCCGGTGAGGACGGCTTCTCCATCCTGAAAAAGCTCCGCGCCGCCCCTTCCCTGCGGCGTCTGCCCATCATCATGATAACGGCCAAGTCCAGCGAGCTGGACACCGTGCGCGGCCTCGACTGCGGCGCAGACGACTACATCACCAAACCTTTCGGCATCATGGAGTTTCTGAGCCGGGTGCGGGCTTTATGGCATAAACATAACCTTTCCAAATGGAACTTTGGTTTCCGTTAAAAAAG
>OGXZ01001157.1_pt1 | contig 15313 bp, 10 predicted proteins | sample 1576431 | NCBI WGS metagenome assembly OGXZ01 (sample SAMEA3541590, study PRJEB24748) | human gut metagenome | biome: human gut; feature: human-associated habitat; material: faeces | place: China | collected 2012
ATGTTCAGCTCCGAAGAGGGAGTGTAGCGGGCTACACGACCGATGAGAGCTGGGCATACGGGCCAAAAGAGGGCGTAGAGGCATTTGAAAGCATAACCTTTTTTATAAGATTCATATATGCGATTAATTTTGAACACCTACTTATGGTTACGATAAGAAAGCAAGCTGTGCATGTCTAAACTCTTTTGCGCCAATTCAGTTTGACAATTACAAACTTTTGACTAACTTTGCACATTGAAACAGAGAACGTTTCCAAACATCTGAGACAAAAAGGGGGCTTTAGAACCTGGAAAAGGTCTTTTATAACCTGCAGAGGTTTTTTATAACCGACAAAAGGTTTTATAACCCTGCCAAGGTTTTTGCCTCTATAAAGGTGTTTTATCTTTTAAAAGAAGAATCATTTTAAAAAAATAACGATATGGACACACTTAAGAAAGTATTTGCAAAAAAACTGCTCGACATCAAGGCAATAAAGCTTCAGCCCAACGACCTGTTCACATGGGCTTCGGGTTGGAAATCGCCGTTCTACTGCGACAACCGCAAGACCCTCTCGTTCCCCGAACTGCGCAACTTCGTGAAGTTGCAGCTCGTGCATGCCGTAATGGAGCACTTCCCACAGGCCACAGCCGTGGCTGGCGTGGCTACAGGTGCCATCGCTCAGGGTGCGCTCGTTGCCGACGAGCTTAACATGCCGTTCGTCTATGTGCGCTCAAAGGCAAAGGACCACGGCATGGGTAACCTCATTGAGGGTGAGCTGCCCGCTGGCTCAAAGGTGGTGGTCATTGAGGACCTCATCTCTACAGGCGGCAGCAGCCTGAAGGCTGTCGAGGCTTTGCGTCAGGCTGGCTACGAGGTTGTGGGCATGGTGGCAAGCTACACCTATGGCTTCCCCGTGGCAGCAAAGGCTTTTGCCGACGCTGGCGTTGAGTTGCAGACCCTTACCGACTATGAGCACGTCGTTGAGCAGGCTCTCGCTACCGGCTACATCGCCGAGAGCGACGTGGAGCTGCTGCACGAGTGGCGTAAGGACCCGGCAAACTTTAAATAAAGGTAAAAAAGTAAAAAGGTAAAAAGGTAAAAAAAGGCTGACGCCTTTGGAAGGGAAGAGTGAAGAACGAAGAGTGAAGAATTCGATAGACCCTTTTAAAGGTAAAAAAGGCTGACGTCGTTGAGAACTCTTTAAGACCATCGGGTTATGGGCTTGTTTTTGAGTTTTTTACCTCTTTACCTTTTTACTTTTTTCTCTTTAACCCATCAAATTTTTATAAATCAAGGTATAAGGCCAAAAGGTTAAAAACAAAATAGCTTGCGGCTCAAAAACAGCAAAGAAACCCAAGAATCGCTTGCGGTTAAAAGCAGCCCCAAGGACAGCTTGCAGTTAAAAGAACCCCAAGGAAGCTTGCGGTTAAAAGCAGCCCAAGGACAGCTTGCGGTTAAAAGCAGCCCAAGGAAGCTTGCGGTTAAAAGAAACCCAGGACAGCTTGCGGTTAAAAAGAAATGAGCAAGAATGTTTTTTACCTTTTTACCTTTTTACCTTTTTACCTTTAAAACATGTCTACATTCGAAAGCAACATTAAGCAGATACCCCACACACAGCAGGCGGTTTATGCCACGCTCAGTGACCTCAGTAACCTCCAGGCCCTCAAGGACGGCGTGGAGCAGAACCGTGACCGCTTGCCAAAGGAAGCCCTTGAGCACATAGACAAGCTCAAGGACCTCACCTTCGACACCGACAGCCTCTCCATACAGGCACCCATGGTGGGCGAGATAAAGCTCCGCATCGTTGAGCGCGAAGAGCCGAAGACCATCAAGTTTGAGACAGAAAACAGCCCCATAACCCTTAACATGTGGATACAGCTCCTGCCCGTCACCGACACCTCGTGCAAGATGAAGCTCACCGTCAAAGGCGACATTCCCTTCATGCTTAAGGCCATGGTGAGCAAGCCCCTGCAGGAGGGTGTGGAAAAGGTGGCCGACATGCTCGCCATGATTCCGTATAAAGACTGACAAGAAAAACAGGAGATGCCCCTCCCCCGTCATCTCTCTCACAACAAAAAAAACAATGACTATATGGCACACAAACTTTGGGAAAAAAACTTTGAAGTGAACAAGGAGATAGAGCGTTTCACCGTGGGACGTGACCGCGAGCTCGACCTCTACCTCGCCAAATATGACGTGCTGGGCTCCATGGCCCACATAACCATGCTTGAGAGCATCGGGCTGCTTGAGAAGGATGAGCTGCAACAGCTCCTTGCCGAGCTGAAGCGCATATATGCCGTGGCCGACAGCGGGCAGTTTGTTATTGAGGACGGCGTGGAGGATGTGCACTCGCAGGTGGAGCTGATGCTCACACAGCGCCTCGGCGACATGGGCAAGAAGATCCATTCGGGCCGCTCGCGCAACGACCAGGTGCTCGTTGACCTGAAACTCTTCACACGCCATGAGCTGCGCGAGGTGGTCGACAGCGTGAAGATCTTGTTTGACGAGCTGTTGCAGAAGAGCGAGCAATATAAGAACGTGCTCATGCCGGGCTACACACACCTGCAGGTGGCTATGCCCAGCAGCTTCGGACTGTGGTTTGGCGCCTATGCCGAATCGCTTGCCGACGACATGCTCTACCTTCTCGCTGCCTGGCGCATTACCAACCGCAACCCCCTCGGCTCTGCCGCCGGCTATGGCTCGTCGTTCCCCCTGAACCGCACGATGACCACCGAGCTGCTGGGCTTCGACTCGATGGACTATAACGTGGTCTATGCCCAGATGGGACGTGGCAAGATGGAGCGCAACGTGGCCTTTGCCCTCGCCACCGTGGCCGGTACGTTGGCGAAGATGGCGTTTGACGCATGCCTGTTCAACAGTCAGAACTTCGCCTTCGTGAAGCTGCCCAAGGAGTGTACCACCGGCTCGTCGATAATGCCCCACAAGAAGAACCCCGACGTGTTTGAGCTCATCAGGGCCAAGAGCAACAAGCTTCAGAGTCTGCCGCAGCAGATCATGCTCATTATGAACAACCTGCCCGTGGGCTATTTCCGCGACCTGCAGATCATCAAGGAGGTGTTCCTCCCTGCCTTCGACGAGCTGAAAGACTGCTTGCAGATGGCTGCCTACATCATAAACAAGATGTCGGTGAATGAGCATATCCTCGACAACCCCATGTACGACCCCATGTTCTCGGTGGAGGAGGTTAACCGCCTCGCTGCCAACGGCATGCCCTTCCGCGATGCCTACAAGACCGTGGGTCTGGAGATCGAGGCCGGCACCTTCCGCGCCTCTCACGACATTCACCACACCCACGAAGGCTCCATCGGCAACCTGTGCAACGACCGCATAGCACAGCTCATGGACGACACCCTCGCACAGTTTACCTTCAGCCGCGTTGACGAGGCAGAGAAGAACCTGCTGCGATAAGGGCTTGAAAAAGCTGAACTTTCGCAAAGATTAATATTTACATCGCGCTTCGCGCTCGTGTTTTTTCTTAAACATCAATGTTCATTAATGACCCATTAATTATCATTAATACGCGCTTCGCGCGGAAAATTGATGTTCATACTCCGCGAAGCGCCTGAGCACCTACGGAGCGCAAGAATGTTCAATTAATGGAAATTAATGTTTAAAAATGCGCGAAGCGCCTGAGCACCCACGGAGCGCAAGAATGTTCAATTAATGGAAATTAATGTTTAAGAAATGCGCAAAGCGCAAAAAATAAGCAGCTGCTCATCATCAATCGCCAGTTTCCTTAACCTTCAGCGGTGCCATGAGCGGCACGATGATGAGGTTGAGCAGGGTGCTGGTGAGCAGACCGCCGAGCATGACCTGCGCCATGGGGCTCTGGATCTCGTTGCCGGGCAAGCTGCTGCCGAGCGCCAAGGGAATGAGTGCGAGGCCCGAGCTGAGAGCCGTCATGAGGATGGGGAGCAGACGGTCGAGCGAGCCACGCAGCACCACCTCGCGACGCGACAGACCGTGACGCGCCAGCTCGTTGTAACGGTCGACAAGCAGCATGCCGCCGCGGGTGGCCATTCCGAAGAGCGAGATGAAGCCGATGATGGCAGGAATGCTCACCACGCCACCCGTCACCACAAGAGCGAGCACGCCGCCAATGAGGGCAAGGGGCAGGTTGAGGAGCACCACCACGCTCTGCTTCCACGAACGAAACTGGAGGTAGAGCAGCAGCAAGATGACGACAATGCTCACCACAGAGAGGCCGAGGAGCAGACGCGAAGCCGATGCCTCGCTCTCAAACTGTCCGCCATACTCTATGCGGTAGCCGTCGGGCAGCTTGACGTTTGTCTCTATGCTCTGCCGCATGTCGTTGACCACGCTGCGCAGGTCGCGTCCCTGAGCGTTGGCCGAGACCACGAGCTTGCGCTGCGCGTTCTCACGGCTGATGGTGTTGGGACCGGCAGAAGAGAAGATGTCGGCAACATCGGAAAGACACACCTGTCGGCCGTCGGCTGTGTCGATGAGCATGTTGCGTATGTGGTCGATAGAGTTGATGTCTTCATCGGCCATGCGCACGGTAAGGTCGAAGGTCTTGCCGCCGTCCTGCACCTGGCTCACCACCTCGCCACCCAAGGCGGCGTTGACGTAAGCGGCAAACTGAGGCAGCGTTATGCCGTTGCTGGCGAGGAGCAGGCGGCGCGGACGGATGACGAGCTGCGGACGCTCCACCTGTTGCTCCACGTTAAGGTCAGTCACGCCGTCGATGGAGCGTGTGGCCTGTTGGATCTGCAGGCCTATTGAATGGAGCGTGGTGAGGTCGGGGCCAAACACCTTGATGGCAATGCCCGCCTTGGTGCCCGAGAGCATGGCGTCAATGCGGTGAGAGATTGGCTGCCCGATCTCCACGTTCACACCGGGGAGCGTGCGCAGCTTGGCACGGATGTCGGCCATCACCTCTTCCTTGCTCCGGTCTTTAAGTTCGAAGGGCACCTCCATCTCGCTGGTGTTCACGCCCAGCGCATGCTCGTCGAGCTCAGCACGTCCTGTCTTGCGCGCCACGTCCTTGACCTCGGGCACCTGAAGCAGCAGACGCTCTGCCTGCTCACCCATGCGGTCGCTCTCCTCGAACGACACGCCAGGGAGCGTGCTCACGTTGATGGTGAACGACCCCTCGTTGAAGGGCGGCAGGAAGGAACGGCCGAGGTTGAAGAAGAGCACGAGCGTGAGAACCACCAGCACGCCTGTGGCGATGAGGATGGCACGCTTGGGACCGTCGAGCACACGCATGAGCAGCTGCTCATAGCGCACCTTCATGGCACGCACCCACCGCGGCTCCTGAGAGCCCGACCCATGAGGGCTGTCGCCATTGAATTCTTCACTCTTCACTCTTCCCTCTTCACTTCCAGCGCTCTTCCCTCTTCCCTCTTCACTTCCTTCGCTTCCAGCTCCGTCCTTAAGCAGATAAGAGCAGAGCACGGGTGTGAGCGTGAGAGCCACGACGGTAGAGGCGAAGAGCGACACTATGAAGCTCACGCCCAGAGGTGCCAACATTCGGCCTTCGAGCCCCGAGAGGAAGAACAGAGGCACGAAGCTCACCACGATGATGAGGGTGGAGTTGAGGATCGGCATGCGCACCTCATGAGAGGCATGGAAGATCACGTCGAGCTTGCTCTGCCGTTGCTCCTTGGGCAGACGGGCGTTCTGGCGCAGCCGCTTAAACACGTTCTCAACGTCGACAATGGCATCGTCGACAAGCGAGCCGATGGCTATGGCCATGCCGCCGATGCTCATGGTGTTGATGGTGAGCCCCATGACGTGGAGCACAAGCATGGTGATGAGTAGCGAGAGCGGGATGGTGACAAGCGAGATGACGGTTGTGCGGGCGTTCATGAGGAAGATGAAGAGCACGAGCACCACGAAGATGCCTCCCTCGACAAGCGACTTCTTGATGTTGGAGATGGAAGAGTCGATAAAGTTTTGCTGACGATAGAGCTGCGTGTTCACCTTCACGTCCTTTGGCAGCGCCGACCGCATCTGTTCCACCACCTCATCGAGCTTTCCGGTGAGCTCAAGCGTGCTCGTCGACGGCTGCTTGGTGACGGTCAGCAGGACGGCAGGCTTGCCCGAGACAGAAGCCAAGCCCATCTTCGGACTCTTCACGCCCATCTCGACGTCGGCAACATCGGCAAGCACCACAGGCTGTCCCTTGGCTGTGGTTGCCACGACCGCCTGTCCGAGAAGCTCGGTGTTGGCGGTGGTGAGCACGCCGCGCACAATATACTCGTTGCCGCGCTCATAGAGCACGCCACCCGAGGCGTTGCGGTTCATGTTGCGCGTGGCATCCATGACCTGTGTGAGCGTCACACCATAATGGCGCATGCGCTCAGGATGGATGCGTATCTGATATTCCATGATGTCTCCGCCCATGACCGTGACCTGAGCCACGCCACCCGTGGCGAGGAGCTGCGGACGAACGGTCCAGTCGGCGAGCGTGCGCAGGTCGCCCATGGAGGTGCTGTCGGCTGTGAGGCCTATGAACATGACCTCGCCGAGGATGCTCGACTGCGGTCCGAGCGTGGGCTGCCCCACCCCTTGTGGCAAGGCATCGCCGATGGTTGCCAACTTCTCCGACACGATCTGTCGGTCGCGGTAGATGTCGGTACCCCAGTCGAACTCTACCCACACCACCGAGAAGCCTGTTGTTGATGATGACCTCACGCGGCGCACGTCGGTGGCACCGTTGACGGCGGTCTCTATGGGGAAGGTCACGAGGCGTTCCACCTCTTCAGATGCCATGCCCTGTGCCTCGGTCATGACCACCACGGTTGGAGCATTGAGGTCGGGGAAGACATCAACCTCCATCTTGTACGCCGTCCAGATGCCCACAATCATGAGCAGCACGCTGAAGAACAGAATGACCGGGCGGTTGTGCAACGAAAAAGAAATTATCTTGTTTAACACGATTTCTGAATGTTTTGTTTCTATTTTTTTAAATTTCGCAAGCGAAAGAAGTTATTGGAAGTTATATGAAGATAACTCGCTTCGCTCGTGAAGTTCTTGCTAATACAAGCGGCAAAGCCGAGCGAATGGACAAATCTCCTTGTCAACTCGTCAACTTAATGATGATGCCCCTCAGGCACCACGCTTGCGCTGGCGGCCAGACGCACCTGTGTGGCTCCGTGTGCCACCACCTTGTCGCCAGCCTTAAGACCGGAGAGGATCTCTATGCGGCGTCCGTCGGTGGCACCCGTCTTGACCTCCACGCGGCGGTAGATGTCGGCAGCGGTCTGAACATAAACAAAAAAGAGCCCTTGCGCCTCGGTCACAGCCTCAGAGGGAACCGCCAGCACGCCGTTGCGCTGCGCACCCTGAAGATAGACCTCGGCAAAGCTGCCAGCCACGATGTCGCCGGTGTTGTTGAACTCGAAGATCACGGGCACAAAATGGTCGTCGGTGTCAGAGGCCTTGCCCTTCGACACCAGTCGTCCGCCAAGCTCCTTTATCGAATAGACACGGTTCTCGCTGTCGTAGGCCATGCGGAAGTTGGCAGTTACGATGCGCGGCAGCATGGTGTAGAAACGTTCAGGCACGTCGGCGCGAAGCTGCACCCGTCGGCTCTGTGTGACGGTGGCAAGCGGCTGTCCTGCCGTCACATAATCGCCCGGCTTGACGAGCAGGTTCTTGATGTAGCCGCCAATGGGTGTGGCAACGCCACGTCGCTGTGCTGCCGACCCCAGGCTCTTGGCTGTGGCCTTGGCAGCCTCAAAGCGTTGACGCGCCTCTTCCAGCTCGCGTTGTGAGACGATGTTGTCGGCAGCCAGCTTCTTGGCACGTTCATAAGCCAGCCGTGCAGCCTTCATCTCGCTCTGCGCCACGGCAGCAGGGTTGCCGTCGGCCATGCTCTTGGCGTCGACAACAAAGAGGGTTGTGCCAGCGCTCACGGCAGCTCCCTCGGTCATGCTCTTGCCCGTGAACGCCACGATGCCCGCCATGGTAGCCGTGACCGTGGCCTCTGCTCCCTGTGCCGGGAGCACCCGTCCGCTCACATGCACCACCTCGGCAAAGGGCGAAGGTGTGAGCGTCTGCACCGTCAGACTGCAGGCTTTGGCCTGCGCTTCGGTGAAATGGATGTCGTCGGTTTCTTCGCCGTGAGCATCGTGCTCGTCGGCTTCGTGGGCGTGATCCTCGTCGTCATGGTTTTTCTCGTTTACGGCCTCATCGCCCTCGTGGTCATGGTCGTGGCCCGATGCGGCACCATGACATGAGACCATTGTCATGACCGCAAGAGCAGCCATGAGCACATTAAAATATCTGATAATCATTGTGTTTGGTCTTGTTGCTGATTTTTTAAATCGGTTCTGTTGCAAAATTTTCAAACTGTTCTATTGCAAACTTTCAAACTGTTCTATTGCAAAATTTTCAAACTGTTCTATTGCAAACTTTCAAACTGTTCTGTTGCATTTTTTTTAAGACAGTAAGCTTGTACCGGGCTTTTGCTGAGCAATAACCCGATAGAAAAAAGTGTAATAAAAAAAAGAAAAACTATTGAACAGTCGGGGGACCACGCCTTTTCCAATGCTTACCATGACAGCAAGCAAGAAGCGCCACAGGAGCAGAAGCAAAGAGGGTTCTGCCTACAGACGCATAAAGAGAAAGGGCGCAACTGTTGCCCTCCCAAAAAGCGCAAGGAAGAAACGGGCCGAAGCCTCCAAAGCCACCGCCAAGGAAACTGTCGCCGCCGTCAAGAATATGCAAGGCGTGAAGCTCTTTCTGACCCATAGGCACAAAGAGATGATGCTGGTCGAGCTTTGGGTTGTGGCAATGGTGCGTGTGTTCATCGTTCACACGCCCGTCTTTCTGGCACAGTTTTACCGATACGCAAAACGCGCCACCATCGTGGTGATGATGGGGGAAGAGCACCAGCACAAGGAACAGAACCAACGCCAGCACCGACAGATTTTTGCGTACAGATAATTTCACATTGCAAAAATAACACTTTTATTTTGCAACTCGGTTGCAAAGCCCGCATTATAAGTTTTTTTTTAGAAATTCGGCCCCTATTTTGTTTTTTACAAATAATTGTAGAAAATTTAAAACAAATAATTGGAGAAATGACTAATTTTGCAGCGTGACAGTTTTGACGTTGCAAGGTGACACCCTTACCTGAGGAGACAAAGCATTATCAAAGACAAAGCACAAACACGGACATTAAGCCCAAAAGCACTTGCAGCAAGGTCACAAGCAAAAACCCAAAATAAGCTGAAAAGTGAACGACATTGGAACATTCTGATCTTGTAAAAAATTATCTAATTCTTGTAACGCAAAAGATGAAACGAAATATTTTTATTTGCGCCCTTATGATGGCGGCAATGACACCTCAACACATCATGGCGCAAGACAGCAATGAAGAAATGAGCGACAACGACATCGACATAAAGTCGCTCTATGAGATGGTGAGCAAGCACGAGAAGAAAAGCGAGGCGGTGAACCTTTATTTCAACTACGGCGCATGCTGCCAGATGACACGCGACTCGCGTGAGGGTGAGTGGACCTCACGGTTCTACAACCGCGACCTGCGACTGGAGATGCGCGGATGGCTCACAGACAACATCTTTTACCGTTTCCGTCATCGGCTGAACAAGACGAGCAGCGCACAGAGCGAGGACAACTTTGCAAAGGCAACCGACTATATGATGGTGGGCTGGCGGTTTAACGACCGCTGGACCATTCAGGGCGGCAAGAAGAACCAATCGCTCGGCTCGTTCGAGTATGACGAGAACACGCTTTTCGTCTACCAGTTTTCTGACATAGAAGATAAGGTGGACGGTTCCAAGGGTGGCATAAACGTGCTTTACTCGCCTACACCCAACCATGAGTTTTCGGTGGAGGTCTGCAACACCTACAACGGCAAGCTTGTTGACGAGTTTGGAGAAAACGCCATGGTCACAGACGCGAAGACGGTAAGCAACGCCACAACGGGGGCGGCAGAAGACGCTTCATGTTTGCAAGACAACGCATCGGTAAGAATGGAAAAGCTGGAGAAGGCCAACGCTCCATTTTCCTACAACCTGAGATGGAACGGAAAGTTCTTCGACGGCAAACTAAATACACGGTGGTCTTACACATTACGCACACAGGCCAAGCACAAGTATAGCCGATTCTTGCGCCTCGGACAGCAGTTGCGGCTGAACAATCTGAGATGGTATCTCGACTATAACATGACCTACGACGACCTCGACAGGATGAAGATTGCATCGAACGAGGTGACGGAACGGTTGGCACCGATGACAGAAAACCTTTATGTGGGCAAGGTCAGATATCAGGGTGTGGTGAGCAAGCTCAACTGGCAGATTGCTCCTTGCTGGAACCTTGTGGCCAAGGGCATGTATGAGACGGCTGACGTTACCAAGTCGGAGCAGTTTCGCAACTACCGCAAGGCCTTGGGATGTGTGGGATGCATAGAATATTATCCTGCACGCGAGCAAAAGCAAGACCTTCGCCTCTTCCTCGCTTACACAGGAAGGAAATATGACTACAGCAAGAAGAGCGGCTTGACAAACTATAACACCAACCGCGTGGAGATAGGAATGCTTTACCGAATAAAGGCTTTCTAACCATAGGACAGGAGTTTAACGCCTATGCCAACAACCTGGAGGAAGAAATCTTGAACCTTGAACGCAACGTGAAGCTGCTGCACGAGATAAACATGGGCGGCACAGCCATAGGCTAAAGTGGATTAGATAAGGCAAGGTTCTGTTGGAAGCGATTCCGGTAGAACCTTTGTCTTTTTTGATTGTTTCTTTTGCTTTTTAGTGACGGTAAAAAAATAAATTGGTATGATTTGAGCTTTATATTTTTGAGCTATTTTTCTCACTCGAAGAGGGAGTGTAGCGGGCTACACGACCGATGAGAGGGAGGAAAATAGCCAAAAAGATAAAGCAGATACCATCTTTATATGATACATATTTCTCTCAAATCGTACCAAGTTGTTTTTTTAGCGTCACTTATTAGCTTTTTGTGTTTCTTTCCCCTTTAAACCAAAAAACAGGTGCTTGGACATTCATTTTTCCATTTTTATTATTAATTTTGCCGTATCGGTAAAACAGGTTGGGGCTGTTCTTTGCAAAATAAGTTTTATTATGAACATACTTGAACTTTCAAAAAAGCGTTTCTCGGCACGCAAATATACAGCCGAGCCTGTGAGCAAGGAGGATCTTGATTACATAATGGAGTGTGTGCGCATGGCACCGTCGGCGGTAAACAAACAACCGTGGCAGTTTGTCATCGTGCGCAGCGAGGAGGCTAAAGCCAAGCTGCAACTGGCCTACGACCGCGAGTGGTTCCACACGGCTCCTCTCTACATTGTGTGCCTAAAAGACAACAGCGCATGCTGGACGCGCAGCTACGACAGCAAGGCTCACGGCGACATTAATGTGGCAATAGCAACAGAGCACCTGTGTCTCGCCGCTACGGAACGCGGACTGGGCACCTGCTGGGTGTGCAACTTCGCCCCTGCGGTGATGCGCGAACTGTTCCCTGAACCTAACCTTGAGGCTGTGGCCATCATTCCGATCGGACATATCGCTCCCGACTGCCCACGAAACGAAAAGAGACGTAAGGGGATGGAGGAGATATTAAGTGAAGAGTGAAGAGTGAAAAGTGAAAAATGAAAAATGAAAAGTGAAAAGTGAAGAGTGAAAAGTGAAAAATCCAATTGCCCTTTTTTAAAGGTAAAAAGATAAAAAAGTAAAAAGGTAAAAAACAAGATGGGTAATGGGTAAAAAAGCAAGAAGGGAAATTGGGTAAAAACGAGTAAAAAAGGATAAAGCCAATAAGGGAAAAACAAAGGTCTTAAATGGCGGATAAACAGAATTAGGGCGGACGCAACATTATGCGTTCGCCCTAATTTTTATGTAAATAAGCTCAAAACGCCCGTTCCTACAAGACCTTTAAGGCCTAAAAGTGATGTAAGAAATATTTGAAAGTCGGCTCATTTCGGTCGGAGCGTATGTGTACCTCGGTCGGGGTACATGTGTACCTCGGTCGGGGTATGTGTGTACCTCGGTCGGAGTACGTGCGTACCTCGGTCGGAGCACGATGACCGTCAAGCTTCTTTGACACGACGTTTTCAACGTTTTACCTCAAACTGTGCCTTGAGATGTATGTCGGCAGATGATGAACCGACAAGCACATCGAAGAAGCCCGGCTCAACCACACGCTTCATGTCTTGGTCGATAAGCGACAACTCTTTGAAGCCAAGGGTGAACTCAACACGCTCACTCTCACCTGCATCGAGACACACCTTCTTGAAAGCACGGAGCTGGAGTGGCGGCTGCGACACCGTGGCGGCACGGTCGGAGAGATAAAGCTGCACCACCTCGTCACCACTGCGTTCGCCTGTGTTCTTAACGGTGAGCGACACGCGCACAGAGTCGGAAGAAGCGGTGAGCGGCGTAACGGTGAGGTCAGAATAAGCAAACCGGGTGTAGCTCAAACCGTAGCCGAAGGGATAGAGGGGCGTGCCCTTCTCGTCCATATAGTCGCGCTTGATGTTCTGGCTATAATAGACAGGGAGCTGTCCCACGCTGCGCGGTATGCTCACCGGCAACTTGCCCGATGGGTTGACATCGCCAAACAAAATTGACGCTATGGCCTTGCCGCCCTGTTCGCCAGGATACCATGCCGTGAGCAGAGCGTTAGCCACCTCAGAGGCGCGGTTCATGAGCAGCGGACGCCCCTCAATGTAGACGATAACCAACGGCTTGCCCGTCTTGGCAACAGCCTCGATGAGCTGTTCCTGCTTGCCGAGCAACGACAGCGTGGCACGGTCGAAACCCTCGCCACACTCCATGTCAGAGAGCGTCTTGCTCTCGTCAACGGTGGCGGCACCTGTGGCAATATACTTGGTCTTAAAATCGCGAGCGCTCGATCCACCAACCACGAGCACCACAGCATCGGCACCTTCGGCGGCACGCACGGCGGCGGCGATGTCGGCAGTGGTGGTGTCGCGGACAGCGCAACCACGCTCATAGACCACCTCAATGTCGCTGCCCACCATGGCACGAACGCCATCAAGCACCGTGCTGATCTCCTCACGAGCCTGTGGGGCGGTGTAGTCGCCAAGCTGGTTGTAAGGCATGTCGGCGTTAGGACCAATCACGGCGATGCGCTTCATTGAGCGACTCAAGGGCAGCACGCCATCGTTCTTCAGCAGCACGGTACCCTCTTCAGCCACCCTCTGTGCCAACTGCTTATGCTCGGCCGAACGGCACACCTCACGGGCACGCTTGGGCTGAACATAAGGATTGTCGAAGAGACCGAGGTTAAACTTCATGGTCAGCACATTGGCCACAGCGCGGTCGATGTCGGCCATTGTTACAAGACCCTCGTCGAGCGCCTTCTTCAGGTTGTTGCCGAAAGCTCCACCGCCGAGGTCCATGTCGAGACCAGCCTTCAGAGCAAGCACAGCCGCCTCCTTGTTGTTGGCAGCAGCACCCATGCCCGCAATGCCGTCGACCGACAACAGGTCGCTGTAGACAAAGCCCTTGAAGCCCCACTCGCCACGCAACATGTCGGTGAGCAAGTGGCGGTTTGAGGTACAAGGCACGCCGTCAATGCTGTTATAAGAGGTCATGACCGTTCCTGCTCCAGCCTTTACCGCCGTCTCAAAAGGCAGCAGCAACTGTGAGCGCAACAGACGTTCACCTCCATAAACCGGTCCACCGTTGTGGCCACCCTCAGGCACACCATAGGCAGCAAGATGTTTCAGCGTGCAGATGACGTGTTTCTTGTCGGCAGAGTGGTCGCCCTGCATGCCGCGCACCACGGCTGTGCCAAGCACCGATGTGAGCCAGGGATCTTCGCCGAAGGTCTCCTCCATGCGCGACCAGCGAGGCTCACGAGCCACGTCGAGCACAGGTCCGTAGCCAATGTTTGATCCCTGTGCAGCTGCTTCAAGACCAATGGCTGAGCCCATGTCGTAAAGCAGCGACGGGTTCCATGTAGAAGCCGCGTTGAGCGATGTGGGGAAGACCGTTGTGCCGATGGCCATGTGGCCGTGCGGACACTCCTCGGCAAAGAGGATAGGTATGCCGAGGCGCGTCTTCTCCACCGCATAACGTTGAAGGGCGTTGAGGGCCTTTGCCGCCAGTTCGGGGTTCAAGCCTGTCTCAAGCGTCTTCTGTGTCCATGGGTCGGCACGCAGCACGGCCCAGAACGAGCCAATGGGCGCGGCGTCCATCTTCTTCTTGAAAAGCTCTGACGGCTCCACGCTGTTCTTTCCGGTCTTTGTGTACATCTCCCAGCCCAGCGGACAGACAAGCTGACCGACCTTCTCCTCCACCGTCATGCGGCTGATTAGGTCGGCCACACGCGCCTCGGTGGGCTGCGCGGCTTGCTTATAGACAGGCAGCGAAGCCTGCTTACGGTCTGCCTTGGCGGTTGACTTTTTCTGCGCCATAACGGGCACGGTGAGCAGAAGGGCAAAGCCTAATGCAATGTGTTTAATGTTCATAGAATAATTTCTTAAAACGTTTTATCTCGATAATAGTTTAATCGCGAAAATTGTTCAATTGCTTTTTAAAGAGAAGAAAAGCAATAAATGAAAAAGCAATAAATGAAAGCAATAAATAAGAACGAAAAAAGAGGAAGTGCGAAATTTGAGCACCTCCTCTTTTTTTACTGTCTAATTATAAAAATGTTTCGGGTGCCTTACTCTTTTGCATAACCTTCGTTCTGCTCAAGCAGTTTGTTACGCTGAAGCTCAGTAAGCGGTGCAGACAGAACGGTTATACAAGAAAGCGATCCGACTGGCAGACCTGAAGGGAAAAGAGAAAGTTCTGGATGCTTACTGCGGTATCGGAACCATCGGCATGATCGCTTCCAAACAGGCAAAAGAAGTGATCGGTGTAGAGTTAAACCGTGATGCGGTCAGGGATGCCATCGGCAATGCTAAGGGGAATGGTGTGAAAAACATTCGTTTTTATCAGGCAGACGCCGGCGAGTTCATGGTAGCGATGGCAGAACAGGGTGAAAAAATGGACGTAGTCTTCATGGATCCTCCGAGAGCCGGAAGCGACGAAGCCTTTCTTCAGTCTGTTGTAAAACTGGCACCAAAGAAGGTCGTTTATATTTCCTGCAATCCGGAAACTCTGGCAAGAGACCTTGGATATCTTACAAAGAAAAAATACAAAGTAACTAAGATCTGCCCGGTGGACATGTTCCCGTTCACAGATCACTGTGAGGTGATTACCTGCCTGCAGCGGGTGGAATCGTAAAGTAGTCCGGGTGAATATTTATCTGGAAAAGACGAAGGAACAGAGTTGCAAGAATACGGAGCATAATAAGAAAGTAAAAACAGAGCTTCTGCATG
>OGXZ01001158.1_pt1 | contig 15286 bp, 8 predicted proteins | sample 1576431 | NCBI WGS metagenome assembly OGXZ01 (sample SAMEA3541590, study PRJEB24748) | human gut metagenome | biome: human gut; feature: human-associated habitat; material: faeces | place: China | collected 2012
CGGACGAACTTGATGCAAATTCTGAGCGTCTTAAGCAACTGATTTTTGATACTAATTCACTTCCGGGAGTAAGCAGTATTCCTAATTCTTCTTTTACCTCTCGGATTGCTCCTTGCAAGCTGGTTTCCCCGGAAAATACAGAACCACCCGTACATTCCCAATAAAGAGGGTATTGCTTTTTCGGATGCCGCTGTGATAAAAGATACTGCCCCTGCTGGTTGACGATCCATACACTCACAGATAAATGATACAGCCCTTTGGGTATGATTTCTCCACGGCACATTGTTATTCCAGACTTTTCCCGTTTTGCATTATATAAATCCCATTTTTCCATTTTCATACCTCTTTGTGTGGGATCGGTGCTTGCCGAAAATCAAGTAAGTAAATATCCGCAATCCTTTCTATTTCTGTACGCTGATCTGCGGAATACTTATCATAAATCCCACCTGCTAACATACGGGCTGCCTTTGCGCTTTTAATTGCTGGAAGCACATCATCAAACACAATACAGTGTTCAGGTGCAACCCCTAATTTTCTTGCGGCCAATTCAAAGACATCCGAATATTCTTTTCCCCGCTGAACCTCATCTGTTGAACATAGAGCGTCAAATAATTCTAAAATAGAATTGTTCTTTAAGCATGGAATATAGAGCTTTTCCGGCAACCCCGTAGCAACTGCAAGTTTTATTCCATGTTCTTTTAAGCGCAGAAGATAATCAAGGGCATGGGGCAGCAGACCGACATGGTTACTGTATTCCTCGACCGCCATATTATTCCATTCCTCAATAATTCCCTCTACCGTTTCCTGCAATCCAAAAAGATCAATGGTATATTGTGCGGCTTCCTCAAAACTCCTTGCACATATTTCAGTTACATAATTTTCCGGGACGGGAAGATTTCTCTTTTTCAAAAACTGAATATCTATATGCTCCCATACATCCATTGAATCCAGAATTGTTCCATCTAAATCAAAGATTGCCGCATTAAAATCCATTTTTCTTTTCCTTTCCGCAAAATAAATCTTTCAGTTCCGCAGCAGCAGCTTTTATATCAGACTGCGCTATGATGGCAGATACAACAGCCAGCCCGTCAATTCCCATGGGCTTGAAACGCCCTGCATTTCCCTTATTGATACCGCCAATAACAACTATCGGCAAAGAAACGGCTGCGCGGATTTTCTGTAATTCTTCCATTGATACAGAATCAGCGTCGGTTTTAGTTCCAGTAGGGAACATTGCGCCAACTCCCAAATAATCTGCACCATCCTGTTGTGCCTGTATTGCTTCTGCAATGGAAGATGCAGATACTCCCAACAGCATATTTTCCCCAATTACTTTGCGGACGGCAGCCGCAGGTAAATCATGCTGTCCAATATGTACCCCCGTAGCCTGCACAGCCATTGCAATATCTATCCGGTCGTTTATGATAAGGGGAATATGGTATTTATCCGTAACCTGTTTCACGGCAACAGCCTGATTGTAAAATTCTAATGAGGACAATTCTTTTTCTCGGAGTTGTATCATTGTGCAGCCTCCTAAAATTGCCTGTTCTACCGCTTCTGTCAGGCTATCGCAGCTCATTAGTTGACGATCAGTAACAAGATAAAGTGTATAATCAAAGTTCATTTTGCACCTGCCTATTCTTTAGATAAACCATGCTGATACAATTCGTAGAAATGGTGCGTCGGGCCACAGCCTTTTCCAATCGCAAGAGAGTGTTCGATTGCCATTGTGACATAAGCCTTTGCAGATTCGACTGCAAGCGGAACACTTTTTCCCTTTGCAAGCTGGGAAGCGATTGCAGAAGAAAAGGTACAGCCTGTCCCATGAGTATTTTTCGTATCAATGCGGGATGTTTCAAAATGGTAGAAATTTTCTCCATCAAATAGGACATCAACAGCATTTCCTATATGATGTCCACCCTTGACAACAATCGCCTTACAACCCATGGCATATATTTTTCTTGCGGCAGCCTCCATATCTGAAACTGTGGAAATCTGCATATCCGCTATTTTCTCTGCCTCTGGAATATTCGGAGTAAGTACATCGGCCAGTGGAATTACTGTGTCTATCAAGGTGGAAACCGCCGTAGGATTCATCAATGGGCAGCCATTTTTGGCATACATAACCGGGTCGATTACGACATTTTGGGGCTTATATTGTAATAGTTTCTTTGCCACCGCTTTCATACATTCTGGTGTAGAAAGCATACCGATTTTTACTGCGTCCACTTCAATATCTTCAAATACGGCGTCAATCTGTTTTTCAATCATATCCGGGGTAATATCTTGGATGTCGATAACACGGCTGGTGTTCTCTGCAACAACAGAAACAATAACACTCATTCCAAATACACCGTGAGCAGAAAAAGTTTTCAAATCAGCCTGAATACCTGCACCTCCGCTGCAATCTGATCCGGCAATGGACAATACTTTTTTCATTTTGCATTTTCCTCCATTCTCTCGTTCCGATAGGCCATCTTCCAAAAAGCAAGCTCTAACAAACTTGCTTTTTCAAAAATATCAGCCAGATACTTTTTATTTGCTACTGATAACCCGGCACATTTATGCTCTGCAAAAGCAGACCATTCTTTGCAGCTTTCTGCATATTGTTCATCCGCATAATCTTTGATAAAGTCCCAATATCTTGACTGTCTGCTTGTAGGAACAGCCGCCAATTTGCGGAATATATAGCTGTAACTTAGCATACAGGGAAGAACCGCCATTAAAATTTCTTCATTCTTTCCATGTGACGCAATCTCAAACATGAAATCAATGTAATTTTGATTTTCAGGCAAAGGGGCGATCAGTTCAATATCATCATCTGTTATGCAAAATTGCTTTAGATAATCCAGCCGCACTTCCGATTCCGTATCATTTACAAAGTTCAGCATGGAGTAGTAAAGCTGAATTTCTCTTAATGTAGCAGCATGAAAAATTGCCTTTCCGTATATGCGGGCATAGTTTTTCAGATAGATACTATCCTGAATCATATATCTCTTGAATTTTTCAAGAGGTAGCTTTCCAGTTTGCACTTCCTGCACAAATGGGGTAGCTGCACATTCTTCCCAAATGGGGATGTTGTGGGTTAAGATGTCTTTCATAAATGCCATGTTTGATCCTCCTAAGATAAAAAAATAGAGCCTCTAAAACAATTAGAAGCTCTTTCAGACGCAATACGAGCGTAAGAAATTGCTTCCCTACGCCGGTATTAGCCGACAGGTCCAGAGGTCAGGTCTTACCTTTTTCAACTTGTTCAGTTCCCTCGCAAACACATATCATATCTTATTCAATTAAAAAAGGACATTCCCAAAACAGAGAATGTCCAAAAAATACGAATCTGTATTCTTCAGCTCCCTGCGTTGGTATTAGCCAACAGGTTCAAAGGGTCAGGTTTTAACCTTCTCAACTACAAGGTAGTCCCCCTGCTTGAGTATTATTATAGTTAAGAAGTCCCCAAAAGTCAAGTCTACGCATTTAGGGCGGTAAAAGTCCACGGAAATCAAGGGTTTTTCCGCATGGTCGGCAGGCAGGTGGATAAAGTTATCCTGTTCCCCTCAAAACGGGGTTCTAAATGCGGAAAAATGGACAAAAAAGAAGCGCCGGACGCAGAGGCTTTGACACCTCCGCGCCCGGCGTTTTGCTTATTCGTCTGTGAAGTGGAACCGCTGCGCCGCAAAGTCGGCGTCACTCATGGTGTCCAACTTATCGGCGGTCTGGCAGGCCAGCGCTGCCATTTCCTTGTCCATGTCCGGCAAAGCTGCCCGGAGATTTGCCGCCGTCCTGCGGCGGTCGGCGTTGTGGTACAGACAGATCAGGTTTTCTTCTTCCACGGTGAAATACATTCCTCATACCTCCATTTCTTTTGATTTTTCCCGCGCCGGGGGCTTCTTTTTCTGCTCCTCCTTGGCGGCGGCAAGCTGCGCCCGGATGGACGGCTTCTTTTGTTTCTGCGTTGTCTTTTGGGTCTGCTTGGGCTTTTTGGCCTCCGCCTTGGTTGCCTCGGCCACATCCAAAAGGGAAATCTGTTCCCCGGCTTTTGCCCTTGCTTCCAGTTCCTCCATAGACGGGGCGTTGTTCATCATGCCGTCGATCATGTTGTAGTTCTGCTCGGTGGACATTTCCGCCGTCTTGATATGGCTTTCTGGCTGGGCGGGGATGGCAAAGGCTCTTGTGCCGTTTGCCATAATAAGATACCTGCCGTCCTCCGACTGGTGGTGGAATCCATACCCGGCGGCCTCCATCTGTTCCCGGCTCCTGTCGGTCAGATAGAAACGGCCTCTCGGCGTCTGGATTTGTTCGCCGGTCATGCACTCGTCCGGCGTGAGCTGCTTTTCCGGCTGGGCGAAAAACTCCGGCACCTGCCGGTAGTCGGCCCCCTCGTCCACATAGTAGGCGGTCTGTTTTCCATCCTGCCGGAACACCACAATATCCCCCATCGAGAGGGAATGTCCCTTGTAATCGGCGGGATGTTCCATGTTGAAGCGGCGGTAAATCTCGTCCAGTGTGATGTCCTTGTCCAGCGGCGCGGAGTAGATAAGCTGGTAATTCTTCCTGTCCACCGAAAGCCCATCCGCCTGCAATTCCTCATAGGAACGATAGCGGAAGTCGCGCCCCTCCGGGCCGGGCGGCACTTGGTAGATGGAAAAGTTGGGCTGCGCCGGGGCCTCATAGTCAGAGGCAACATATTCCTCCACCGTCAGCCCGGCAGCGGCGGCCTCCTGTTCCAGCTCTGCCTCGATCTGTTTTTTGTAGTCCTGCAAGCTCTGGTCGAAGTCGGCAAGCTGCGGCGGCTCCGGCAAGTGGTACTGGCCCTGATTGAGAAGCGGGCGGCACTCTTTTACATAGTCCAAAACCGCGTTGAAATAAGCGGTCTGTTCCGGCGTCAGGGTTTCCCCGGATCGCAGGGGACGCCGGGCCTCCTGCTCCATAGTGGCCAGATTGCAATGCAGCTCCATATATGGGACGAACTCATGCAGCAGCATATCCCGCTGGGCCTTGTCCGCCTCCCATGCCTCCGGCCCCTCATGGTGCAGCACATGGTTTTTCCAGCTTTCATCCTGTGCGTAGTATTCGTGATAGCCCCGGATATGCTGGATCAGGGAACCGTCCCCGTCGCCAAAGTCCTGCCGTCCCTCGTAGCTGTCCGGCTGGCCCTGCATGGTAAAATCAATGCGGAACTTGGTCTTGTCGTACCAATGGCCCGTATAGCCCGGCTGCTCCCGTTCATGGCGTCTGGCGCTGTCCAGCTCCTTAAAAACGGCCTCGGCTTCATGCAGCGGCATTTGCTGGCCGTCTTTCAGATGGGGGCTTTCACTCCAAAGGATCGTGACAACCGGCTCCGCTGCCGGATTCTGGGCGATCTGCCGCTTGGCGTTTGCAACGGCAATCTCACTTTCGATCTCGCTTTTCACAAAGGAATCCATCTGGCCCTTTTGCAGCTCATAGCCCTGTTCACACAGGCGGTTGATAAGCCCGATTACCTTGTCGTTATCGCCCACGGCCTCGGCATAGGCCACGATCAACTGCCGTTCCTCGCTGCCCAAACGCGGGGCGTTTTTCTCTGCCAGTTCAATCAGAGCGGCAGCCCGGTCAGCCGGGGACGCCTCCGGCATGAACGGCTTTCCATTCAAAAGGCCGTCGATCCCATTCCACGCCTGCGGCTGGGGAATGGCGTTGGCCTGTTCGGTTGCTTCCAGAAAATCGTCCAGCCCGTCGCCGGTCAGGGGTTCTATTGTCCCAGCCGGTCGCTCATGGATGGCAAGGATTTCTTTTCCGGCTTCCGCAAGGGACAGGTCGGGATTGTCAAGCTGGCCTCCGTCCAGTTCTTTGTAGTCGGGACCGTACAGCGTGTAATCGTAGCCGGTTTCTGATGTCTGGATATACAGATATTCGCCGCTTTCCAGACGGTAGGCGGCCTCCTGCGGGGCTTTGGCCTGTTCCAGCGTTCCATCCCCGGCAATGGTAAAGCCCTGCGCCTGCGCCGCCTCCTTGGTTCCCTGCGACACTTCGCCGGTGGATTTCAAATCCGCGTCAATGAGGGTTTGCAGCATGGCTTTTACGCTGGCGGTCATTTCCTGCTGTTGCTCCGGGGGCAGCTTGGAAAATACGCTGTCCGGGTCTGGCTGCTCGGCGGCCTGTTCCAGCGGTGCGGCCTGCGGCTGCTCCTGCTGGGCCTGCCGTTCTTTCTGAAGCTGGGCAAGGTGGCCGTCAATGGTGGTAATCAGTTCATGGGCGGTGGCCCGGATGGTTTCAAGGGAGGCTTTCAGCTCTTTCAAGTCCTTGCCGGAACTCCAACCGGCCACATAGCCAAAGGAATAATCGGAGGTGTCCAGCCCGTAGTGCTGGCAGACGGCATAGGCCACGCTTTCGGCCTGCACTTCGCGGGTGCGGCTGTCGGGACGGTCGGCCTGCTCAATGGCCGGGGCTTCCGGGTCGATGGCGTGGAGCTTGGAATGGGCGATCTCGTGGATAGCCGTCTTTAGGGTCTGTAATTCGCTCATGCCCTCCTGAATGGCGATCCGCTTTTCCGTCAGGTGGTAGTAGCCGTGGGAACCGCCCGGAATGTCCTCAAAACCAATGGGAACCGGGGAGGTCTGTTCCAGCGCCTTAAAAAATTCCCCGTAGCGTTCCACGCTGCCGGTCAGTTCTTCCACGCCGATAGAGGGCAGCGGTTCTCCCTCGGTCTGGCTCACATCAAAGACGGAAACGATCTTAAAGGCCGGAACCTGTATTTCCTGTACTTCGGTAACAGGCTTTCCGTCTTTTCCCATCACCGGCCTGCCCTGTGCGTCCAGCTTTTGCACTTCCTTTTTTGCCTTGAACGGGGCCGGGGCCAGTATCTTGATGGCCTTTTCGCCTTTCTTCACATTGCGGTGAAAATCGTCCCGCCACTTGTTGTAGCCTGCCACAAGCTGTCCGCCCTGCATGGCGATCAGGAGGGTGTTGTTGAAGCTGTAACTGTGGAACTTGGACATGGTGGTGAGATAGGCTTTGTAGCGTTCACTCTCGAAAAGCTCCTGTATGCCGGTTTCCAGCCGGTCGGTGATCTCTTTCATGCGCTCGGCGCTGTTCTGGCCGTTTAAGAGAATGGGGGTGACAGGCTGCGGGGCCTTTGTAGGCGCTGCCGCCTCCGGCTGTACCTTGCTTTCCTCCCGCAGAATTTCCGGCGCAGGATAGGCCATCACCCGGTATTCCTCCGGCACTGGCTGGCCCTCATGGACGCGCTGCCATTCGTCGCTGGTTCGCAGGATATAGCCGTAATCAGTAAAGGTTCCCTGTTCCTCGTTGGCGATAAAACTTCCCAGCCGGTCGGTGTCAATGGCCGGTTTCCACGGGTCGGGGACGACAAACAGCCCGGAATCATTCAGATAATATTCCCCCAGACTGCGGTTGTCCTTGGCGTTGATTAAGACAAAACAATCGGTGTTTTCAGCGTAGTCCAAAAGCTGCCCGATGGTCTGCATTTTCGCCGGGGACTGCATGACGGCGTTCAGCTCCGCAAGCTCCACGGCGTCCAGCTTTTGAAGCTGGGCAGCAAGGAAGTTCAGTTCGTCCACGCTGGCGGTCTTGATTAAGTCCTCCGGCAGTTCCAGCGGTTTTCCCTCCGGGGCGGAAAAGTCGCCAATGAACAAGTCCTGCTGGTTGTCGGCGGTGATATGGATTTCCTTTAAGGTTTCCTGTACCTGTTCGGCGGAAGTCGGCAGGGAAAGCCAGTACCCATGCGGCCCGCCGGTCTGCGCCTCGGCGCGGTTATCAAGAAAAATGGAAAATACTTCGTTCACGGGTTCCCTCCTTTCCGGGGTGGCTGTGGTCTGTTGCGGCTGTGCGGCTTCCTCCTGTGTGGGAAGTGCTGCGGCTTTTGCCGGTTCCTCCCCCTCGATGGTATAGCCGGGGAGCAGGCAGCCATTGACCTTAAAACAGTCGGCGTATTCCTTGGGGATGGCCGGGGAAATTTCGGTAAAGTAATGGTCGTGGGCTTTGATCCGGCCATTCAGGTACTTGTCCAGTTCTTCCCGGCTGGAAAAGACTTTCCGTTCCTGTCCGGCGATCTTTTCCATCGGGTTTCCGTGGGGCGCGTTGGTATAAAGACCCCAGCGGAGCGTCCACGAGTAGGGGACGGATTTTTGGGCGGCGCTGTCATACCGGGTGTTCTCGGAAATGGAGTAATCCATCTGGTAAACCATGTTGCTGCGGATATGGCGGTATTCGTCCGGGGCCTCCCACTGGTTTGCGGTGTGGGTGACGGGAAGCGTCCGGGCATATTCAAGGGCTTTGTCCAGAAACAGGGTTCTTCCGGCCTGTTCCTCCCATGCGGCGGCCTGTTCTTTCAGGCGGTCAAACACTTCCTGTTCTGCGGCGGCGCTTTCCGCCCGCAGGGAAAGAAGCTCCGCAAGGGGCAGCTTTACCATTTCGGAAAGATCGGCCTTGCCGCTTTCAAAGTAAATCCGACGCTCGATCCGCATAGTGCTGGCCGGTTCTAAATCGTCGTGGTCGTAGGAGCTGTAAGACATTTTGGGTTCACATCCTTTCTATGGCGGTGATCTGATACAAGGGGTTTGGGGCTTCCCCAAAGAGAAAATCCCCGGCCCGGCAGGTGCGCCGGGTCAGGGATTTTGCCGGGAGTGTGGCTACACTCCCTATGCTTGCTGTTTTTAGTTTTTGTCCCTCTGTTCCACGCGGTAGTTCACATACTTGCCGCCGGTATCGGCCAAAAGCACCGTCCCGTCATAGGTTTTGCCGGTTTTCATGGAGCGCAGGCCCTTTACCTTTGCCTTTCCGTCTTTAAGGAGCGCGGCGGCGATCTTCGGGGTGAACGCCTTGCCCCGTTCCTCAAAAAATCGGTCATTCTTCCACATGACAAACTGGCAGCTCCGGTTTCCGCAGTAGTAGTTCTTTTTGCCCTCGTAGACGCTTTCCCCGCAGCGCGGACATTTGCCGATAACCACACGCTCGGTTTGAAACAACTTCTGTGCGTCCTCGCTGATCTGGGAGTAGTTTGCGATCAGGCCCCTTGTCATTTCTGCAATGTCCTGCATGAAGCCCTCCGGGTCGGCCTGCCCCTTGGCAATGGCCGTCAGCTCCGTTTCCCACTGTGCCGTAAGCTGGGGAGAGGTCAGCACCTCCGGCAGCACGCAGGCAAGGTTATGGCCGTCCTTGGTGGGAAGTAGCTGTTTTCCCCTGCGCTCCACAAAGCCCATCTGCACCAGCTTTTCTAAGATGGAGGCGCGGGTGGCCGGGGTTCCCAATCCCTGCCGCTCGGCGTCCTCCGGCAGATCGTCCGCACCGGCGCGCTCCATAGCAGAAAGCAGGGTATCTTCCGTGTAGGATTTTGGCGGTGCGGTGAAATGCTCGGTGACGGCGGCAGTTACCTTGTCAAAGGTCTGTCCCTCGGTGATCTCCGGCAGTTCACGCGCAGGCTCCGGGGCGGTGTCGTCGGCGTCTGTTTTGAACGACGCCTTAAAGCGGCGGTCAAGCTCTTTCCAGCCGGGGGTCAGGATGGTTTTTCCCTTGGCGGTAAAGGTGTTCCCGGCACAGGTGAATGTAGCGGTGACAGCTTCGTACACATGGGGCGCGGCCACGGCGCACAGCAGCTTGCAGCACACAAGGGACAACAGTTTCTTTTCCCCCTCGGCCAGCCCGTCAAAGCCTTTCTGCACAAATTCCATCGTCGGGACAATGGCGTGGTGGTCGCTCACCTTTTTGCTGTTCAGCACCCGGCCAAACTGTGGGGACAGGTCAAGCCCCGCCGCAAAGGGCAGCAACGGCCACAGGCCGGACACAAGGCTTTCCGCCGTCGGCAGCATATCGTCGGTCAAATACTGGCTGTCGGTGCGGGGATAGGTCAGCAGTTTCTTTTCGTAAAGCTGCTGGGCATAGTCAAGGGTCTGCTTGGCGGTAAATCCAAACAGGCGGTTTGCTTCCCGCTGCAAGGTGGTGAGGTCATAGAGGCGGGGCGGCTGCTCCGTCTTTTTCTCCCGTGTTACCGACACACAAACGGCCTGCGCCGTTTCACAGGCGGCTTTCAGGGCCTTGGCGTCGTCTGCGTTTCTCATGCGTTCACTGGCCGCCTCCATGCCGCCCGCCGCAATCTGGACGATGTGGTATTTCTCTTTCTGAAAGCTGCTGATCTTGGCCTCCCGGTCAACCAGCATTTTCAGGGTCGGCGTCTGGACACGGCCCACGGTCAGGGTCTTGTGGTAGAGGATGGAGAAAAGTCTTGTCGCGTTGATCCCCACCAGCCAATCCGCCTGCGCCCGGCAAAGGGCCGACTGATACAAGTTGTCATAGTCAGTTCCCGGTTTCAGATGGGCAAAGCCGTCCTTGATGGCCGCGTCCTCCATGCTGGAAATCCAAAGGCGCTGAAACGGTTTCTTGCAGCCCGCCATCTGGTAGACGAAACGGAAAATCAATTCCCCCTCGCGCCCGGCGTCTGTAGGATAGTTCTCGGAGGTGACTTTTCTGACTTTGTTACTCGATGGCATCCAATGGGCCGATAAAGCGGTAGAAAATCTGGATTTTCTGGACGTATTCGCCATCGACCTTTTCCGCTTTGGATACCAGAATCTTGTCAATCAGCTGATGCAGAATCTTATAGTTCAGTTCGGTGATGCCAGCGTACTTGCTGACTTCATCAATAAAATCCTGAATCTTGTCCAGCTGATCGTGTTCAGCACGGCCTTCCCGCTCGTACTGCTCAATCTTCTCGGTCAGTTCAGCCTGTTCTTTGTCGTAGCGATCTGCAAGCATTTGAAAACGTTTCTCCGGGAGAAGTCCCTTTGATACGTCCTCATAAAGTTTTGCATACAGGTCTTCGATTTCTGCGATTCGTGCTTTACACTGCTTCAAATCCCGTTTGTGCTGCGCCCGGTCAGAGGACACCCGGAGGTGCATCTGATTTGCAATCTTCTTCACAAGGGCTTCCCGATTGCTCACAGCGGCCTTTGCGTGTGCCTGAATGTCCGCAAAGACAGCTTCATGCAGAACACGGGCTTCCAAATTATGAGAGTCACAGGCTTTCGCACCATATTTCCGATAAGTGCTGCAACAATAAAAGGTCTGATCCAGAACACTGTTACGTTTGCGCCTGTGCTCGACCTTGACTAACATCGTTCTGCCGCAGTCTGCACAGCGGACGATGCCCTTGAAGATATTGTCGTAGTCGGTCTTATCACACATAAAACAACCGGAACGGCTGTAAAGGATTCGCTGCACGTTTTCCCAGCGGTCTTGTGGGATGATTGCTTCATGTGTATTCGGAACGATAGCGCGTTCTTCAAACGGAATATAACGCCGCTTTTTGGATTTCATGGACACGGTGGGCTTGGCTTCGTAGATGATGTGTCCGGCGTAGACTGGGCTGTGCAGAACCTGACTGATATAGGCACTGTCCCAATCATACATCTTTTCATCATCAATAAAGCGGCCAAACATCTCTTTCTTGTAGTAACACGGCTTCAAGACTTTTTCATCGTGGAGCCGCTTGGCGATGCGGTGAAGCCCCAGCCCTTCCTCTGCCATTGAATAGATATACTCAACAACGGGGGCGGTGTTCGGGTCGATCACAAGGTGATTGTGGTCGGCAGGGTCTTTCTGGTAGCCAAACGGTGCGCCGCTGGAGATATACTTTCCGCTTTTCTTGCGTGTCCGAAGGGCACTCTTGATTTTTCGGGAAGTGTCTTTGGCGTACATTTCATTGATGATGTTTCGGAACGGGGCAATATCCATCTGGGATTGCTCGTTGGAATCATAACCATCGTTGATTGCAATATAGCGGACACCGTGTTCCGGAAAAAAGATTTCCATATACGTTCCGGTTTCGATGTGGTTGCGTCCAAGTCGGGACTGGTCTTTGGTAATGACTGTTGCCACCTTTCCTTCCCGGATATCATCCAGAAGTTCCTGAAAGGCAGGGCGGTCAGAGTTCGTACCGCTGTAACCATCATCAACATAGTACTGGCAATTCCCGAAACCGTTGCGTGTGGCATACTCCATAAGCATCGCCTTTTGAGTGCGGATGCTCAGGCTTTCGCTGTTTGAACCGTCATCTTTTGACAGTCGGCAGTATAAAGCAGTTACTTTTTTGTCCTTTTCCATGTGTACCTCCATAATGGAAAAGAGACCTCATCAATCACATTGTAGCGGATGCTGCGTGATGATGCAAGCCCTTTTCCGCAGTAAAACGTCCAATTAGCCAGCGGCGAGATACGATTCGGCAGTTTTACGAATTTCTTCTTCCGCAAGCCGCTGAAAAAGCGTATTCATCGGCACATTGCCGATATAATGGCGTTCCACGATCAGGCGCACGGACTTCGGACTTCTCGGCGCACGTTTGCGTGTGGTGGGCTTCTTCTCAGATTTTTCTTTGTTCAAGGGCAGACCTCCTCATTCATGTGGTGCAAATACGGAAAGGAATGGATGGATTCTATTCGTTTTTCTCTTTTTGTTTTATTACGTTGGTTAGGTGAAAGTTTTCTTTGATACAGTCTTAAAGGCTGCTATACTGCATAGGAAAAATCTCTTTTGCAGATGCCATTAAGAATCTGCATCACAGAATCGTGATTTTGGCGGTTCTTGAATCGTGAAAAACGCAGAACTATTCAACATTTGGAATTTTCACAAAGATGTGATTGGGCGAAGAAAACCGCGTTCGTCTGCGCTCAATCAATCCCGCAGCGTCCAATTCCTTAAGCGCACTGGAAACACTGACAGTGCTGCGCCCTAGCTGCTCAGCCAAAGAGCAAATCGTAAAAATGACAAACACGAATCCACGTTCATCTATCCAGAGATTTTTCTGCGAGAGCGTGGCACGGTCGAGCAGCAGCACATAAGTCATTTTTGCAGTCTGGCTCAGGTCAAGTTCCAAAAGGAAGCGTGGGTATGGGAGAAACGGCGGCAGCAGAGTTTGCGTGGTAAGATATTCTGAAATGTTGATCACCTCCAGCTGAAGCAGAAATCAGGAACAAAGAGTATGTAACGAGAATTGGTGGGTTCCAATTCTCCAGTCGCAGAAAAGCACGAAACAAGTGCTCAACTGCGTTAATAAGTTAAGGTCTCCCATATTGGTCCTCGACTTCCCTAGGAGTGGGGAATCGTCCGGCGGCGGGCTTGCACCGCACCATTGGCATTTCAGCCACCCCGTCTTCGTTATGACCGGGCTGCGAGTTACAGAAGTACCTTTTGTGAAGTACCGGACGATTGAACGATTCACTTGTCAAGGAACATATGGAAGATTTCTGGACTTTGACGGACGAAAAACATCCTTCTACTTGGTAGCCGATGAAAAAGGCCATTTCGTAGCATTGCAAGCAATTTTGTAAACAAAACGTCATAATAGTCCGAGAATGGTCTTGAAAAAGATGCCCTACACTTGGTAGGCATCGAGAACGCCTGTTTCGTAGCATTGGTGAGAAACTTGTAATTGAATTGTAATTCTTGAGACCAAATCTCCGCTTTTGAAAAAATCCTCTCAATAGGTAGGCAACGAAAACAGCCCAAAGACAACCATCTTTTTGAGAATTAACAAAAAGGTCACAAATGACCGACTTTCAAAGAGGCGCTTCTACTATTAACAGAAAAAGTGGCCTAAAATGGGGGGTGTTGGAGAAAATTTCTGCCTTAAAAGTACGCCTCTACTTACTAGCCAGCGAGAATAGCCAAAAGCCAGCAAAAAACAAATGAATTATGTATTTCTGCCACTGATTGCAACGGCATATCGGTGACAGAAAGATCGTTTAGAGCGATTCTTCGCGGTTTGGGGTGGTGGAAATCGTTTTGTGGTTGGACTTTTTCTGCTGAAGCTGCTCCAGCTGTTTCAGCACCGATTCCTTTTCCGGGGTCTTGCCGCCCGGTGCGGAAAGCTGCTGCTTATTCAGCACCATGTCGATATACTTGCGGATATTTTTCAGTGCGGAGACGTCCGGTTGCAAGGTTTCCAGTTTGGTATGCAGTTCTGCGCTGCCAGATTGCAGCGCAGAAAATTCGGCATCCAATGCCGAAAAGTCCACCGCTGTGCTGCCGGTCAGCTTCATCAGGATACGGACAGCTTTGTTGAATGCGTCCAGCTCGTCCTTGTGCTGGGCGGAGTAAGCGTCCTTGGTCAGCTTGAAGTTCTTCTTGATAAAGATGTCATGGATGGGCTTCAACTTGGCATGGACGGCGGCAGCATCCTTGATCTGGGCGATTGCCCACATCCGGTTCTCGTTCTGCTTCAACTGTCTGCGGAGAGGGGCGGCGGTCTGGCTCAGGTCTTTGATTGCGGCGTTCAAGTCCTCGACCGTGTTCAAGGAGTGAGCTTTCAGATAATCGACTGCCTGCATGACTTCGGCAAGGTCACGGGCAGTACATTTTATCTGCGCCTTGCTCGACCAATCGCTGCGCTGCTCATTGCGGAGGTTGAAATAATCCACCAGCAGGTCGGACAGCGTGGGTTCCTTCGACTTTTCCAGAGCGTCCAGAAGAAGCTGCTTCTTTTCATTCAGATCTGCGATCCAGCGTTGCAGCCCACGAATCGCACTGCGGATGGACTGCATCAGGCTATTGGCGGCGCGAATATCCCGGTTCAGGTTGCCGAGAAAAGTTTCCACTCCACGCTTTTCCATCTGGTGTGCGGCGGGACCGAGATGCACGGTCGGTATCTGCTGGATGCCCTGTCGCTCAAAGGAGCGCAGGTCAACACGTTCCGGGCGGCCAGCCGCTTCCAAATAGCGGTTGGTGATGGTTTCCCAGCTATGCCGCCAGATCTCGGCGTACTTCTGGTCGTTCCAGTCCACCGTGTTTTCCTTGTGACACTTCCAGTTGCCGGAAGGAAGCTGAATGCGCTCACCGTTTTCGTCAAGGTCGTAGACCTTTCGGGCTTTCGGGAACCACTTGCCGTGTTCATCCATTGCCCGGAGCGTCAGCAGAATGTGGGCGTGTGGGTTTCCATCTCCCTTGTCGTGAATGGCAAAGTCGGCGATCATACCCTTGGCAACAAACTGCTCCTGACAAAATTCCTTTATCATGGAGAGATACTGTTCTTTCGGAACCTCCACTGGAAATGCCAGCACGATGCGCCGGGCAAGCTGGGAGTTCCACTGGTTCTCCACGGCTTCCACGGCGTTCCAGAGGGTCGCCCGGTCTGCATATCCGGGCGGCGCATAGGACGGCAGCATGATCTCGGCGTGGACAAGCTCTTTCTTCTTGTTGTAGAATTTGGTTTTCTGGTCATACTCGCTGAACAGCCGTTCGCCGCTCTGGTAAGCGGCCCCGGCAACAGCGGACTGCCCTTGGCTGCGCTTGACGATGGTAA
>OGXZ01001164.1_pt1 | contig 15233 bp, 10 predicted proteins | sample 1576431 | NCBI WGS metagenome assembly OGXZ01 (sample SAMEA3541590, study PRJEB24748) | human gut metagenome | biome: human gut; feature: human-associated habitat; material: faeces | place: China | collected 2012
CTAAAAAGATAAGGAAAGCTTCAATCGAGGGGCGAGTGAGCGCATAGCCTAGCGCAGCTCCCATAAACGGAGCTGTACAGGGCGAGGCAATCACAACGGCCAAGATGCCCATTAGAAAAGAGTTGATGACCCCAGCTGAGGTACGTTTTCCAGTTGTGAGAACGCCTAATCGCGCACCGAGTGTAAATTCGAAAACACCAAGTAAATTTAAGGTAATGCCCACAAAAAGCAACAACAGCAAGCTGACAACCCAAGGTGTTTGCAACTGGAATCCCCAACCAAATGCCATACCTAAGGATCGTAAAGCAATGAGGAGACCAGAGAGCGCAACCATGGACAAAAGAACGCCCGCCGTGAACGCAATACCGTGAGGTAGTAATGGAGAGCCCTGGCGATGGCCTTCAACAAGGTGTAGCAGTTTTAGCGAGAGAACAGGGAAGACACAAGGCATTAAATTCAGAATGAGTCCGCCGATAAAGGCAAAAGCGATCGCTGCCCACACAGTAAGCTGTTCCCCTCCTTCTGGGTTTACAACACTCATCGTTGCCACAGGGGTAGGACGTGTAAAAGTGCCTTCGGTAACCGTTAACTCGGTCTCCATTGCCCATCCACCTTGTCGCTCTGGGCCGTCATCAGCGACAAGAACCCCTTTTAAGGTCGTGGGATTCGTTGCTGCAAATTCAGGTGTGAGGGTGAGGTATACCGTAGCGCTACCGTCAGATTCTCGAACAAATTGAGGGGCTTGGCTGAGGACATACGCGTTGGCATCTAAAGGAAGAAAGTCCAGGTTATGGTGAACTGTGCGTACGGACTGAGGAACATGAATTTTGACATTTTCCCCATGACGCCTAGCAACAATGTCAGGAGACGTGATTTTTTCGGGTAAGTGTTCTATAGCTTTTTGAAGCTTTGGGGCATCTTCAGTGAGGGTGCCCTGGGTACTGACGGGCAACGTCAATGAGGCGCTGGCATGTCCAGGAATACAGACGTCTTTACAGGCAAGATAGTCAACGTCAATTGTAATTGTGGTCTCGGTTGAGGCAGAAGGTTTGCCTGGAGTTTGCACTTGGAAGGGAAAAACAGCCTCGCCATTGTAAGCGTAACTGATAATCCCCATCATATCGAGGCGCTCTGGTAAAGGGAATTGAGGTTCCGAGGCATTAAACCCAGAGGGTAAGTTAAAGGTAAAACGACTAGGGAACCCCGCATCTCCAGGCATGAGCCAGTACGTATGCCATCCATTTTTCTGGTCAATCACGACGCCGAGCTGATTGGTTGCTTGTGGCTGCAAAGCGTTTTTTTCAGCAATGAGCTTGACCGTCACATTGGGTTGCTCTTGCCCCGCTTGTTGTGAGGACTGCCCAGGAAACGTCCAGCCACCTGTGGCAGCCAAGGCGCTGGTTGCTAAGGCAAAAAGAGCACCTAAAGAGCAAAATCGTTTGATCCAGTCCATAGCGTCGTGATATCCAGAAAGGGTTGTCAGAAAAATTATTGACGGATTTCAGCAAACGTTTCTTTTGCCGCTTCGATCGTAGCGTTAATGACGTCATCCGTGTGCGTGATAGATGTAAAGCCCGCTTCAAAGGTAGAGGGGGCAAAATACACGCCACGATTGAGCATGCCATGGAAGAAGCGATTGAAGAGAGCTGTATCAGCCTTCATCACGTCAGCAAAGCCGTGAGGAACAGAAGGCAGGAAGTAAATACCAAACATCCCACCGATGCTGTCGGCTGTAAATGGAATGTCTGCCGATTTCGCCGCTTCAATGAGGCCCGTAACAAGCTTTTGTGTTTGTCCCGTGAGCGTATCGTAGAAGCCAGGTTCTTGAATGGCTTTCAGGGTGGCCAGACCGCAAGCTACGGCGACAGGATTCCCCGAGAGGGTACCAGCTTGATATACCGCCCCGACAGGAGCGATGTGTTGCATGATGTCACGACGTCCGCCGAAGGCCGCCACAGGCATGCCGCCGCCAATGACCTTACCTAACATGGTCAGATCCGGGGTGACGCCAAAATAACTTTGTGCCCCTCCCAAAGCGACACGGAAGCCGGTCATGACTTCGTCCACAATGAGCAGAGCACCGTATTTGGTGCACAGCTCTCTCATGGTGTGGATAAACTCTTTGGTTCCGCGGACCATATTCATATTGCCTGCAATAGCTTCCACGATGACGCAAGCAATATCATCACCAAATTTTTGGAACGCTTCTTCAAGTTGTTCTGGATTGTTATATTCCAGCACAAGAGTATGTTCTGTGACCGAGGCAGGTACGCCTGCTGAAGACGGGTTGCCAAACGTCAGCATGCCCGAACCCGCTTTGACGAGCAGACTGTCAGAGTGCCCATGGTAGCAGCCTTCGAATTTGATAATTTTGTTTCGCCCCGTATAGCCTCGAGCGAGACGGATGGCAGACATGCCGGCTTCCGTCCCGGAACTGACGAGACGCACTTGCTCCATCGAGGGAACAATCTTTCGAATTTCTTCAGCAATCAGAATTTCAGCTTCGGTGGCGGCGCCAAAGGAGAGTCCTCGTTCGGCTGCGGCTTCCATTTGGGCCACAACGACGTCGTTGTTATGCCCCAAAATCATGGGGCCCCAGGACAAAATGTAGTCGATGAACCGCTTGCCTGTGGCATCCCACATGTAAGGTCCTTTAGCTCGTTCAATGAAGCGAGGTGAACCTCCAACAGAGCGAAAAGCGCGAACGGGGGAATTAACACCTCCAGGAATGGAGATTTGAGCACGTTCGAAAAGTTCATCATTGCGGTCCATGGAATCTTTCTCCTGAGATAAAAACAGTCTGTGCCTATAGTTGGACAGACCAATGTACGTTGTATTTTAGGGCGAATTTCTATTGCAGAGCTTAAGCGAAAGTTAAAAAGGACAAGAAAAACTCCTGTCCTTTTTATGCAGCGGTGTCACCAGCTAGAATGCGTAGCCCAGTGAGACGGTAAAGTCAGTGGGCATGGCTTTGAAGTATTGATCTTGACTTCCCTTCACGTTGTCTTTAAACCGACTGAAACTCACATGCATGTCGGCATTCACGAAGATATCTCGAGTAAGGGCGTAAGTGGCCCCAATGGAGGTTACTGGATGCAGACTGTGGTCTTTCAAACCTTGTCCTTTCATCTCCGAGTAGCCAAAGCCACCGCCCGCATAGACTCGCAGGTCGTGAGTGACATCAATGTTGTATTGCAGTTGCAATGACAAGGAGCGGAAGCGATAGGTGTCTCGACGAGTAGGGGTACGCACTAAGTGTTTGGATTCACGCCAAGACAGGTCCGTTGCCCAGTGGCGACCCGAATAATGCCGTAACCCAACGTGCCAAGAATCATTATTACTAGCCCAAGTGGTGGTTTCCTCGGTATTGCTTTCATCAACGTATTCCCAACCAATACCGCCGTAGAGGTAGTTTTGTTTGCTGGCCCAAGCGCTCGTTACAGGTAACGGTTTATCGCGAGAGGCTTTGTCATCAAAACTAAAGGTGGTATAGAAGAAGAAAACGTCTGTCACAGGGATGTAGGTCATGTAGGCGGAGAGGTTCTCATAGCCCACTTTTGCTACAGGCAGAACCATTGGGAAGGGAATCCAACGATAGTCTCCACGCATGGATAGTCCCGCAAGATAGCCCGCACCAACATGAAAACCCGATTGTCCCACCGGGAAACGTTTCAGCCATTGATAACCCACCATGGGTTCAGCACGGTAGTTGGAGTCCACAAAGTTGATTAAAAACAGTGTGCGCTCATTTTGTTGGTCGTCTACCAACTGACGCCCTAAACCCATACCAAAAGGCCAGCCGTTTTGTTGACGGCGATTATCCCAAGCCCACCGGGGGTGTTCTGTGCGAACAGGTAAAATAAGAAGGTTGTTGCCTTCATTAAATAATGTCTTTGTTCCTTCCACGAGGCTCTGCCAGGAGGCTTTTGGGTTGTTACTAAGTCCGACAGGGGTGGTTTGAATTAGCGTGTCAATAAATGAATTGCTCCAACTCGAGGCAGAGAAACTTAAAAGAGTGACGCTCAGGGCGCTAACAAGAGAAGTTTTTAAAAATTTTGTCGTCATGGTTGGTTACCGTTGAGCCTAGGTTGGGAAATCTGAACAGTGCTCAGTTACCAAAAGTAGCGGGTATTGTTGCATATTTTAGAAAACCTGGCTAAAAAGCTGAGTGTTATTCTTCTCTGCTGAGAGACCTTGAAAGGCGTTGTGAAACGGGGTAAAGTATCGATCCTGATGTAGAAGTGTTTTAGACGATCGCTGGCAAGCTTGACTTGCGAGAGGAAAGTCCGGACTCCACAGAGCGCCGTAGCAGCTAACGGCTGTCCACCGTGAGGTGAGGATTAGAGCAACAGAGACGAGTCGAGAAGCTAGCTTCTCGGGTGAAACGGGCAATCTCTACGGGGAGCAACATCAAATAGGCAATCGTTGACTTGGCTCGAGTTGATTGCGGGTAGATGGCTTGAGGCGTTATGCGAATAGCGTCCTAGATGAATGATCGTCACTCTGTGAAGCCACCACAGGGAACATAATCCGGCTTATCGAAACACTTCCGCATCTCTCCCACTTCTAGCTGTCGCCTTAAGCTGATGAACTTAAGGCGACAGTTTTTTTAGTGGTGAGGCGTGTTACGCTTTAGCGATGGCGATACGACTGTCAACGGCAATAGCCTCGCCAGAGCTGTCGGAGATCATCAAGGGGTTGATATCTAACTCTTCAATTTCAGGGAAGTCTCCCACAAGTTGAGAGAGTCGCAAAAGCGTTTCTTCGAGCTGACTGAGTTGGGCGGGGGCCTTACCTCTTACTTCACCTAGTAGTGGGAAGCTACGGATCTCACGGATCAGATCTTTGGCATCCAAATCAGAAAGGGGAGCGAGCCGGAAGGCGACGTCTTTCATCACTTCAATAAAGATACCTCCTAGGCCAAACATAATCATGGGTCCGTATTGAGGATCGGTGGCAATACCACTGACAAATTCTCGCGAACTTTGGATCATTTCTTGAATAAGCACCCCTTCCAAACCTTCAAGAAGCCCTTTGTCTGCTAACCGAGTCATCACGGCTTGATATTCTTGACGCAGTTGAGCATCCGATCGGATATTGACGACGACGCCTCCAATATCTGTTTTGTGAGAGGTCGTTTTTGAGGTGATTTTCATGACAACGGGATAGCCGATGGCGTTGGCAACCTTAATGGCTTCGTCCTCACTGTGCGCGAGTGCTTCGTGGCAGGTTCTTACGCCGTACGCACGTAATACCTCCAAGCTTTCTCTCGTGCTTAATTGAAGGCGATTTTCGGCTCGCATTTGCTTGAGGACTGAAGCGACTGAGGCTTTGTCGACCTGAAAGCGTGGGAAGTTTTCTTTAGGGCGTTGGACCCACAGGCGTTGACGATTCAAGCGTTTGAGGGCTTGTACAGCCTCTTCAGCATACATATAAAACGGCACTGAGAGTTGCTCTTCTCCGAGTTTTGAGAAGAAATCAGCAGTCGTCATAAAAACGCCAACAATGGGTTTGTCGGGGTAGTCGGCTTTGAGTTTAGATAACTCACGTGCGACGTCGATATCTTTAAGTCCCAAGAATGGCAAATAAATCACGATAACCATATCAACGCCAGGATCAGCCAATACGCACGATACCGTGCGGCGATAATGCTCTAACGGAGCCGAGGCAATCATGTCGACGGGATTTTTAACCGAGGCGGCGGCTGGTAAAAAGTCGCGTAGGATGGCTTTGGTCTTGTCAGAGAGTTGGGCCATTTGCATGTGCGCTTCAACAATGGCATCCGTGGCCATAATGCCTGGACCGCCTGAGTTGGTCACAATGGCAATACGGTCGCCTTGGGGAATCGGACATTGACTAAAGACTTTAGCGCTTGAGAAGAGTTGCTGCAGACTCGACTCTCGAATAACACCACATTGACGCAATAGAGCATCGGCCGCTTTGTCTGCGCCAGCTAAGGCACCAGTGTGGGAGGAAGCGGCGCTTGCTCCTGCCGCTGATCTTCCTGCTTTTAGGGCTAAAACGGGTTTTTGTCGGGTGAGCTGAGAAGCGATTTTGCGGAAATTGCTTGGATTTTGGATGGATTCCATGTACAGCAGAATTTGTCGTACGTCCTTCTCGTCTTTCCAATAAGCTAGCGCATCTTCGGCATTGATATCTGCTTGATTGCCAATGGAAATAAATTGCGCAAAGCCGAGATTAAGATCTTTGAGAATGTTCAAAATGCCTCCGCCGAGCGCCCCTGATTGAGACACAAAACCGATGTCACCTCGCTCTGGAAGGGCTTCAGCAAAACAGCCATCCATACGAATATCAGGATGGGTATTCACCACACCAAGACAGTTGGGACCAACGCAACGCATACCGTAAGCTTTTAAACGGCGACTAAGCTCACGCTCAAGCTCAAGCCCTTCGGGGCCAGTTTCTTTAAACCCAGCAGAAATAATGCATAACCCGAGGATGCCTTTTTGGTGACACTCTTCGAGGGTGTTCAAGACGTGTTTAGCATTAATCACCAAAATGGCCAGATCAACGGGGCCGGGCAACTCGCTTACTGTTGGATACACGGGTAAGCCCGCTATCTCGCCTCCCTTAGGATTCACCAGATAGAGCTCGCCCTTATAACCGTAGTCGAGGAGGCGTTTCAGAATGTCGGATCCAATCGTGTGTTCGCGTGTTGATGCGCCGACAAGCGCGATCGAGCGAGGTTTCATTATTTTGTCAAGCATGGTTTAACCCGTTTGGGAAAGCGTTGAGATGTTAACGCAAAGGCGGTTTCAAAAGAGACTATTGAGCAATGGGCTCTTTTCAACAGAAGGACTCCGTTGAGATTCCAATTAACGATACATGTTTCTAGAAGAAAAAACAACGCATCAGCGGTGGGTACAGAGTTGAAAAAAAGCGCAAACATCCTTGACCGTACGGGGCTCGAATGCTTAAAGTATTGGGACTAAGTGGTAAAAAGTGGGAAAGTGTTACTACAAGTTTTATAGCCCCCCTTTTTAGACTTGGCATGGATAAAAGGAAAGGACGTGTTTCAGGGCACATCATTGCTGACGCTAGACCAAAAGGGACGACTCCTTATGCCGTCACGCTATAAGGACGTGCTCGTTGAGTCGTGTGCTGGAGAGTTAACACTGACGCGTCATCCCGATGGATGTTTAGTGCTATATCCTCGACCTTGTTGGGAAAGTAAACGCGCACAAATCGTGGCACTACCTAATAGTGCTCGGGGTTTAGTGCGTCTGATTTTAGGCTCAGCCGTTGATGTGGTTTGCGATAAAGTTGGTCGCGTTTTGATTCCTCAGGAACTACGGACAATGGCTGGACTTGATCGGGAGGTGGCGATGGTAGGCATGGGAGAGCACTTTGAAATATGGGATCGCTCAACGTGGTTAGCTTTATGCCAGGACGTCTCTCGTGTGGATCTCGAGAGTATTGACTTTACCTTTTAACTATGTTGGCCGAAGCTCAGAGGGGGATAAAGGAGTTTCGGATTTTCCCCCGTTTTATGGATGATGTTGCTTCCTAATTATTAACAAAGAGTTTGTCCAAGTGTCAGATACCACCGAGTCATTTACCCATATTTCCGTTCTTGGCGAAGAGGCCCCGGAGGCGCTAGTTGTCAACCCAGATGGCCTATACATTGACGCGACATTCGGACGTGGAGGCCACTCGCGTCGTATTTTGCAAAAACTCTCTTCTGCGGGGCGGCTTATCGCGTTCGATCGTGACCCCGAGGCTATCCAAGCGGCTGCGTCGCTCAAGGACGCTCGATTCCGCATTATTCATCGTCCGTTTTCGCAGATGAGCGAAGCGTTAGCCAACTTGGGTATACATGAGGTCGACGGTGTTTTCCTAGACATTGGGGTTTCCTCTCCACAAATTGATGATGCCACTCGTGGATTCTCGTTTCGTTACGATGGCCCCTTGGATATGCGCATGGACACCACCACCGGGCAGACGGCGGCAGAGTGGTTGCAATCGGCTTCCGAGGCGGAGATTAAGCGTGTTATTCATGTCTATGGTGAAGAACGCTATGCGGGAGCGATTGCACGGGCTATTGTAAAAGCCCGTCAAACGCAACCCATCACCCATACATTGGCGTTGGCCAATTTGGTGGCCAGTGTTGTTCCTAAAAACTATAAAGATCCCCATCAACATCCCGCCACACGAACGTTTCAGGCCATACGCATTGAAATCAATCATGAGTTAGACGAACTCCGAACGGCCCTGGAGAGTGCAACAGCTTTATTGGTTCCTCAGGGGCGTTTGGCTGTGATTACGTTTCACAGCCTAGAAGATCGGGTGGTGAAACAGTTTTTTGAGGACAAGGCCCATCCAGAGCGTCAAATTGATTCTCGTCTGCCTCTGACTAACGACCAACTTCCTCAGCCTCTGTATGACAGCCTTCAGCGTATACGCCCGAGTCGTGAGGAAGGGGAGCGTAACCCTCGTTCGCGGTCGGCTATTTTGAGGGTGGGGGTGAGGACAGCGACTCCTTACTTAGGTGAGGTGAAACCATGAAACGCATGGGGTTGTTGCAGTTCCTATTTTTGTTGGGGTTGACGATCTTGGTGGTCGGTCTTGCTGTGACGTTAGTCAAACAACGCTACGAGATTCGCACGCTCTTTGTCGAACATGAGCGAGCGGTGGACGTTGGACGTCGGTTGTCGGATGATCAGGCCGATTTGTTGTTGCGCATTCGCCGTGCAGCATTGCCAAGTAACATCCTGCAGGGGGCCGACGCTCTTGGGCTTGATGGCGCAAAAAGTGAAAATACGGTGAGCATTGTGATGGATGACAATCACCGAGTAACGGCTGTCGATTTTGATGTGGAAACCCATCACAGTGTCGACGCTTCGACAAGTGACAATGCGAAGTCGACTCATGCCAAAGAGGTCAACCCATGACTCATCCGATCGTTTCTTGGCTTGAGGATAAAGCTATCCAAATATGGGATTTCTTTGGGCGTTTGCTCGCACAAGATCGTATGGCTCGTAAGGCTAAGCCAGAGCGAGAAGCAGACCCTCTGATTGTTATCCCCATTCCAGCAGGGCGCAGTTACTTTGCGTTTACCTGTATCGTGATCGCTTTTATTGTGCTGCTTATCCGTGTGGGTTATTTGCAAGTGGTCAACAATGACTTCTTGAAAAATCAGGGTGAGATCCGTTACGCTCGAACGATTTCTATAGAAGGGGCTCGTGGCAATATTGTGGATCGTAATGGAGTGGTGTTAGCCTCAAGCCAGCCGAGTCGAAGCATTTGGGCAGACCCTCAGTTTGTTGACTTTGGTGAAAAAGAGAAGTTTCAAGCCTTGGCTAAAGCTCTCAATATGCCCTACGAGGAAGTTGTGGGCAAAATTCGAAAAGCCGGGGCGAAGAACTTTGTCTACCTTGCACGAAATTGTGATCTGGAGGTAGGAGAACGTATTCGCGAGCTCAATATCTCCGGTATCGGTATTACGCCTGAGAGCCGTCGACAATACCCCGATGGTCCAGTCATGGCGCATATTCTGGGCTTTACAGACTGGGGCGAACATGGGCAAGAGGGCGTGGAACTCGCTAAAGATTACGTTCTCTCTGGTCAGACGGGGGCCCGGCGTGTGATTCGAGATCGCCATGGTCGTATTGTTGATGACGTATGGACCAAAGAAGCAGAGCCGGGACAAGACGTGCAACTCTCGATTGATTCTCGGGTGCAGTTTATTGCCTATGAAGCTCTGCAGAAAATGGTGAAAGAGTCGGAGGCATTGGCTGGAGCCGTTGTGGTTGCCGATGTGAATACGGGCGAAATTATTGCGCTAGTGAATGAACCAACCTACGACCCTAACGACCGTTCTACGGTGCTCTTTGAGCGTATGCGAAACCGTGTCATGACCGACCAATTTGAGCCGGGCTCCACGATGAAGCCTTTTGCTATTGCCAAAGGGTTGGATTTGGGGATTGTAGACCCCCTTACCACAATACAAACAGCCCCAGGGCGGCTTACCATAGGCGATCGTACGATTGGAGATACTCACAACTATGGGTTACTGACGGTAGCTGAAATTGTGGCCAAATCCTCCAACATTGGTACCGCTAAAATTGCGCTAGAAATTTCGCCCAGTGTGCTCTACGACATGTATACGGCTTTGGGCTTTGGACGTGCGCCCCAGATTGGCTTCCCAGGGGCCGCCTCAGGACGGTTACGCCCAGGAAAGTCCTGGCGCCCAATTGAACAAGCCACCATCTCTTATGGTCACGGGGTGTCGGTATCGTTGATTCAGCTTGTAAGGGCCTATACGGCGCTAGCTCGAAACGGTGATGTAATTGACTTGACGCTCTTTAAACGCCCCGAAGGTGAGGAGGTCAAGGGTGTACAAGTTTTTAAGCCCGAGACGGCACGACGTATGCGCGCCATGATGATGGATACCGTTCGAAAAGGAGGCACTGCTTCCAGAGTCAAGATTGAGGGTTACACCGTGGCGGGTAAAACCGGAACGGCATACAAACCCAAAGACGGTGGCTACAGCCGAGAGGTGGTGGCAAGTTTTGTGGGTATTGTGCCTGCAACACAACCACGGTTTATTGTGGCCGTCATGATTGACGAGCCCAAACGTGGTCGTTACGGCGGACGTGTGGCGGCCCCAGTCTTTAATGAGGTCGCCGAAGGCGCATTGAGAACGTTGCTGGTGAGCCCCGACGATAAATTACCCGCGGGGAGCGGATTACTCACTCGGGTTAAGAAATAACAACGAAACAAGTCGCTACCAAGGTTGGTTAACGAAGGTGAGCGAAAAAAGAAGGATCATGAAAATAAATATCGATGAAATCGTTGCTTGGTTGCAGACGGTTGCCCATGAAGGTAACCATCTACGCCTTGATAGCCGTGAAGTTCAGCCAGGTGACGTCTTTGTGGCGCTTAAAGGTCAGAAAACCGACGGCCGTACTTTTATCCCTGTAGCCGTGGCTCGGGGGGCTGCCGCGGTGCTGATGCAAAGTGAGGTCTCTTCGAGCAATATCCCAACAGGAAACGGTGTACCAACACTTTCAGTGCCCGATTTAAATCGCCACTTGGGGGTGATCTCAGCCCGTTTTTATCATGATCCTACACGGCATATGAGAGGCATTGCTGTGACAGGGACAAATGGCAAGACAACGACGACACACTGGATTGCTTATCTGTTAACGGCACTGGGAGAACCGTGCGCTGTTTTGGGTACGGTGGGGGCTCATCTCGGCGCCCAACAATTTGATGCCCCGGAACTCACCACGCCGGATGCGGTGAGCCTGCAACGTTTGTATGCGCAAGTGAAGGCGGCGGGAGCTCGTGCTTTTGCTATTGAGGCGAGTTCGGTAGGCCTTGAGCAAGACCGCATGAAGGGGTCGCATTTTGAGGTCGCTGTCTTTACCAATTTGACACGTGATCACTTGGATTATCACAAGACCATGGAAGCCTATGCGGAGGCAAAGGCGAAATTGTTTGCCTGGCCGAGTTTGAAAGCGGCGGTGATTAACTTGGATGACCCGACATCCACACTGATGTTGGATAGCGCCAAACGTCATGGCGCCCAAATTTGGTGCGTGAGTCAAAATCGTGAATGTGAAGCTCAGGGGCACTATTTAGTGGCTCAAAATGTTCGCCTGCACGGAGACAGTACTCTTTTGACGCTGGTCTATCAAGAGCAAACCCAAGAGGTACGGTTGCCTGCCGTGGGGCGTTTCAATGTATCGAATTTACTTGAGGCCGTGGCCAGTGTGATGGCACTGGGATATTCATTGCGAGATATTGCGCCGTGGATACAGACCATGCCGTGCCCACCGGGCAGAATGGAGTTGGTGTTGTCAACAGACGCCCCCATGGGGGTTGTCGACTACAGTCATACGCCTGATGCACTTGAGAAAGCGCTTCAAACACTTAGAGAAGTCGCCCAAGAAAGACAGGGAAAACTTTGGGTGGTCTTTGGTTGTGGTGGTGATCGAGACCGAGGTAAACGTCCCATCATGGGTGCCCTTGCCAAGGAACTGGCCGATTACGTCATCGTAACAAGCGACAATCCTCGCACAGAGGATCCCCAAGCCATTATTAAGGATATTCTTCAGGGAAACGAGGGCTTAAAGGTGATCGCTGATCGCCAAGAGGCCATTCGTCAAGCCATTCTTGAAGCGAAACCCGATGATGTGGTACTGGTGGCAGGCAAGGGCCACGAAACGTATCAGATTATTGGAACGCAGAAGCATCACTTCAGTGATGTCGAGGTGATTCGTGCAGCTTTCAACGATCGCCGTATCGCGACAAAACAGGGGCAATAATGAAAACAACGTCATCTCAGACAGAGCAAGGAAGAGTTCGCGCGAGTCTGTTTTCGCTTCCGACCATTTTATGGCCCTGGTTATCGATGGGTATTCTGAAAACGGTGCAGGGGCCTCAAACGCTATCGCTCTCCATCAATGGGGCAAGTACGGACACCCGTGCGATCCAACCAGGTAATCTTTTTTTCGCCCTCAAAGGTGAGCGATTTGATGGCCACGATTTTGTTGCTGTGGCACTCAATCAGGGAGCGGCCGCAGTCGTCGTTGATCATGTGCTCGAAAGCGTAGTGGGCCTACAAATCGTTGTTTCGGATGTTAAGCGTGCTTATCAACTTTTTGCCGCTTCGTGGGGCCTTGATCGTACGCAAGAGCGTCTCATGGTGGCAGGTAGCAACGGAAAGACGACGACCACACAGATGCTCATTCAAGTTTTGCGTGAGGCTTATGGCGAACGGGTTTACGGCACGCAAGGCAACAACAATAACGATATTGGTGTAGCAAAAACGCTTCTAGAGACGCCCGCTGAAGCGGATACTGTCGTGCTCGAAGCGGGAATAAGCCATCCAGATGACATGCTGGTGTTGGCGCAGACGGTGTTACCGACCGCGGTGTTGATCACGAATGCTCAACGGGAACATCAAGAGTTTTTGGCGAGTCCCCATGCCAGCGCCCTTGAAAACGGGAAATCGATGCTGCCGTTTTATACCCGATGCGCGGTTTTGCCTTTAGATGATCCAGAATATGACACGTGGAAAGCACAGGCGGATCGTTTGGGAGTGCGCGTGCTGACGTATGCGCTGCGAGATGAACAATCCCATAGCGCAAACGAACAGAAAGCGGACTATGAAGGCATCTATACAGAGGAAGGCTTGCGCGTGATGGCCGAAGGGGAAGCGTTCGATATACCCTTATCCATTTCCGGCCGACACAATGCGCATAACGCCCTAGGGGTCTATGCCATGGCCAAAGGGTATTTGGGGGCACCTAGGGACAAAATACAGGCGGCGTTATCGGCCTTTAAACCACTCTCCGGGCGAGGGCAGGTGTACAAAACGCCCGATCAACGTTTGGTGGTGATCGATGAGGCGTACAATGCCAATCCCGATAGCGTCCGTGCTGCGATGCGGGTGTTAGCGGCTCGAGCGGAGACGCCTAAAACACTGGTGCTGGGAGACATGGGCGAAGTGGGGCAACATTCTCGCGAGTATCATGCAGAAATCGGCGAGTACGCCAAAGCGCTTGAGCTCGACCATTTAATCGTGATTGGCCCAGAAAGTCGAGAAGCTGCTCGGCATTTTGGACCCAAAGCGGTGATCGTGGGCTCTCAAGAAGAGGCCATGAAATATTTGTCAACGATGACGGGTGTAGTGACGATTAAAGCCAGTCACTATATGCGGTTAGATCGGTTGGTAAAAGCCCTAGTCACTCCATAGCGGAGCCTTTTACCTTAATCAACGATATCACGCCAATAAGGCGCTAGATTTGAGGCGTTAGTCATTCAGGATTCATTATGCTCTTAGAGCTTTTTCAATCGCTTTCTAACTCCTATACGGGGTTTAACGTTTTTAATTACTTGACCTTACGCGCCCTCTTGGCTGCGTTAACCTCGCTTTTTGTCGGCTTTTTGCTCGGACCCTGGATGATTCGTCGTCTTCGTGCGATGCATTTTGGACAGGCTGTTCGTGAAAATGGTCCTAAAACGCATTTGGTCAAAGATGGCACGCCAACCATGGGCGGCGCACTGATTCTGTTTTCCATTACCGTGTCAACACTGCTTTGGGCGGATTTGAGCAATCGGTTTATTTGGATCGTCCTTTTTGTCACGCTCGGGTACGGGGCTATTGGTTGGATCGATGATTATCGCAAAGTGGTCTACCACAATCCCAAAGGGATGAGCGCTCGCGAAAAATTCGGTTGGCAGTCCATTATTGGTTTGCTCGCCGCGTTTTATTTGGTGTTTGCGCTCTCCGTCAAACCTGGCGAAGGGCTCTTTGATGCGTTATCGGCTTGGTGGGCGGCTGGGTTCCCACTAGATGTCTCCACGCAGATTCATCTGTTGATCCCATTTTTTAAAGACGTTGCGCTACCCTTTGGATTGATTGGGTTTGTGGTCTTTACCTATGTGGTGATTGTCGGTAGTTCCAATGCGGTGAATCTCACTGATGGTCTTGATGGTTTAGCGATCCTACCGAGCGTCTTGGTCGGTAGCGCATTGGGTGTGTTTGCTTATGTGATTGGTCGCCCCGATTTCTCTAGCTACCTTCTTTTCCCTTATGTACCAGGAGCTGGTGAGTTGACCGTGATCGCTGGTGCATTGATGGGAGCTGGTTTGGCGTTTTTGTGGTTTAATGCTCACCCCGCACAGGTCTTCATGGGGGACGTCGGTGCGCTTGCCTTGGGCGGATGCTTAGGAACAATGGCGGTGATTACACGACAGGAATTGGTGTTGGCAGTCATGGGAGGCATCTTTGTTATTGAAACCCTCTCGGTGATGATACAAACCGTGTATTTCCGCCTCTCTGGTGGAAAGCGCGTGTTTTTGATGGCGCCCATCCACCATCACTTTGAACTGAAGGGCTGGAAAGAAACACAGGTGGTGACCCGGTTCTGGATTATTACCTTGATTTTGGTGCTCATTGGGCTCAGTACACTGAAGATTCGTTAACCAAATATCGAGGTGCCTTGTCGATACGAAAGGCGCTCTAAAGGAAGCAACATGTTAGGGAATACACCTGATTCGCCTAAAGCGGTCATCATCGGCATGGGTGCCACAGGACTTGCTTGTGCGCACTATTTGTCACGCCGCGGGTGGCGTCTAGTGGTTGCTGATACACGCTCAAATCCACCGGGGTTGGCTCAATTTTCTTCGCTCGAAGGTACACAATGTGTCTGTGGTAGTCTCAGCGTTGACCTCCTTGATGGTGCTCGCTATTTAGTGAT
>OGXZ01001168.1_pt1 | contig 15215 bp, 12 predicted proteins | sample 1576431 | NCBI WGS metagenome assembly OGXZ01 (sample SAMEA3541590, study PRJEB24748) | human gut metagenome | biome: human gut; feature: human-associated habitat; material: faeces | place: China | collected 2012
ATCAATTTGCTTGATAATATCCGCATAACTCTTATAATCGGCACCCTCTTCAGTATCAATAAGCTTCAGCTTATGCTCCCACTCTGCGGTTAAACGTGGCTCACTGAGCACGTCAACTTTCAATCCCCGTAACAGCAAAAACAGTTGAAATGCTTTTGGTGTGGGAATCAACTCTCGCTCTTCTCGGCGCATGTATTTCTGATCAATCAACCCCTCAATGGTTGCAGCACGCGTGGCTGGCGTGCCCAACCCTTTATCGGCCATAGCATCACGAAGCTCGTCATCTTCAAGCTTTTTACCTGCTGTTTCCATCGCTGTCAATAAAGTAGCTTCTGTAAAACGGGCTGGCGGACGAGTCTGCAAAGCATTAATGAGGACATCTTTTGTTTGAACAGTTTCTCCCTGTTTCACAGGAACAAGATCATCTTTTTGGCCTCTCAAAGATTTGCCCGTCACCTCTAACCAACCAGGCACGACCAGCACCTTACCTTCGGTTTTAAATTGATGCCCTTCAACTGTCGTAATACGCGTTGTTACATCGTATTCAGCAGCAGGGAAGAAAACCGACAAAAAGCGTCGAACAACCAAATCAAAAATTTTGGCTTCTGCTTCACTCAACTGCTCGGGAATTTGCCCTGTTGGGATAATGGCAAAGTGATCACTAATCTGCTTATTGTCAAAAATTCGCTTATCGGGTTGGATCCAATGCTTCTGCAGAATTTTTTCAGAGAAAAGTCGATAAGTCTCAATGGATCCCATTTGAGACACAGTTTGTTGGGCAACTAGAATATAGTCTTCCGGAAGCGCTCTCGCGTCGGTTCTAGGATAAGTGAGCACCTTATGCTTTTCATACAGAGCTTGCGCCAATGAAAGAGTTGTCTTAGCGGAAAACCCAAATCGACTATTGGCCTCTCTTTGCAGACTCGTCAAATCAAAGAGTTGCGGAGAGGCTTGACGTGAACGCCGAGACGATTCAGTAACGGTTCCTGCTTTACCACGAACAGCATCAGCGATATTTCGTGCATCTTCTTCGTTCCACAGTCGCTCAGCCTTCAACTCTGGATTGTTTTTATCCTTTTTAAAGGTCGGGTCAAACCACAGGCCAACATACTGACCATGCTCACCCTCAAACGTACCTTGAATCTCCCAATAGGCCTTAGGAACAAAATGCTGGATATCCAATTCACGCTGCACGACTAATGCCAGGGTAGGCGTCTGCACACGACCAACCGTTGTCAGGAAAAAACCACCCTCCTTAGAGTTAAAGGCTGTCATGGCACGAGTTCCATTAATACCGACGAGCCAATCCGCCTCTGATCGGCAACGAGCAGCAGCCTCCAAAGACTTCATCTCTTCATCAGAGCGCAAATGAGCGAAACCTTGCTGAATGGCTTGCTTTGTCATTGATTGCAACCACAAGCGCCGAATCGGTTTTTTATTTTTACACGCCTGCATGATATAGCGGAAAATCAGCTCTCCCTCACGTCCCGCATCACAGGCATTGATAATCTCTGTCACTTCACGACTGCGAATTTTCTTACTGAGACTGGAAAGTTTTTCTGCCGTGCGTTTAATGGGTTTTAAATCAAAATAGGGAGGAAGAACAGGCAGATTTTTAAAGGTCCAACGTCCACGCTTAACATCAAACTCTTCTGGCGCACTAATCTCTAAAAGGTGTCCAACGGCAGATCCAATAATCATGTCGTCTCGAGCCCAAAATTCACCATCTTTCTTAAAACCACCTAACGCTTTAGCAATATCACTAGCAACAGAAGGTTTTTCTGCAATAACTAACGTCAAAGACATCCTAAAATCTTCCACTCATTCACGTAAAACAAAAGTTATAACAATCAGAGCCAGATACTTGACTGTGCTTGAGCCAGTTCTGGACATTGGGCAGAGGCTTTCCAATAGCTCTAACATCTTACCCCCTGAGACCTTGACTTCAAGAATATACCTGAGTCGTTGACGCTGTCTACAACAAGATAGCATCTCTAAAAAAGCAAGTTGGGAGCAAAATGTCACATATGATTATCTATTTTAATCAAAATATCCATCCCTATTTACTTTGACTATAATAAGGGGAACATACTTACGTTTCTTTTTTGAGGAGGCCATCTGTGGCTATTCTGCCCATTCTCCAATACCCTGATCCTATCCTTTCCCAAATTGCCGAGCCCGTAACATCGTTTGACGATGACCTCAAACTCCTCGCGAGCAGCATGGCTGAAACTATGTATAGCGCTCCAGGGATTGGACTTGCCGCAAACCAAGTTGGAGTCTTAAAACGCATTATCGTTGTTGATGTATCGGAAGATCACTCTAATCTTCTCACCTTGATCAACCCAGAAATCCTCGCTCATAGCGACACATTGGAAGAATGTGAGGAAGGGTGTCTTTCCTTGAAGGGACTTTATGAGAAAGTCAAGCGACCCGATAAAGTCACCGTTAAGGCTCAAAATCTTGATGGACAACCCTTTGAAATCCAAGCTGAAGGGCTATTAGCTGTCTGCTTACAGCATGAGATTGATCACCTAAATGGCATCGTATTCATTGATCATCTCAGCCGACTGAAGAAGGATCGAGCTAAAACCAAACTGCAAAAATTACGTCGCTCTGAAAAACAAAACGGCTAATCACCACAGGCATGACAATGCATCCCTATACGATGAGCCATCTCTGAGGCCAAAGCAAAGGGGAGTTGATGGCCTAAACCATCAATTCCCCAAAATGTGGAATGAGCAATCAAATTTGCAGTCTCTAGCCCTGCTATATATGGCAGAAGGGGGTCGTCTGTGCCGTGAATAACCAGTGTCGGTGCTTGAATTTGAGCCACACTTGTCGAGCGATCACCACTTGCTAGAATAGCAAGTAATTGACGATAAACCGCTTGGCGATCAAAGGGTTGAGGTAATTTATTAAACCCGAACTTGATCTCTTCGTCAGTCGGTTGATATTTTTTGCCAGATAGCATTTCTAGCGAATGATGAAAGTACGCTTCCAGCGATACTTGCCCTTTAGGCTCATGGATTAAACCCCAAATAGCCGTCAACTTTCCAAACCCCGTTTTGACGCGCCCGGTTGCAGATGATATAGATGTCAGAGACACAACACGGTTCGGATGATGAGCAGCAATAGCTTGAGCAATCATTCCCCCCATGGAAAAACCCATCAGATGAACTCGCTGCAAATGAATTTCATCGAGCAAAGTGACCACATCCAAAGCCATATCTTCCAAAGTATATGGTGCACGATGAACCTTGCGACCAATCAAAACCTGAATAATGCTATTTAAAACCTCACTTTGTCGAATTTCGGGCCAGCTACTTCGCATTTTGAAAGTAGCATCTCGATTGTGAGGCAAAACCACTTGAAAACCCAACTTCACCAGCTGATGAATCATCTCAGGTGGCCAAAAATCTCCAGGTAATCCTAGCCCCATGATTCCAACAATCGCCGGCGCCTGTCGGTCGCCAATTTGAACAAAATCCATCTTTTTGACTCCTATCTGGACACCACAAATTACGAACGCAGTGTGTGAGATTTATTCTCTTCTTGAAGTCACATAACCATCGGTGTGTTCTATCATTGATGGTACTATTCCTCTCTTTGTCTTGTATAGATTTCTAATTCGTATGAAAATCATCTTTGCTGGTACCCCTGATTTTGCTGCTAGAGCTCTTCAGTCTCTTATTGATGCTGGCCATGATATTCTGATGGTGTTATCTCAGCCAGATCGTCCTTCGGGTAGAGGAATGAAGCTGACAGCCTCCCCTGTCAAAAGCCTTGCCACAGCTCACAATATTCCAGTGTTAACCCCAACGACACTGAGTCTTAAAAAGGCCCCTGAGCAAAGTCAGGCCATATATGATCAATTAAAATCTCTACAAGCTGATGTTTTGATTGTAGCGGCCTATGGCCTTATTCTTCCAGAAGCTGTGCTGAACTGTGCAAAGGGCATAGGGCTTCATCATGACATCAAAGCTATCAATATCCACGGTAGCCTCCTGCCTCGTTGGCGAGGAGCAGCACCCGTGGCGCGAGCGATTGAAGCGGGGGATACAGAAACTGGAATTTGCCTCATGAAAATGGAACTAGGCCTGGATACAGGCCCTGTCATTATGAAGCAAAACACTCCCATCACAGAACAAGATACGAGTGAAACTCTGATGCAACGATTAGCTGATATCGGTGCATCATTACTGGTTAAGGCTTTAGAAACGCCAATGACCCTCACTTATACCAAACAAGAGGACGAGGGAGTAACTTACGCAGAGAAGCTCTCAAAAACAGAATCTTTGATTGACTGGTCACAGCCAGCCGTCAAAGTCGCACAAAAAATCAGAGCATTTAACCCTTTCCCCGGTACTCACTTCGTATACCACGAGACCCCTATAAAAATTTGGGAAGCGCATCCAACGGCGTTGCAAGGAAAGCCTGGAGAAATTCTCCAAGCGCATCACTCTTTAGTCATTGCTTGCGGAACTGATGCTTTGGAAATAACGATAGCTCAAAAACCAGGGAAACCCCGTATGCCTGCGAATGCCCTAATCCAAGGCTTACCCTTTACGGTTGGTGAGGTACTAGCATGACCTCTCCTCTTTGGCAGATCTTAGCGTTTGTCGCCGAAATTCGAGAAAACGCTAGCCATTTATCCATTAATACTCTGCTACCAGAAGCTTTATATTCGCTTCCTCCACAAGACCGCCCTTTAGCTCAAGCCCTGTTGTACCAATGTCTGAAACAAAGGGCTAAAAATGCCTTTTTGATTGCAAGCCTTGCACAACGAGCGCCTACACGTTCGGTTTATGCGCTATTAGAAGTCGCTTTTAGTGCGATGACACTAGAAAGTTTGACAGATTTTACAGTAGTCAATGAGACCGTAAAAGCGAGTAAGCACCAACTTAAAACACAGAAAGCCTCAGGATTTATCAACGCGATCCTTCGACGTTATTTACGTCAGAAAGTTGAACTGGACCAAAAGGCAGCTCATCGCGACGATTGCCGGTTTAACGCTCCCCAATGGTGGATTGACCGTATTCGTCAGTGCCACCCTCAACAAGCCGAATCCATACTAACCCTTGCCACTCGACACCCGCCGTTGACCTTGCGCATCAATACGCAGAAAACCTCACTGGTCGACTTCCAACAGCAACTCGCTGCCTCAGGCATCGTGTCTAAACAAGTAGGAAAATCAGCGCTTTGCTTATCCGAAGGAATGAATGTGAATGATATTCCTGGATTCAAAGACGGTTTGTGTTCTGTCCAAGATGCTGGGGCTCAACTCGCAGCAGAATGGCTCCCGATTAGCCCTGGAGATCGCGTACTGGACGCCTGTGCTGCTCCAGGCGGAAAAACTGCCCACCTGCTTGAGCGCTTCCAAATACAACTGACATCCTTAGAAATAGACCCTAAAAGGGCTGAAAGGATTCGTGAAAACTTGCACCGCCTTAACCTAAGCGCGGATGTAAAAGTTGCTGATGGCACCAAACCAACCTCTTGGTGGGACCATCAACCCTATGATGCTATTGTTTTGGATGCTCCTTGTACGGCAAGTGGAGTCACACGTCGCCAACCAGACACACCATGGCTTCGACGTCCACAAGATATTAAGCACTTAGCCGAACAGCAAAAAGTTTTGCTAAAACAACTATGGCCTCTGTTAAAGGTCGGAGGGCATTTGCTTTATGTGACGTGCTCCATTTTTCCAGAAGAAGGAACAAAGCAAATACAAACTTTCCTGGCAAACCATACAGATGCGAAACTCAAGCCACTCTTTCCTTCTAATAACGGTATGATGGTACTGTTACCCCAAGAACAAAATTACGTTCATGGACAACAACTGCCATCGGTTAATGATGGCTTCTTCTACGCACTGATAGAGAAAACACTTTAAATTCATGATTGGACGAAGAGATTGTTTGAAATATTGCCTCGCCTACTTTCTCGTTGCTACTGCAAGTTCTACGGCACTAGCTGCAGAAGCAACGCTTATGCAGGCGGAGCTCACTTTGGACGAACCTGGTCAAAAACCGGGTCTCTTCCTTAGCGCCTCTTTCGAATTTGATCTTCCACATACACTGTATGAAGCGCTCCATCGTGGTATTCCTTTATACTTTGTCCATGAATTTAGAGTCACAAAAGACCGTTGGTACTGGATTGACAAAGATATCGTTGATGAAAAATACATCGTTCGACTAGCCTTTAATCCCATCACTCAACGTTACCGACTCTCATATAGTGGATTCTCACAAGACTACGACACCCTAGAGCAAGTCATTCCTTACCTCAAAACGGTTCGGCGCTGGCGTGTTGCCAAGGCAGACATCTTATCGTCTCCGAATTACACAGCAGAAGTTCGCTTTTATTTGGACACCACCAAACTTCCTAAAGCGATGCAAGTCACTAATGCAAATTTAGGCGATTGGACAATCTCGAGTGACTGGGAATCTCTTCGCCTTTCTGCGGAACTTCTGCCTGGCATCAAATAGGAATCTATTGTTATGCCACGTTGGTTTAGATACGGAACGATTGTTAGTATTGCACTGAGCGTTATTGCATTCGGTGGACTCGTTATCACTAGCGCAGAAAGCCGACTGTTTGATCGTTATTTCCCTGTCTTACTAGTTATTAACGTTGTCATTGTCAGCATTCTCTTTGCTGTAGTCATGGCAATGGTCATCCGACTAACACGCTCCTACACTCAGAAGCAGTTTGGCTCGAAAATGACGGCTAAACTTGCCTTGACCACCACCTCTATTGCCCTCATCCCAATCATTGTCATCTATCTCATCTCACACGCATACATCAATCGCTCTATCGATTCCTGGTTTGATGTAAGAGTTGAAAACGCTCTAGATGCTGGCGTTTCCATAACGCGTAGCATCCTTAGTCAACTTCAACACAACACCGAAGAGGATGCTAAAAAGCTAGCCGACTCCCTAGCTACAACGCCACCATCCCAAATCATGTCAGATTTGATGAAACACCTCAATGCACAGGCTGGAGTAGAAGGGTTAGTAGTGACTGCCAATGGCGTCGCTGTTGCAGCCTCGGGTAGCAAGTTAAGTGTTCTGATTCCTGATATGCCAAGCGCATTTCAGTTGCAATCGGCCCAGACATCAGGGCTTTATAGTGTCATTGATGGCGATGCTTTTGAAACACAAAACACCTCCACAAACGAATTACGTATTCGTGTAATTGTCCCTATTCCCGTCTTACATACAGCTCAATTAGATACTGAAAGGGTACAGTTTTCTATTTTATTACCCTCAAAACAAGAATCCCAGCAACTATTTCTTCAGCTCACCCAACCTATTCCAGACAACATTGCCAAGAATGCAGCTCAACTTGTTGATGGGTATCGTGAATACCAAGAACTCACCCTAAGCCGGGCATCACTACGGACCATTTACGGCCTAACGCTCACTCTCACACTGTTACTATCAGCCTTTACCAGTATTGTTGTCGCCTTCTCGTTTGCTAGAAAAACAACCGCTCCAGTCATGCAACTCGCAGCGGGCACTAAAAGTGTCTCCAAAGGGAATTACGAACCCATTAAAGAATTTCCAAGTGGCGATGAAATCAATGAACTTACTCAGTCTTTTAATTCAATGATAAAAGAGGTATCAGAAACACGACGGAGTTTGGAAATTCAAAGAAAAGATGCGCAATTAGCTCAAGAATTTTTGGAACGGGTTTTGAATAACATTTCTTCTGGCGTGATCGTATTGGATCAGCACAACACGATTGTGACCACCAATCCAACTGCTAGACAGATTTTTGTTGATCCTCCTCTCGTTTCAGGAGAGCAATTGGACCTTGTCGACCAAGCACTGGCACTCAAATTGACCGAGGAGCGAAATCAAAAACTCCTAAATGCCGATGCTTACACTTTTGAGTATGAACGGACGGTACAACACAAAAAACTCGTTCTCTATTTCCGTGTGTCACCTATTAGCCTCGGTAGTCAATCAGGCTGGGTGCTTGTTTTCGATGATATTACTCAATTAGTACACGCCCAAAGAGCGACAGCTTGGGGGGAGGTTGCTCGACGACTGGCGCATGAAATCAAAAATCCCCTAACCCCAATCCGCTTATCAGCTGAACGCCTCGAGTTCAAGTTAGAGAAACGGTTGAGTGATGAAAAAGATTTGGCGCTGTTACATAAAACCATCACTACCATTGTGACACAAGTCGATGCTCTCAAGCAGATGATTAATGACTTCCGGGATTATGCACGATTACCCGACGCTTCACTGTTCCCGATTGATTTAAATGAATTACTAATGGAATCAGTGGGACTGTATCACGATGCCGGCATCCAGGTTGACCTTGCATTAGAACCTCATATCCCACAAATCATGGGCGACTCGTCTCAACTACGACAAGTCATCCATAATTTAATTTCCAACAGTATTGATGCAGCAAAAGAAAACCAAACTCCGAGGATAACGGTCCGCACCCAATCTGTCGTTTCTACTACTCAACCATCAAAAGCCTGTGCTGTTAAACTATTTGTATCTGATAACGGCAGTGGCTTCGATGACAGTATTCTCCAAGCAGCTTTTGAACCTTATGTAACTACAAAGCCGACGGGAACGGGTCTCGGGCTTCCGATGGTCAAAAAAATCTTGGATGAACATAGCGCTACGATTATCCTATCGAATCAGCTGGACCCAAAAACCAATACAATACTTGGAGCAACTATTGAAATAACTTTTAAAGCTCTGATTAATAGTGAAGCGAATTAACTTTTAGTGGAAAAACATAATGCCCCATGTTTTGATTGTTGATGACGAACTCGGCATCCGGACTCTTCTTTCTGAAATATTGGAAGATGAGGGATACGCTGTTTCAACAGCGCAAGATGCCACACACGCTAGAGCTTGCGTTAAGGAAGATAAATTTGATCTCATTTTGCTCGATATTTGGATGCCTGATACCGATGGGGTAACCCTCTTAAAAGAATGGGTTGCCACAGGGGCAATCAACTGTCCTGTCATTATGATGTCTGGTCACGGTACTATTGAAACGGCTATGGAAGCTACACGCTTTGGTGCCATGGACTTCCTTGAAAAACCGATTGCCATGAAACGTCTTTTACAGACGTGTGAACGCGTCCTTCAAGACTGGAAAGTCATGGGTAAGCAATCGTTTGAGGCCCTTGTCTCAGGAAAAACATCTGAACTCAAGGGAGTCATGCATCTGCATCATCCTATTCCATGCGAAGGGTGTTATCTGCTCGAAAAAGGAATTCCCAGTGTTGAGCAAGCCAATGGGTTCCAAGTAGGCAAACTGCCTGTTATTGAAGTAGCTCCTCTCGGGATTGTCTTAGACTTCAACCGTTCTTTCCGAGATATGCGTGAAGATTTTGAACGCGCTTATCTCACGCGCGTACTTCATTTGCATGACGGTTCTGTGGCGGGACTTGCTGCACACTCCCAATTAGAAAGAACGCATCTTTACAGAAAACTCAAAGCGTTAGGGCTAGATACACTCGAGTTAACGAAACAGGATACGTCAGATAAGCGCTTACCAGTCTTCGGACGGCCAAATGGCTCTACTAAACCATTTGATACGCCATAACCGTTTCTGATCGAGGTTAATATGAAAATCCTCATTGTCGGAGCCGGTCGAATAGGAAGCTCTATTGCTGAAAGCCTTGTTTCTGAGGCCAATGACATAACGATTGTGGATACCAATCCCGATCACATCACCTTTTTGCAGTCTCGCTTCGATTTACGAGGTGTCGTGGGCAATGCCACAAGTCCACAAGTGCTCACCGATGCTGGTGCAGCGGATACAGACATGCTCATCGCTGTAACCTCCAGCGATGAAACAAATCTAGTCGTTTCCCTGTTATGTGCTCAAATGTTTAATATTCCCACTCGCATAGCCCGGGTGAGAAATAACGAACTTAGAAATTACCCTCGTATTTTAGGGGAAGAAGGCTTTGAAGCGACATCCATCATTTGGCCAGAACTCACCGTAGTGAACTATTTAGCCAAATTGATCACATTCCCTGAAGCGCTTCAAGTACAAGAATTTGGCGAAGGTAGGGCGAGTCTTCTAGCCGTGCGCACGAAAGCGGGAAGCCCCCTGTCAGGACGTCCTGTCAGAGATCTTTTCACTCATTTACCCAAAGTTCCCGCTCGTATTGTCGCTGTTTTCCGTAGAAATCGCCGTCTTGACTTAACCGCTTCAACGGTTATCGAAGCCAATGATGAAGTGATTTGTCTATGTGATTCCAACTATGCACGCAGTGTAATGGCGGAGTTTCGGCATCGCGAAGAACCGATCAAAAATATCATTATGGCTGGTAAGCCAAATATGACCTACCAGTTGTCAAAGTTGCTTCTACAAAGCAGCAGTCAGTCCTATAACATACGAATCTTAGAAGAGGATAAGGCCTCAGCTAAACGCCTATCTCAACAATTAGGCGACAAGGCCATCATCATCGAGGGCGACTTTACAAGTGAGGATGTTTTAGATTCCGCAGGAATCGGCACCTGCGATCTCTTTATATCTTTATCGGATGACGACGAAAATAATATTCTTAGCGCACTATTAGCCAAAAAGCTCGGCGCTCAACGTACGATCGCGTTAGTTAACCGTAAAGCTTATAACGATCTTGTTCAAGGCGAACAAATCGATATTACCGTGTCCACAACCACGGCTGCGCTGGGAGAACTTATCCGCCATGTTCGTCGCGGTGACGTCGTTTCTGCGTTCAGTCTCCGTCGAGGGGTTGCTGAGGCATTAGAAATTATTGCCCACGGAGATAAACACAGCTCTAAAGTCGTAGGACGACGCATCGGTGACATTGCCTTGCCTGAAGGCTGTAACATTGGCGCCATCATTCGAGACCAAGATGGAGTCCCCCTTGTCCTCATGGGAGAGAAAGAGACAGTGATTGAAGCCGAAGATCATGTCATCCTTTTCGTCGCTTCAAAGCGTTTATTACCAAAGATAGAGCGCTTATTTACCGTGGATGTTGGTTTCTTCTAACGGATGGTAATTATGTTAAATACTATCCGTTATCTTCTACTCCCCGTTTTAAACGTCTCTGGCCTTGTACTGATGTGGTTTGCGGGCGCTATGCTAGTCCCGCTCGTCGTCGCGCTTATTTATGATCCTGAACTGGTACAAAGCTTTATGATAGGAGTGGCTATTACTTTTTGTACAGGATTATTTTTTACACTAACCACACGTCGCTACAAAACCGAACTGACTGCGAGACACGGTTTTTTATTAGTCAGTCTCATCTGGACGACCTTCCCTCTTTTTAGCACAATTCCATTTGTGCTAGAAATGCCCTCGTACTCTTTTTCTCAACTCTATTTTGAAATGATGTCTTGCTTATCAACTACCGGGGCAACCATCATGACGGGACTAGATCATCTTCCGTTATCCCTAAACGGATGGAGATGCTTTTTGTCTTGGTTAGGTGGAATGGGGTTGATTGTTTTGTCCGTCGCTATTCTTCCACTTTTGGGAGTGGGTGGGGCCCAAATTCTCAAAGCCGAAACGAGTGGGCCGCTAAAAGAACAAAAACTGACTCCCAGAATAGCCGATACCGCTAAAGCACTGTACGCGATCTATTTTAGTATTTCCTTGTGTTGTGCCATTGCCTACCACATGGCTGGAATGGAGTGGACAGATGCCATTATGCATATGATGACGACTGTCAGCCTATCGGGTATTTCAGCTCATGATAGCAGTTATGCTTTCTTTAACTCCGCCCGAATTGACTATGTTGCTGCCTTCTTCATGCTGTTATGCGGTTTCAATTTTTCCCTACACTTTCTAGCATGGCATCGACATAATTTATTCGTGTATCTTCATAACCCCGAAGCGATTGCTTGGTTTAGAACTTGCCTGGTTTTAGTTTGTCTTACTTTTTTCATTCTTTACGCTCAAAACTACTACGACAGCTGGGAATCTAATCTTCGATATGCGATTTTTTCAGTTATCTCAGTAGCCTCAACAACGGGTTTTTCCAATACTGATTACTCCACTTGGCCTCAAGGTTTACCTATTATTTTGATGCTGGCCGCTTGTTTTGCTACCTGCGCAGGGTCAACTGGAGGAGGAATCAAGCACATTCGCTTGCTTATTCTTGCTAGACAGCTTAAACGAGAAATGATGCTTCTTCTGTACCCGAAAGCCGCTGTTCCGCTAAGGGTCGGAGATACTCTCATTGATAATAAAATCAGTTTCGCCGTCTTGGTCTATCTGATGATTTGGTTGATGACCTATTTGGTCGGAGTCATTATTCTCTTTTTATCCGGTTTGGATACAGCTGAAGCACTCTCTGCACCCTTAGCTATGATTTCAAACTTAGGACCAGCCTTAGGAAATGTTGGACCGGTAGGAAACTACTCCTATCTGAATGACTCGCAATTGTGGGTTTGCACATTTTTGATGCTTATTGGACGACTAGAACTCTATACGGTTTTTGTGCTATTCACTAAAAACTTCTGGAAAATCTAATCGTCACTTTTCGACGAATTGCCTAACGCTCAAACCTCCGTCGCCATGCATAAAGTGGAAAGGGTCAGATTAATCAAAATCTCTGACCCATTCCTCTGGTGTAGTAATATTGAAAAACGCCTTTCACGCCACCATGCTTAAGCTAAATCCCACATGATTGGCTCTTCTTTTTGAATCGCTCTCTTCATCATATTTTGTAGAGGCACAATGCGCTGATAAAAGTTCACTTTCTCACGTTCTTCTTTGGCTTTCTGCTTTTCCTCTTCGAGAATGCGAAGTTCCTCATCATAAGAAGACGCACGTAATTTTCTTTCTCTCTCAGCAGCTATTGCTGCGAGTCGTTCTTTATCTTTGCGCTCTGCATCATTTAATTTTTCTAATAGTCCGGGAAGTTCATCAGCAGCAAAAGCCCCTTGTGTTCGCCAGGAACGACCGAGTGTTTTAAAAATCTCTTTTGCAGTTTCCTCAAACATCATAAAGGGACCCGTTACTCGGCACGAAAAAACTATTAAAGCCATTGCTATCTTCCTTTAATGAAATAGGCTCACTAGAGCATTAGTATGGACTATGATTAACCCATTTGATATTTTAGACGCTTGACTCACCAACATGAACAACTCTTTTGAACGTGGACTCTCGGACGCCGAGTTCATCGAACTTGGCGAGCTACTCGCTTCTCTACCTGAGAATTGCGACCCAATGGAATCGGATTATCTAGATGGCTACCTAACGGCCCTCTTATGTTTGCCTGAAGAACCGTCACCGGTGGTCTGGATGCCATTGATCTTTGACTCACATTCCTCGAGCCAAGCTCACTTAGATCGCGAAGATCTCCAAGACCGCTTAGAAGAGCTTATTTACCGACGATATAAACAAATCGATAAAATTCTCGCTTCAGGCAAAAAACTTGACCCCATTGTCTTTGAAATTGAAGATGACAAAGGACGCCCCGTTAAAGGCTATGACAGCATCGCTGCAGTCATTCCGTTTTGTCTAGGTTTTGTTCAAGTGATAGATACATGGCCCGGTCTGAAAGACACGGGCAATGAACTCATCAACAGTGCTCTGCTAGGGATCCTTCGGCATCTCCCTGATGAGATTGCGGGAGACCTTCTGAATATTAAAGAAGAGCTTGCCCTGGAAAGCCCATTAGAGAACCTCGATCAAGCGCTTGATGATATTGCTGAAAGTGTGGCAGAAATTGTAGAAGTCACTCGAGGTCTTAGACGAACCACAACCTCCATAACAAAAAAACAAAAACGTTCAACTAAACACAACAAAGCAACATCACATTCACATTGACATTTTTATTCTGGGTGCGGTCTATTCATCGCGTATAAACCCATCACTAAAGCGATAACAGGTAAACCCAAAATAGCCGTACCCCAAAAAAACATCTGATACCCATAATGAGCAACAGCTAGACCAGAAAAACCCGCTATTGTCTTTGGAAGCAGAACCATCAAACTGCTCAGTAAAGCGTACTGTGTTGCGGAAAAAGATTTACTCGTCAAACTAGATAAAAAAGCTACAAATGCTGAACTTGCAATGCCTGCTGCCAAGTTGTCAGCAGAAATTGTGAACATCAAAAACGGAACGTTATGCCCCAAAGTCGAAAGAATCGAGAAAAGGATGTTCGTAACTGAAGAGAGTATGGCACCAAGCAATAACGCCTTATACACTCCAACCCGCAACGTGATCGCTCCCCCAATAAATGCACCAATCAACGTCATTAACACTCCAAAAACTTTACTAATGAAAGCCACTTCATTCTTGGTAAAGCCTAAGTCGTAATAAAACGGATTCGCCATAACGCCCATCACGACATCTGATATGCGGTACAACGCAACAAGCAAAAGAATTGGAATCGCGATCTTTTGAAAACGCTTAAAAAAATCTCTAATGGGATTTAAAAAGCCATTTCTGAAACGAATAATAAAAGGAACTTTGGCAGAAACTACCTCTGTCTGACGATCTGGCTCTGGTGAGAACAGAGTCACCAGAACCCCAACAGCCATCGAAAAAGACATACATACGTAAGCAAAATGCCAACCTGTCTGACCTTTTAAATAACTTTCGCCGAACGAGGCCAGAGTTAGAGCTCCAGCGCCAGCCCATATCATCGCTAAACGGTACCCTGCCTGATACATCGCGGCAAAAATACCTTGAAGATTAGTTGACCCTGCTTCTATACGGTAAGCGTCTAAGGCAATATCTTGTGTTGCCGAAAAAAAGGCAACCGTCATGGCCACACCAAGAACCAACCATAACTGGGAGCTAGGGTCTAACACTGACATCAAAAAAAGGGATCCAGCTAGCCCAATCTGAGACAGCAACAACCAGCTTCTCCTTCTCCCTAACCGACTACCCCAAAAAGGAATTGTGCAATTATCCACGGCAGGAGCCCAAATCCACTTCCCTGCATAAATCAATCCGACCCAAGAAAAAAAGCCAATTGTTTGGAGTTCTATACCGGATTCTCTCAGCCAAAAACTTAATGTGCCCAGAATAAGCAAAGGGGGTAAACCGGAGCTAAACCCTAAAAAAAACATCCTCAAACTCATGGGTTTCATATAGGGCGCCCATAAAGCTAAATATTTTTGAGTCCTGCTAGCCTTAGACTGCTCCACCATTCACATCCTCCGGTCGAATCCACATCCAGTGTCCTGGCTGAAGCTCATTGGGTAAGGTATAGGCACCAAAAGAGGTGCGATGTAGGG
>OGXZ01001169.1_pt1 | contig 15198 bp, 17 predicted proteins | sample 1576431 | NCBI WGS metagenome assembly OGXZ01 (sample SAMEA3541590, study PRJEB24748) | human gut metagenome | biome: human gut; feature: human-associated habitat; material: faeces | place: China | collected 2012
CAATCTTCTTCTGGCAGTGGCACATGAGGTGGGTCATCATGCAGTTCAGGATTTGAAAGAGAGCTGGCCCGCCTGCGTTCCTACCAGCTCCGGGCCGTTGTCTGTGAAACCTCGTGGCTGCGCCTTGCTCATGGGGAGTACCGTAGCAGAATGAGCCCCCACGCTTGCCTGCAATCCATCATAGGACTGTCCCTGCGTTATGAAATCCCCTTCCTGCTGGTAGAGACACGAGAATCCGCCGCCTATACCGTCTTCCACCTGTTCCGGCATTTTTTGAAGCAAAGGACAGATGAACTTCAAGCACTGCTGAAAAACCAAACAGCCGCCTGATCATTCCATAAGGAGGAAATATGATCATTCCCACGGATATCGTCTTTGTTGGCGAACCTGTGAACACCCACAGCCAGATCATCGTCCACACGACCGGCAACCCGCGTGAAGATCTGCAAACATTGCTTGAGCGCGTCCAGGCCGGGGACATGCCGGGATCGCGTGAACTGCTTGCCATCCTGGAAGAAGTCCTTTCGCTGATGGATCACCGTAATCAGCAAAAAAGGGCGCGGCCAAGCTGGCCGGGGAAAACAATGATAAACGAGGAGAAGAGAATGAAAACCAATACGAGTTTTTTCGCGCTTCCCAACGGAGAAACCTTCACTTATGAGGCCAAGACTTGGGACGAAATTCTGGACGACCTGCTGGGCGTGGCCAACGCCGCGCATTATGTCCTTTCCGAAGGCGCGTTGCCCGAAGCGGCAAGCGAAGATCAGCGGGAATTATTCCGGGCCATCCGTGATGTCAGCGCCCGTGCCTATGCCGCCCTGACGTATTATGCGGACAAGGCCGGAGCCAAGCCGGGCGAATAGATAAGGGGGCACAGTGTATGGCATTATTCACGAAGAAGCAGATCCAAAGCTGGACGGCAAATACCCCGGAAGCCTTCTTTGCCTGGCTGGAAGACATTCAGCCCCGCGTGCCGTCTGCCCGTGGCGGACATGCCGTCTTTGTGCCGGAACCGTTCCAACGTGATGCCATACGCGACGCCCTTGCAACGGATGACGCGGGGGACTGGCGATATACGACCATCGCTTTCAGTTTCCCGCGCCGGCACAGCAAGACAACCCTCATGGCCCTGCTTGTCCTTTGGCGTTTCACGACCAGGACAACCCAGAATATCGTCTGCATGGCCTCGAACGAACGCCAGAGCGTGGCCACGGGTTTTGCCCTGGTACGGCAAATCATCCTGAACACGCCCACCCTGCTGGCCATGAGCTTTTCTGGAATACCTCTTTCCGGAGTCTGGTAGTTTTCATTCCTGCCCCGGATGCTGCGGTCTACTGAGATCAGTCCCGGATGTTTCTGGCGTGCTTTCTCAAGAATGCGGTCCAGATTGATGTCATCGCCGGTTACCCATCCACCGTCCAGCCACAGAATATCAAAGCTGCCATAGTTTTCCATCAGTTCGTTCAATTGGTTTTCAGTGAACTCCTGATATTTTTTCCACCATTCCGGGTGGCGTTCCTTTTTATAGTTCTGGTTGCGGTTTGGGGTAGCGAAGTAGGGATTCCAGTACCAGGAACAATGCCAGTCGGGTTTGGAAAAATAGCATCCCGTCATGAAACCTTCCTGACGGAAAGCATCGAATACATAGCGTGCCACATTTTTTTTCGGGTTGTCCTTGAAGGCTCCGTGAGCAATGGAAAAGTCTGTGTAGCGGGAGTCAAACATACAGAATCCGTCGTGATGCTTGGAGGTGAAGATCATATATTTCATACCTGCATCTTTCATGACTTCAGCCCATTGCGCAGGATTGAAGTTGACGGGATTGAACTTATCTTTCAGTCCCCAGTACCATTGCTTGTAAGCATCATAAGTCATTGTGGTATCACGGGGAATCCACTCTTCATCTTCAGAGCAGATAGACCATGATTCTACAATACCCGGGACGGAATACAGTCCCCAGTGGAACAATACGCCGAATTTCTGATCCTGCCATTTGTCCAGTTTGTCAAGAACTTGTTCGTCGGTTGGCCAGACATAGCCGGATGCTTCCGACTGCTGGTGTACAAACCCCTGTACCTGTTGTGCATACGTGTTCAAAGAGACAGCAGCTCCGACAATGCTGGCTGTCAAAAATGTTTTAATATTTTTCATGAAGATGTTTGATTAGATTTGCGCAAACAAAGTTAAAAAGAAATTTGGAGATTTTATTCTCTCCGTAAAGGATAATCACCTCTTAGATGCTCAAAAAGTGCAGGTTGGGCACGCAGACTGTCGCAGTCCCGATGAGGATTGTACTGTTGCAGGGTCCGGATATCTTCGTCTGCATCAAACAGAGACTGGTCAGGTACGGGTAAGGTAATCTGAAAGTCGGCAGGCAGTTGGAAGAAACGGCAGAAGGCTTCCAGTACCATGCGTGTAGCGTTGGCCTTTCCGTCAGCAGAATATCCGGCTATATGAGGAGTACCGATAAATACTTTGTCCAGCAGTTCCAGATTGATGTTGGGCTCGTGTTCCCATACGTCAAGGACTGCTCCGGCTATCTGTTTGCTGTCCAGTGCGTGCAGAATGGCACCGGTATCGATAACTTCTCCCCGTGAGGTATTGATAATGAAAGGACGGCGTGTCAGGCTTTTGAAAAATGATTCATCAGCCAGATGATAGGTGGCATAACTTCCCTCCCGAATTAAAGGAGTGTGGAATGTCAGAATATCACATTCCTGTGCCAGGGTGTGCAGATCCGCAAAACCTTTTTCTCCGCGGTCAGCACGGGGAGGATCATTGAGCAAAATCCGCATACCCAGCCGTTCACCCAGATGCTGGATACGGCTTCCTACATGGCCTACTCCTACAATGCCCAGGCAAGCCTGGTCCAGACGGATTCCTTTTTCCTGTTGGAGCAGGAGCAGAACAGAATGGAGATATTGTTCTACGGCTCCGGCATTGCATCCGGGGCAGTTACTCCAGGCAATACCGGCTTCCCGGCAATACTCCGTATCAATATGGTCGAAACCGATGGTTGCCGTACCGATGAACCGTACCTGGCTGCCTTCCAGCAGCTGCCGGTTGCAGTGGGTTCTTGTACGGATGATCAGTGCATCTGCATCTTTTACAATGTCGGGAGTAAAGTCATGTCCCGGCAAATAGATCACTTCGTCTGCCAGGCGCGAAAGAGCTTCGCGTATGTAAGGGATTTTGTTGTCTACAATTACTTTCATCTTTATTCTTTCCTCTTTTTGGGATAGTGACCGCGAAGGTACATACTTTTATTGAAAATAATTGGAGAGACAGGAGATTTCCTTTACCTTTGCTAAAAATATAATCTGGAAAAGTCATGAAGTGCCTGCATATCATCACTCCTGTCAAAGACTCGATCGACTTTACGCTTGAAACTGTTCAGGCAATTGTCAACTCTGAATTAAAGGTGCCTTTCACCTATACAGTCTATAATGATTTCAGTACGGAAGAGAATACCCGCCGGTTGGAAAAAGCTTCCCGTGAGATGGGGTTCCGGTTGGTCAATCTTTCGGATCTGACTGATCATCCTTCGCCTAACTATCTGCTGGTACTCCAGAAAACCCAGGAAGAAGCGATTGCTGCTGATGCCGGACTGCTGATCGTAGAATCGGATGTAGTAGTGAAAAAAGATACTCTTCAGGCGTTGTATGACGGAGCTTCCTCTTATGAAAAGTGTGCGATTGCTGCAGCAGTGACAACCGATGAGCAGGGAGTTATTAATTATCCTTACCTGCATGCTTTGGGCAAGGAGGGACAGGTGTATGCCGAGAAGAAACACTGCAGTTTCTGCTGTTCGTTGCTGACTCCGGAGTTTTTGCGGGCTTTCGATTTTCACAATCTGGATGCCTCAAAGAATTGGTTTGATGTAACGATTTCTCATGAGGCTTTGAAACTTGGATTCCGCAACTATTTGTTTACGACTTTGCCTGTATGGCACCGTCCTCACGGCAGTCGTCCCTGGAAACAGCTGAAATATAAGAATCCCTTGAAATATTATTGGCTGAAGTTTACCAAAGGCCTGGATAAAATCTGACAGATATGAGTTGGCTGAATCATCGTACACTGGTTCTTCATCCTGACTGTGAATCACTGAGGGATTTCATGCTTTCCGTGCCGGAACGTTTCGACAGGGGAGAGGGAACTGTTATTCATAAAGGACGTAATGAACTTCGGAAAATGAAGTACGGAGAGCAGGAGTTTGTGGTGAAATCATTTCATCGCCCTAATCTGATCAACCGGTTTGTCTATGGAATATTCCGTCCTTCCAAGGCCAAACGATCCTATATCCATGCCGGTATGTTTCTCGAAATAGGTGTTGGTACTCCCCGTCCGGTGGGTTATATCAATGTACGTCGCGGAGGACTGTTTGACAGAAGTTACTATGTGACCTATGTTTCTCCCTGTCCTTATACATACGAGGCTTTGTTCAAACAGAAATTTTCGTATGAAGACGAAGTATTGAGCGAAGTGGGACGGATTACCGGAATACTCCATAACCACGGCTATGCACATAAGGACTATGGCCGCGGTAATATTCTGTTTCTGCATACGGAACAGGGGGTGTATCTGGAAGTGGTTGATCTGAATCGCCTGGCTGTCGGTCCGCTGGATATGAAAGCGGGCTGTAAAAACCTGGAACGATTGCCTGCTACTCCTCACATGCATCGGGTACTGGCCGAGGCGTATGCGAAAGAACGCGGGCTTGATCCGGAAGCATGTTATCGTCTGATGGTAGCTTACCGGAGTACACAACCTGGAAAAATCGACGGACTTTACTGATAAATAGCCATGAATATAAAAGCTGTGGTTGTGACCTACAACCGGAAAGAATTGCTGAAGCGAAACATCACGTGTCTGCGTGCGAATACTCCCGTTTCTTCCATCGTGGTCGTAAATAATGGTAGTACAGATGGAACAGGTGAATGGTTGGATGACCAGAAAGATCTGACTGTCATTCATCAGGAGAATGTAGGAGGTTCCGGTGGCTTTTACCGGGGCATTCAGTATGCATATCAGGCTGGTGCTGACTGGATCTGGTGTATGGATGATGACGTATTTCCCCGTGCGGACTGTATGGAGCATCTTCTGCCTTACACCCATGAATCCGGCGTAGGTATTCTTGCGCCCAGACGTTTGATGGAGGGACAGATCTTTACTAATGATTTCCAGAAAGTCAACCTGACCAATCCTTTTGCTTCCATGTATCAGCAGAAGCTGAAAGGCAGGGTGATTGATTCACCTGTGGATATCTGTGGAACAGCTTTTGAAGGACTCTGCATCAGTCGGGAGGCAGTGGAACGGATCGGGCTACCCAATAAAGAGCTGTTTATCTTTTGTGATGATACAGACTACTGCCTGCGTGCAGTCCTGGCCGGTTTCCGGATCTTATATATTCCCTCAGCTTTAATGGATAAGGAAAAGTTCTTTTCGGATGATGACTGGGAGACCCGGAGCCGTAAGAAAAAATGGAAACGCTTCTATCAGGTACGGAATGCTGCCTATCTGAATCACCGGTATGGAAAGAACTGGGCTGTACGCTACCTGCGCAGCTTCCATGCCGTACTGGGCTATATAGTCATAGCGCTGGCCACAATACCCTTTAAGGATGTATATACCCTGGATGATGTGGCCAAATTCTGGAAGGCTTATCGGGATGGTATCCTGGAAAAGCTGGGGAAATTATAAAGCCTGCATGTCATTCAGCCGTTTATAATAGCCATTTTTGGCTAAAAGTTCCTCGTGTTTGCCGCTTTCCACGATTCTTCCCTCATAAAGTACGTAAATCTGGTCTGCATTCTTGATGGTAGATAACCGGTGGGCGATGGCAATGGTGGTACGTGTCTTCATGAGACGTTCCAGTGCTTCCTGTACCAGACGTTCGCTTTCTGTGTCAAGAGCAGAAGTAGCTTCATCAAGAATCAGGATTGCCGGGTTCTTCAGAATGGCCCGTGCGATGGAGATACGCTGGCGTTGTCCTCCGGATAAGCGGCAGCCGCGGTCTCCGATGTTGGTATCGTATCCTTGTTCCGACTCCATGATGAATTCATGGGCATTGGCAATTTTTGCAGCTTCAATCACTTGTTCTTTCGTCGCGTTTTCTACGCCGAATGTGATGTTGTTGTAGAAACTGTCATTGAACAGAATTGCTTCCTGATTGACATAGCCGATCAGTGAACGCAGGTCGCTGATGGAAACATCCTTGATGTTGATTCCATCAATCAGAATCTCTCCTTCTTGTACATCATGGAATCTCGGCAATAGATCAACCAGGGTAGATTTACCCGAACCGCTTTGGCCGACCAGAGCAATGGTTTCTCCTTTCTGGATGCGAAGGTTGATATCATTGAGGACCTGTGTTTGTCCGTTGTAGCTGAAAGAAATATGGTTGAACCGGATTTCTTCGTTGAGTGCTGAAAGATGTGTAGGGTTTGCTTTTTCCACAATCGGATTGGGCGCTTTCAGGATTTTATCTACACGTTCCATGGAGGCCAGACCACGCGGGATCATGTAGCTTGCTTTTGAGAAATCTTTCAGCGGGTTGATGATGCTGTACAGGATTACCATGTAGTAGATAAAAGTGGAAGCATCAATGGAAGAATTGTTTCCAAGAATCAGAGAGCCTCCGAACCAGAGGACGAATACAATCAGTACGGTGCCCAGAAACTCACTCATGGGATGAGCAAGAGCCTGACGGATGGAGACACGGCTTGTTGCATCACGATATTCATTGCTGCATTTATTGAATCGGCTGATCATTTTTTCTTCAGCCGTAAATGCCTTGATGACACGCAGTCCTCCCAGTGTCTCTTCCAGCTGAGACATGGTTTCTCCCCATTTTTCCTGAGCTTCGAGTGACTGTCTTTTCAGTTTGCGGCCGATCTTTCCCATAAGCCAGCCCATAGTTGGCAGAACCAGAATAGTAAATACCGTAAGCTGCCAGCTGATGATCATCAGTGTGGCAAAGTAGGATATGATCAGAATAGGGTTTTTGAGCAACATATCCAATGAACTGGTAATGGAGTTTTCAATTTCTGCTACGTCACCGCTCATACGTGCAATGATGTCTCCTTTTCGTTCTTCCGAAAAGAATCCTAAGGGCAGATAGCTCACCTTGGAATAAACCATAGTACGGATATCACGTACGATACCGGTACGCAGAGGAACCATGACAGCAGTGGAACCGAAATAGCACGCTGTTTTCAGGAAGGTCATCCCAGCCAGGAATAGCCCGAGGAACAATAATGTTGTAGAGGGCCCGAATGCATCGATCAGCTGGTTAACGTAATAATAGAAATTATTGATAGCTGTTTCTTTCAGGGAGTCAACAGACCATTCCCAGTCCATATACTGATAGATTTTTTCCTGTGCGTTGGTTTTAAACAGAATATTCAGGATTGGAATCAGCAGAGAAAAGGAAAATACATTAAAGACAGCTGAAAGGATGTTCAGCACGACAGCCCAGCAGACGTATTTCTTGTAGGGCGAAACAAATCGCCGCATGAGTTGGAAGAATTCTTTCATAATCAAGGAATGTAACTACTTGTATGCTGCAAAGATAGTGTAAAATACCTTAGCTCCGCTATTCAGTCTGTAAAAATTACGGCGGGCTCGTGGCAGGATGTCATATTTTTTGTAGTTTTGTCCTTTGTTATAATCCGATAGACCGAATGAATATTTTATACCGCATACTATTCGCTTTTTTATATTTGTTGTCTCTGCTTCCGCTGAGGCTTTTGTATTTATTGTCTGATATTCTGTTTTTCCCTTTGTTCTATGTTGTGAAATATCGTCGGAAGGTTGTGGAAAAACAGCTGGCAGAATGCTTCCCGGGAAAGACAGTTCGGGAAAGACTGGCTGTCGAACGGCAGTTCTATCATTTCTTCTGTGATTATGTGATGGAAGTAATTAAGATGTTTTCCATTTCACGGGAAGAGATGAAGCGGCGTATGGAATTTACGAATCTTGATGAGGTGCGTGCTGATCTGGAACGGGAAGACAAGAAGTTCTGTTTTCTTTATTTGGGACATTACTGTAATTGGGAATATATAGCTTCATTAAGCAGCTGGATACCGGATATGCACGGAGGACAGATTTACCATCGTATTTATAATAAGGCATTTGATGAACTCTTCTTGCGGTTGCGTGGACAATTTGGCGGAGAGTCCATTCTGATGAAGGATACCCTTCGCCGGATTCTGACCCTGCGGAAACAGGAAAAGAAAGTTATGATCGGATTTATTGCTGACCAGTTGCCTAAATTGGAAAACATGAATCACTGGACGCATTTCCTGAATCATGAGACTTCTTTTTTTATCGGGGCAGAACGGATTGCCAAACAGGTGGACGCTGCTCTTTATTACGTGGATGTAGAGCGTGTGAAACGCGGATATTATCGGGCTACTTTTCGCTTGATGACTCTTCATCCGAAAGAATATGCTGATTATGACTTGACCGACTGGTATGCCCGTCTGCTCGAAGAAAGCATCCGTCGTCGGCCTGCCTACTGGCTTTGGACGCATAAGCGTTGGAAACGTACCAAAGAACAGTGGCTGGAATGGAAGCAAAGCAACGCTTAGCTGACTCTGAATTTTTGCCGGCTGCTGCCGGTTTATCGGGTCAGGGGATGCAGGGAATAAAAGGCTTCCAGAAGTTCATGCGGCTTTTGTGCATAAATCCATGGCACCCCATGGGTAATTCCTTATGATTGAGAGTATAGCATACTCGCGGTTTCAGGTCGAATGCAAATTGAATGGCAGTTTGAACATCGGGATAATGAAACTCCTTCGGAATCAGTGCCCAGAAGATATCTTCGTTATGCATGGAGTCTGTCCGGGCGTTGAAGTCCGCGATTTCCCTGGCATATTTTCTGCATGCCTGAATAAAGGAATCTACCTTTCGAAGGCACAATCCGCCGTTCCCGATTTTGTCATACATCTGCATGCGGGAAATCTTTTCAGGAGAAGAAAACAACCATTTTTTTAACTGAATAAACTGTTTCATCGGGAAATGTCTGTATCTGGGGCGTGTAGGCCAGGGGGCCGCAATCAGATCGTAACCTTTTTGGCACCAGGCTGACAGGTCGTCACGGAAGATCCAGGCATCTGTATGGCAAATCAGAATATATTCACAATCCGAAAACAGCTGATAGAAAGCTTCCGACATCATCATCTCATTATATCCGGCAATACCTCTTTTTGTGCCTAGCCAGTCGGTAGAAACACTGATTGTTTCAGCTTGTGGGCAAGCTTGTTCATATGAGGAAATGTTCAGTCCTTCAGGTTTGAGAAAAACTACAGGATAGTTTGATAGCTTTTCCATGTTATTGGCCAGGGCAGCTTTCTCCCAGTCCTTCAGTGTTTCTTTATAGAACGGTATGATAATTTTTACGGAGTATTTCATCTTTCTGTTTTTGTTAAGTTTCTTTGTTTAGGCAGTAGAATTCGTTTGTGTTTGAAAAGGTGTTTTTGCATTCATTTTTGCAAAGATATAAGATATTCATATAAAAGCGCTATCTTTGTCTGGAAACATTTCATTAATAGATTACTGTTTATTATATGTCTGATCATCTATTCTATAAATTGCGGAGTGGGAAACCGGTGAAGTTTCTCAACTTCTTGCAGAAGTTTATTGGTCTGGCCATACCGGATGCGTATTATCGTTCCCGTCGTAAAAGCATGCTGGAAGCTGCACGGAAACGACCGGATTATGAGTATCTCAAGCAGCGGGTGGATTATTATATGCGGATCACTTCCCCGTGGACTATTTCGATGGAAGATAAGCTGACTCGTGACCGGAGTTGGATTCATTATATGGGAGCTCTTGGAGATTACCGCCGTAAGATGTTTCATACCGCTTATTATTTTGATCAGCATGATGTAACCCGTTGGTTTCCTCCTCGGTTGCGTTGGAATTTCTGTCCGGGGGATGTTTATTTTACCCCCAAGGAACCAACTATTGTAAAGAGCCGTTTGCTTTCGGAGGATAATATGAACTCGGTGGTATTAAAACTGGATAAGTTGCGCCATTTCATGTATGTATACGATACGAAGCCGTTCCGCGAGAAGAAAGATTGTGCTATATTTCGGGGGAAGATCCGTCAGAGCCGCCTTCGTACAGCCTTTTTGCAGCGTTTCTTTGGTCATCCGATGTGTGACTGCGGTGTGGTAGGGCGGAATGAAGGATGCCCTGAAGAGTGGATGACAGATAAGAAAACCATTCGGGAACATCTGGATTACAAGTTTATCATAGCTTTGGAAGGAAATGATGTGGCTTCGAATCTGAAATGGGTCATGTCATCTAATTCTCTGGCAGTCATGACCAGGCCAACTTGTGAAACCTGGTTTATGGAAGGACAGTTAATACCTGATTATCATTATGTGGAAGTGAAAGAAGATTTTTCTGACTTTGAGGACAAACTTAAATATTACATTGCTTATCCGGAGAAAGCAGAGGAGATTATAGCACATGCGCATGAGTATGTATCTCAGTTCAGGGATAACAAGCGTGAGGAACTTCTTCAATTAATGGTAATGCAGCGCTATTTTGAAACCAGCGGGCAGTTGTAAATTTATAAATCCTATAAGTTATGAAGCAGATTGCTGATGAAATCTCATTGATTATTACAACTTATAATACACCTGTTTTTTTAGAGATCGTATTGAAGAGTGTGATGAAACAGCAGGTTTTTCCTTTAGAAGTTATAGTCGCAGATGATGGCTCCGGGACTCCAACCCGTGAATTGATTGAGCGTTATCAGAAGGTTTTTCCTGTGCCGCTGATTCATTCGTGGATTCCTGATGAAGGTTTCCGGGTCTCAAAAGCACGTAATGTAGCAGCAGCTCGTGCCAGGGGAATTTATCTGGTTATGATTGATGGTGATATGGTGCTTGGGCGTCATTTTATTGAGGATCATCGCACCCTGATGAAGCGGGGATACTTTACGACCGGAAGTCGTGCACGTCTGATGAAGAAAGGAACAGAGCGGATCTGTAAGAAACTTTCCCCAGATATCACTTTTTGGACACCAGGACTGCGCCGTCGGCTTGTGATGCTAAGGCTGCCATTTTTACACCGTTTTATTAAGGGAAACAGTGGATTAAAACGTGCCAGAAGCTGTAATATGGGAGTGTGGAAAGATGATTATATTCGGGTGAATGGATTCGAAGAAAACTTTGTTGGCTGGGGATTTGAAGACTGGGAATTCTTTCAACGGCTTTATAATTGTGGACTGGTGCGCCAGAATGCCAAACTGATGGCTCCGGCTGTTCATCTTTATCATCCGGTAAAGAATGCTGATCGTGCACCTTTGAATGAACAGATGTTGAAAAATACGGCTGCTACGGGGAAACAACGGGCAGAGAAAGGAGTGGATCAGTATCTGGATCTGTCGTGTAACCCATAATCTTTGTAGATACTTATGATGAAGAAACAAGATAAATACGCATGGCTGTTGGCCATTCTTTGTGTGGCTTCCCTGTTCCTTTTTCTTGGAGAAGCCTTGTTTAATACTCGGGGAGAACCTCGGGAAGCAGTAGTTGCTCTGTCAATGCTGCAGGATGGTAATTGGGTTTTACCTGTCAATAACGGAGTAGATATGGCTTATAAGCCACCTTTGTTTCACTGGTGTATCGCTTTGTTTTCTACAATTGCCGGGGGAGTGTCGGAATATACTTCCCGCATGCCGTCAGCTGTTGCACTGGCTTTGATGGTATTGGCTGGCTATGGCTTTTATGCTCGTCGGCGGGGTACTGAACTTGCTTTTCTGATGGGACTTATTACATTGACTAATTTTGAGGTTCATCGGGCAGGAACAAATTGCCGGGTAGATATGTTGCTGGCAGCCTTGATGGTGATGGCTCTTTACCAGTTATACCGGTGGGGAGAAAAGGGGCTGAAAGGAGTTCCCTGGCTTGGAATACTTTGTCTGAGCGGAGCTTTCCTAACCAAAGGTCCGGTAGGAATGGTTTTACCTTGTCTTGTTACAGCTGTATTCTTATGGATCAGAGGTATGCATTTCGGCCGGATTTTTCTTTCTTTCCTAGGGATAGGGCTGGCGTCATGCGTATTGCCTTTGGTATGGTATGTAGCAGCTTATCAGCAGGGAGGAGAAGAGTTCCTGCAGCTGGTACTGGAAGAAAATGTACTTCGTCTGCTTGGCAAGATGAGTTATTCTTCTCATGAAAATCCTGCCTACTATAATGTGATTACCGTTGTAGCCGGTTATGCTCCTTATACCTTGTTGGTGCTTTTGTCTCTTTTCTTTCTGAAGTATCACAAGGTGTCCGGTAAACTGTCCGGATGGTGGAACCGCTTCTGTACTTATATTCGTGAGATGGATGATGTCCGTCTATTTTCGTTGCTTAGTATTGTTTTGATTTTTGTGTTCTACTGCATCCCTAAAAGCAAACGTAGTGTGTATCTGCTGCCGATCTATCCTTTCCTGGCTTACTTCCTGGCAGAGTACTTGCTCTATCTGAACCGAAACCGCACACAAGTGGTCAAGATTTTCGGAAGTGTAATGGCCGGGCTGTCATCTTTGTTATTACTTGTCTTTTTTGCACTTCGGATGGGATGGGTTCCTGACACCATTTTCTCAGGACGTCATGCGGCACAGAATGTAGCGTTTCTGCATGCACTGGAAGAGTTGCCGCTAGGTTTGGTGTCCTGGGTATTGCTGGCGGCAATGATTGCAGCTATAGGCTGGTTCTTCTCTTCGTTGAAGAAAGATGTTTCTGCGTCTGGCTTACCCTATTCTGTTATTGGGGTTATCTTTACGGTGTTTCTGGGACTTGATGGACTTTTCCAGCCTGCTGTTCTGAATGTGAAGTCCGATAAGCCTGTGGCAGAACGTATTGAGGGTATTGTTCCTGAAGGAAAAATTTATTCCTATCGAACAGATATTACTCCAGGCAACCGAATGCATCCTTTTACGATTAATTTCTATTTAGGAGATCGTGTGATGCCATTCGATGTTTTTGAGCCGGAAAAAGGATTTCTGATTGTAGGTAATTCAGAGATCGAAGACTTTGAACGGACTTATCCCGATTATCAGGTAGAAGAGATTTTTGACAGTGGTCACCGCAGCTGTGATGATCATAAAATCCTTCATTTCTATCGGTTCTGGAAACATGGTGAGTGAACGGAAACAACTGGGAGGACAGGCGTTGCGTTTTGCTCTTGTAGGGGTAATCGCAACACTTCTGCATTATGGAATTTATTATTTCCTGCAGCGGGTGATAAATGTCAATATAGCCTATACGATCGGATATGTATTGTCGTTTCTGGTGAACTTCTATCTGACAGCTTATTTCACTTTCCATTCAGCTCCATCGTGGAAAAAGCTGACAGGAATGGGAGGAGCGCATGCAGTAAACTATTTACTTCATCTGGTTTTGCTGAATCTGTTTCTCTGGTTGGGGGTTCGGGAAGAATGGGCTCCGTTCCCTGTATTTGCCATTGCGGTGCCGGTTAATTTCCTGCTGGTACGTTGGGTGTTTAAGGAAAAGAAAAAAGGAGATATGCTATGAAACTGGTAATTGTAGTACCTTGTTATAATGAAGAAGAAGTGTTGTCTGAAACCACTTCCCGTTTGTCTGCTGTGATTCAGCGCATGGTAGAGGAAGGCAGGATCACAGAAGGGCAGATCTTGTATGTAGATACAGGTGCTTCCAGTATCCAAGATGAAACATAAATACTTATCTTCTATTTCAACTAGGATAATAGGGAGTTTAGTTTTACATATCCCGTAAGATAAATCCATGAGTTCTATTTATATTTAGGCAATAAATCATACATGATACTAGCTGTATTGCTTCTGTCAGAATAACTAATATAGACTGAAAAGTAAGAATATATAAAAGTATTCCCATTATCACCCTTTAAAATGTGGGTGTAGTTTGTTTTATAAAAAGCATTAGTCATAGCAGTATACCAGTCATAGGGATAATTACCTTCTCCTTCAACTGTCATAAATTCACTAATAACCCTATTATTCTTCAATTCAAACAGTATATTATCTTCATATTTATATCTTACAACATTGTTATCTGTTCCCCAGTATTGTAAGTTTGGAAATGTTATTTGAAGTTGTTCTAAGGTTTTATTTAAGTTGTTTTTAGGTTCTTCTTTACTTTGATCCTGTATATTGAGGTTGAAAATCAACAGAGATAGAACAAGAGTAAGTATTCTCATATATGTATATATTAATTGTTGATGTTATTATTTCCCCATGATAGATTGCATTATACTCATAGCCAGTGCTCCAAGTATTAATGAAATCCATAGTTCAGCACTGCACCAGATGCTTTTCCTTTTCAAGTTGAGCTTCTTCTTGACCTCAAGGGGAAGTTTCTCTATTTCAGTCTCATTTAGCTTTTCCAGTACTTCATCAGCTACAGCCTTTAGTGCCTGTTCTGTCATTCCATTGAGCTGTTCAATGGTTAATGTTTGTAGTTCTTCTTTGTTCATATTACTTGATTTTAAGTGAGTTAATCATTGTATTTGCAATTACCTTTTGTTTACTGTGCCTTGCTGCATCTGTTGTTGCAGTAATGATAAAGGTTGTGTTATCCTTCTTCTTTACTATGTATTGTATGCCATGCAACTTGTACCCTTGAATGTTAAAGGTGTAGTCTATCACACTTCCTTGACAGTTGTTTATGTAGATGTCATCATTCTGTTCTAGTAGGTGATAACTGTCCATTATTTGCTTATTTTGGGCTATTGTGTTTTGGGCTAAATAAGAGGTAGGTTCACTCCATTTCTTTTTGGAAACAATGATGTTAATATTAGGTCTAAAGTCATGGTCATTCTTCAATTTCTCCATAATCTGAACAGAGACAGTTGTATTACCAGTTACTTGGTTGTCATCCTGAACTATCTGCCATGTGGTAGGGTACTTTATAGAGAAGTACTCATTAGAGTATTGCTTGTTTAGAGAAGGATCAGTTGTAGCTTTGATACTCTGATTGTTGGTATCACTGTTGCTTGAAATCATATAATGTATTCCATCTGTGCCTAACTTTCTCAACATAATATCATAGTCATGAAAGTTGTACTCCTTAGTACTGGATATGTCCCCAATGACAGTAAGAGGATTGCAGGACATTAGCCAAGCATCCATTGACTTCAATGTTTCACTAGTCTTATCATGTAATATGATATTGGAAGACTGAATTTTGATAT
>OGXZ01001178.1_pt1 | contig 15145 bp, 10 predicted proteins | sample 1576431 | NCBI WGS metagenome assembly OGXZ01 (sample SAMEA3541590, study PRJEB24748) | human gut metagenome | biome: human gut; feature: human-associated habitat; material: faeces | place: China | collected 2012
GATCTTCTCGGCTGCGATGATGAGGTCGCCCTCGTTTTCGCGGTCCTCGTCATCCACTACGATAACGAATTTGCCTTCTTTGATGTCTTCGATGGCCTCTTCTACGGTATTGAGCTTTAAATTCTCCATTGTGATTGTTACCTTATTATATAATATATAAATTTCTTTGTATGTAAATTCTCCTGTTTGTCATCTTGCCGTCGGCTCCTCTTTCATTTCAGTGAGCCTGTCTGTCATCAATTTGTTGGTCTCGCTGATTTTCTTGAGGTCTCTCATCAGTCTCAGTCTGAATCTCCACATCCTGAAGAAGAAGAACAGACCTGCCGGCACGATTATGGCGGCGGTGATGTTCAGCCATTTCCTCTCGAACGGTCTTGTGTGTGATTTCACCATTATCACGGGATATTCGTTCAGACAGTTTATCACCTTTCTGTCTTTTGAGTTTGAAAGGTCGGCAATGGTGCTTTCGAGCAGTTCGCCGATGCGCTCCATCTCGTGGTCCGGCTGATATTTGAAGAACACGTTGATGAAGTTTGGCGGAGATTTCAGCTTGTGTGTCGTGGCATACTGCTTTATCTCCTTAGTTATCTGTTCGATGTTCTGCCGGTCTTTCTCATAGTCGGGAGTCTCTATTATCACCGTCTTTCTCGTTATGCTCCTCTTCGTTCTCAGTCCGAGCAGCTTTGCCGCCACCTTCTTGTATGCGTCGATGTTGAACACCACGGAGTCATTGTTCGCCTTATAGGTGAAGAATATGGCGAGCGGTGTCAGTACGGCTGTCGCGATGCTCTTTCCGAACCATACCGCCCACATGCCGCCGCGCGCCATTCTGTATCCGGTATTGTCGAAGATATAATATACGATGAATACGAGCACCGAGATGATTACCGGCACTCCGAGTCCGCCCTTTCTGATGATTGCTCCCAACGGGGCACCGATGAAGAAGAATATGATGCACGACAGGGCGAGCGTGAATTTGTTTATCGCCTCTATCTTGTGCTGGCGCAGCAGCTTGTCGCCGTCGCCCGTCACCATTGCCTTGAACTGCAGTTCGTTCATGTTGTTCTGCACCGTCGACATGGCGTTGTTCACAGCCCTCAGCTTGTTGTCAGCCGTTAGCGATTCGAATTTCTTCTTCACGTTGAATTTTCCGCTCTCCACTTCTTTCTTTATCCTCATGGAGTCGCTTCTCGAAATCTTCTGGCTGCCCAGGAGCATGAATCGGGCGTCTTTGTAGAATGCACGTCCGATGCTGTCATATTCATGACTTATCGAGTCCATATCGTGGCTTATCTGGGATATGCTCTTTGCCTTGGCATTGTTGGAAAGCGAACTTGCGTCGGCAAGGTTGAATCCGTTGTCGAAGTCGAGTACGATTTTCTTGGAGATGAACGTCTCCCGTCTGTATGGCACGTTGGCGCTGCCCGTGACGTCAGACGACTTCATGTTTTCAAACCACTCTCCGCTATGCAGCGTCAGCACGAGGTGCTTCTTCTCTGCCGTAGACTGCAGCATGCCCGAGTCGGCGAGTATTATCGCTGCATCCTCGAAACTGTCGGTCATGCGGTAAATCATTATGCCATAGAGCATTCCGGAGTTAAGGTCCTTCTTCTGCACATACAGGTTGCAGTTCGGTATTCCGTCGTAGAACACGCCTTCCGGTATTTCCAGTTCCGGACTCTTCTGCTTCATCGACATCAGCAACTGAGCGAACTGCATGTTGGCGCTTGGTGCCACCACATCCTGGAAGTAGAACGACACTCCGGATATTATCAGTGTTATGGCTATCAGCGACCTGAAAGCCTGCATCAGCGATATTCCGGCAGCCTTGATGGCAGTAAGCTCACTGCTCTCGCCGAGGTTTCCGAAGGTTATCAGCGACGACAGCAGGATGGCCAGCGGCAAAGCCTGCGGCACGAGAATCAGACTCATATACCAGAAGAACTGCGCCATAACCTCCACCGACAATCCCTTGCCGATGAGTTCATCGACATATCTCCATAGAAACTGCATCATCAGCACGAACTGGCAGATGAAGAATGTTCCGATGAAGAGCATTCCGAATTGTCTGGATATGAAGATGTCTAATTTCTTTATTCTAAGCATTGTCTTGTGGTATCATAGGGCGTCATTGCCCAATAACGGTGCAAAAATACTACAAAAAATCGGAAGTCAGAAAATATTTCCTTCTATTTACCAAGTTTTGAGTATTTCAACATTTCCCGATGCGTTATTTGTGTTATAATCAGTGGATAAGTCATATAGCAGCGGATATGTCATATATCAGCGGATTTCATTTCCGGTGTCAGCGGTTTTCATTGGCGTTTTGTTTTTTTCGTTATGCCAATAATCCCCAGACTGTCTGATGGCCGATTAGAGGGATATACAGTCAGATGCGAAAAAACTCCCCTGAAATCCGTTGTATGGTTTCAGGGGAGTAGCTTTCCAGGTCGGATCGTTCAAGTGCCGACGTTATTTCCTTTTTCTGTTGGCTCTTTGCTGGCGGTATTTCGCTTTCTGCATGGCTGAGCCACTACCGTGGGCACCAGTTATGTATGCCTTTTTCTTGGCTTTCGTCTTCACCTTGCCGTTGGAGTCGTCGCTCTTTCTGGCCGGTCTGAATGTCATGCCGCCTTCGATGATCTGATCTATGTCCATAGTCGTGATATTAATGGTGGAAGAGTCTCACGCCGGTGAATGCCATCGTGATGCCATATTTGTCGCAGGTGTCGATGACATGGTCGTCACGCACCGAACCACCTGCCTGTGCGATATATTCCACACCGCTCTTGTGGGCGCGTTCGATGTTGTCGCCGAATGGGAAGAAGGCATCGCTGCCCAGTGCCACCTTGGTGTTCTTGGCAATCCACTCCTTTTTCTCCTCCATCGTCAGCACCTCCGGCTTCTCTGTGAAGAACTGCTGCCATGTGCCGTCGGCGAGCACGTCGTCGTGGTCCTCGCTGATATATACGTCGATTGTGTTGTCGCGGTCAGCGCGGCGGATACCCGGCACGAAAGGAAGGTTCATCACCTTCGGGTGCTGGCGCAGCCACCAGATGTCAGCCTTGTTGCCGGCCAGACGCGTGCAGTGGATGCGGCTCTGCTGTCCGGCGCCGATGCCGATAGCCTGTCCGTCCTTCACGTAGCAAACAGAGTTGCTCTGTGTGTATTTCAGTGTGATGAGACTTATGATGAGGTCGCGCTTGGCCTCCTCTGTGAATTCCTTGCTCTTGGTAGGGATATTCTCGAAGAGCTTCGGGTCGTCGAGCTTCACCTCGTTGCGTCCCTGCTCGAATGTGATTCCGAACACCTGCTTGTGTTCAATCGGTGCTGGTTTGTAAGTAGGGTCTATCTTAATCACGTTGTATGTACCCTTGCGCTTGTCGTGGAGGATTTCCAGAGCCTCAGGCGTAAAGTCCGGGGCAATAACTCCGTCGCTCACTTCCCTCTTGAGCAGCGTTGCCGTAGCGGCGTCGCAAGTGTCGCTCAATGCCACGAAGTCGCCGTAAGAACTCATGCGGTCGGCGCCGCGTGCCCTTGCGTATGCACAGGCGATGGGTGAGAGTTCCATCTTCAGGTCGTCAACGAAGTATATCTTCTTTAGTGTGTCGCTCAGTGGCAGTCCCACAGCGGCGCCTGCCGGTGATACATGCTTGAAGCTGGCTGCTGCAGGCAGTCCTGTAGCTTCTTTCAGCTCCTTCACGAGCTGCCAGCTGTTCAGGGCATCAAGGAAGTTGATGTAGCCCGGACGGCCGTTTAATACTTCGATTGGGAGTTCGCCCTCTTCCATGTAAATTCGTGAGGGCTTCTGATTCGGATTGCATCCGTACTTTAACTGTAACTCTTTCATTATAATGTCTCTTTACCTATTTTGCTGCAAAATTACTTCTTTTTTGTCAGATGTCAAAGCGTTGTGGCGAAAAGTGTATATGACGTGCGGAAGAAGGCATTGAAAGAAGCCGGTCTCCGCATAGACAGGAGACCGGCAATAATTTGTCTTTATAGAGAAAATGACCCGTTGGCGGAATAAGTTTAGCGCACACTTAATCCTAATAACCGATTTGGGTTAAAATGGGCACGGTGCTTGCCCAACTGGGGCACGGTGCTTGCCCATCATGGGTAACGTGCTTGCCCCTGTTGGGCAGATTTGCTGTCAGACGTCTGCCCAATAAGTGACTGTTGTAACACCCATATTTCCATATTACAGGATTCTGCCAACGCAAACGATTCCTGTCGTCTGAATTCCTCTCATTTGACAATTCCTTCCATCTGACAATTACTTTCATCAGCAAACTATCCAGACAATTGCCTGACAATCGCAAGATAGTCAACTATCTGTTTGTCAGAACGTTACGGTGAAAAACCAGATGGTCTGACAGTTTTTTGGAAATTCTCTGTCATACAGTAAATCAGCGTTATTTCTTCCATAGCTTCGTCATGTCTTCGAGAGTCTTGCCTTTAGTTTCAGGAACCAGTTTCCAGACGAATAGTGCGGCAAGCACACAGATGACGCCATACATCACATAGGTGAACCAATGTCCGAAGTCGTCGCCTTCGGTGAGATGCATGTTGAATAGCGGTACGAAGGTGGAACTCACGATGAAATTGAATATCCACTGGAAGGCTACTGCAATGGCAACCGCTGCACCACGGATGGTGTTTGGGAAGAGCTCGGCGATGAGAACCCAGGCGATAGGGCCCCACGAGAACATGAAGCTCGCACTGTATACCATGATGCTCAGCATCGTCACCGTGCCAAGACTCGGGTTGCCGAAGGTGAGTGCCACGCCGAGCGCACCTATTGCCATGCCGATAGAACCCCAGATGAGCAGAGGCTTGCGTCCGAGTTTCTCTACCGTGAACACTGCAACGAGCGTGAACGATATGTTTACGATACCCATGATAACGGTCTGCACCATAGGGTCTTTCATTCCCATGTCTTCATAGATGCGGGGAGCGTAATAGAGTACGGCGTTGATACCCACTGCCTGTTGGAATACCGAGAGCATCACTCCCACGAAGATGCAGAGGAAACCATAGGTCATAAGAGGTTCCGTCCTCACGGTAATAGTCTCCTTTATATCTCTGATTATCTCCTTCGCCTTGTTCGAACCGTTGATGCGGGCGAGGATACCCTCAGCTTTCTTGTCCTGTCCTATCATCACGAGATAGCGAGGGGTTTCGGGCACGAAACATATCAGCAGAGTGAAGAGTGCTGCCGGCACGCATTCGCTGCCGAACATATACCTCCATCCTGTTTCCACCGTCCATTGGCAGTCTGCCCAGTTGGCAATCTTGCCTACAGCATCGTATATAGGGTTGGCGTGAGAACCGAGGATGATGAAGTTGACGAAATACACCACGAGCTGTCCGAAGATGATCGCAAACTGGTTCCAGCTGACGAGCATTCCGCGGATATTGCTCGGTGCCACCTCACCGATATACATCGGACAGATGGCAGACGCCATTCCTACACCGAAGCCGCCAAGCACACGGTAGGCATTGAACACATATAGCAACTCCAGGCTTGCCCTGCCCTGTGGCATAATATACGATTCGGGTTCCATCGAACCCCATGCCGACATGAAAAAGCAGATGCCGGCGAATATCAGCGAACGCTTGCGGCCGAAGCGGCTTGCGAAGAATCCGGATACGGCGCTGCCGAAGATGCAGCCGATGAGAGCACTCGAACTGGTGAAGCCGTGCATGAAGTCGGAGTACTCAAAGTCGGCAGCCCCTTTGAAGAACGCCTGTAGTCCCTTCTCTGCACCCGAAATCACAGCCGTGTCGTAGCCGAAGAGCAGTCCGCCCAACACCGCCACCATGACGATAGAGATTAGATATGACCTGCTGCCGTTTTCCTGCCAGGCCACATTCTGTTGTGTCTGTTTCATTTTGTTTTTTGTTTTACGTAGGTTAGTTCGTTATTATGAGGCAAAGGTAATGTTTATTGTTCGAAAAACATAATGTATTGAGCAGAATAATTATGAAAAACGTTTCCGTAGCATCGATAATCCACTTGTTTTGGCATTTTTTACACCATAAAACAAACTGTCATGTTCCTTTTTGCCGATGTTTTAAAAATAAGTCGATAATTTTGCGTAAATTTGCATCCACGGAAAAGCCGACGTTTCCATACACGGTGGTGTGGTAGCGCAGACAGGCTTTCCGTTATATAGGCAAGATGAAATTCAGAGACGTTATAGGACAGGAAGAAGCCAAGCGGCAGCTTCTGCAGCTCGTCGCCGAAGGCCGTGTGCCCCATGCCATGCTATTCTGTGGCCCGTTGGGATGCGGCAAGATGGCGCTTGCCATGGCTTTTGCCTCATTCCTGCTCGGAGAGCGTGACGACGATGATGCCGACCAGCATGCCGCCGCAGCAGCCATGCCGCCGCTAACCGCCGACAAGCGCCGCAGCGCAGAGGCGATGCTTGCCAAATGGGGACATCCCGACCTGTTCTTCTCATATCCCGTGATAAAACCTGCCGGCACTTCGTCAGAACACAAGATGGAAAGTGATGATTTTGCCCGGCAATGGAACGAGATGATATGCAAGTCGCCGTATTTCTCAATGGCCAACTGGCTCACTGCCATGGGTGCCGCCAACCAACAGCCGATTATCGGAGTGGGAGAGAGCAATGCGCTCGTACGTAAACTCAGCATGAAGTCGAGTCAGGGCGGATACAAGGTGTGCATAATATGGTTGCCGGAGAGGATGAACGGTGAATGCGCCAACAGTATGCTGAAGCTGATAGAGGAGCCGCCACACCAGACCGTGTTCATAATGGTTTGTGAGGAACCGGAGAAACTCCTTGAAACTATCCGCAGCCGTACTCAGCGGTTCGACTTCAAGCGCATAGACACTCCGTCGATGGAGCAGACGCTCATAGACAAACGATATGTGGCGCCCGATATGGCCCACCGCATAGCGAGAGTGGCAAACGGCAACTGGCTTGCCGCAGAGGCAGAACTTGATGCAGGCAACGAGAACAGACTCTTTCTCGACATGTTCATAATGCTCATGCGACTGGCATATATGCGCAAGATAAAAGACCTGAAGAAATGGAGCGAAGCGGTGGCGGGATACGGAAGAGAACGACAGAAGAGTATGCTCGCATATTTCGGAAGACTCATAAGAGAGAATTTCATGTATAACTTCCATAAACCCGAACTCAACTACATGACTGCCGAAGAGGAGAACTTCTCGAAGAATTTCGCCCGTTTCATCAACGAGGCGAATGTGGTGGAGCTGTCGGAACTCTACGAGCGTGGAATACGCGACATAGGACAGAACGCAAATGCCAAGATCGTGTTCTTCGACATCGCGCTGAAGACAATCGTGCTGCTCATACAGAAATGACATTCCGGATGGGAAGCACGGACAATATATATACACACACAATATTTTATTAATAAAGAAAAGAGAATTACGATATGGACTTCAAGAATATGAAATTCACCGTTGGCGACGGTTGTTCTCGCGGACTCTGCCGAAGAGGCTGCGGAAGGCAGGACCGCCAGCTGAATACATACGACTGGCTCGCTGATGTGCCGGGAAATGCCGAGAGCACAGACCTTGTTGAGGTGCAGTTCAAGAACACCCGAAAGGGATATTACCATAATGTCAATGCCCTCGATCTGAAGAAGGGCGATGTGGTGGCTGTGGAGGCAAGTCCGGGTCATGATATCGGAGTGGTGACGCTCACGGGAAAGCTCGTGAAACTGCAGGTCAAGAAGGCGAACCTCAAGTCTATGGACGACATCAAGCGCATATATCGCATAGCGAAACCAGTGGATATCGACAAATGGCGCGAGGCGAAGAGCCGCGAACACGGCACCATGATTCAGAGCCGGCAGATAGCCAAAGACCTCAACCTGCAGATGAAAATCGGTGATGTGGAGTATCAGGGCGACGGCAACAAGGCGATTTTCTATTATATCGCCGATGAGCGAGTGGACTTCCGCCAGCTTATCAAGGTGCTTGCCGAGACTTTCCATGTGCGTATCGAGATGAAACAGATCGGAGCCAGACAGGAAGCAGGACGCATCGGCGGAACAGGACCTTGCGGCAGAGAACTGTGTTGCGCCACATGGATGAAGAACTTCGTGTCGGTGAGCACAGGAGCAGCCCGATATCAGGACATCTCGCTCAATCCGCAGAAGCTCGCAGGAATGTGTGCCAAACTGAAATGCTGTCTCAACTATGAGGTGGACAGCTACATAGAGGCAGGCCGCAAATTGCCGAGCCGCGAAGTGGTGCTGCAGACTATGGATGGCGACCACTTCCTCTTCAAGACAGATATCCTAGCAGGTCTTGTGACATATTCCACCGACAAGCGCCTCGCAGCAAACCTCGTGACAATCACCGCTCAGCGCGCACTCGAGATTGTGGAGATGAACAGGCGGGGAGAAAAGCCTGACTCGCTCAGCGACAGCGATGAGCCTATGACGGAGAACCACCAGGTGGACCTTCTGGCAGGCGAGAGTCTCACGAGATTTGACAAGGCAAAGAAAAAGAAGAAACAGAAGTCGCGTGGCAACAAAGCTCAGGACAACAAGGATGCTAAGGCTGCAAACGCCAACAACCAACAGCCTGCAAACAACCAGCAAGGAGGCAACCAGCAGGCTTCAGCCGAGAACAGGAAGCAGCGCCGAGCAGAAGGCAAGCAGCAACGTCAGGAGGACAAGCCACAGCAGCTACGCCAGGAGGGCAAGCCGCAACAACGCCAAGAGGGTAAACAACAGCAGCGCCCTGATAACAAGCCACAGCGTGACGCCAAACCTCAACGCCCTGATGCTAATGGCGACCAGCAGAAACCGCAGGACGACCGTCAGAGGCAGCGCGGACCTAAGCAGCAGAGGAATGGTGGAAACGGAAACGGCGGACAGCGTCGTCGTCAGGGAAAACCTAACACTCCCCAACAGCCGAAGCAGGAGAAAGCCAATGACGGCGGCAACCAGTAAAAATAACGACAACGCAGATATGCACTTCAGACACATCATATTATATATAATGACATTCGCCGCAGTAATAGTGGCGAATGTCTTTGCATCATGCACTACCGACACCGTGTATAACACCTACGACCATACGCCGCTATCAGGCTGGGAGAAGAACGACACCCTGTCTTTCGACGTTCCCAAGATGAAGCAGACTGGTGTATACTCTCAGTCTCTGGGCGTCAGGATGACGGAGATATTCCCGTTCACGAGCGTCAGTCTGATAGTGCAGCAGACGGTATATCCTTCCGGCAAGGTGGTTACCGACACCATCAAGTGTCCTATCACCGACAGCAGAGGAAATTTTCTCGGCGATGGTGTCAGTGCATACCAATACTCTTTCCCCATCCGTGAGATATCTCTCAACAAAGGCGACTCGCTGCATATCTGTGTGCGCCACAACATGAAGAGGGAGATACTTCCCGGTGTGTCAGACATCGGCGTGAAGATAGTGAAGAGATGATGGAGAATCTGATATGGAATTTCAGGATAAACAAAATCCTCTCTTCTAACAAAATCCAATTAAGCCCTAATGAACGTTTAGGGTTAAAACATAATGACCGATTCTGGTTAAACCCAAAACGGTCATTAGGCCGTTTATTGTATTTTATATTTACTGCTTGCAGTCTTTTGTTTTTTATAAGGCGTCTTTTGCTTGTTTTTAATTCGTAATAGCTCGCTATTACTCATTAAAAGCCAAACAAAATCCACTCTTCTAAAAGAACAAAATCCAGGCAAGCCCTAATGACCGATTCTGGTTAAAAAATATAATGACCGATTGTGCACTAAGCTGCAATCGGTTATTTTTTTTCTTATGTCATTGAATATTATTTCGGCATATTCCTTGCCGCATCGATTCTCAGGAAGATGAAAAGGAGAATCGTGAATCCCCATAGCGACGATCCTCCGTAGCTGAAGAACGGCAGCGGAATACCGATTACAGGCGTCAGTCCCAACACCATTCCCACGTTGATGAAAACATGGAAGAGGAAAACGCTCAATACGCAATAGCCATACACCCTGCCGAAACGGAACGGTTGTCGCTCCGCCATCTTTATCAGTCTGATGATGAGGGCGAGGAACAATAGCAATACTCCTGCCGACCCTACGAATCCCTCCTCTTCGCCAACGGTGCAGAAGATAAAGTCGGTGTCCTGCTCCGGCACGAATTTCAATTTCGTCTGTGTTCCGTTCAGAAATCCCTTGCCCTTCAGTCCGCCAGAACCGATGGCTATCTCGCTCTGGTGAACATTGTAGCCGGCACCCTTCAGGTCTTCGTCGAGACCAAGCAGCACGTTGATGCGCACTCGCTGATGAGGCTCCATCACATTGTTCAATACGTAGCTTGCAGAATAGAAGAATGCCACTGAACCGACGGTGAACAACAGGATAAGGAAATAGTTGCGCATCCTCGTATACAACGCCTGGTATAGCAGATAGCCGATGAGAATCAGCGTAACTGCGAGCTGTACGTAAACGATATTGAAAGGCAACACGAATTCTGCGAACAGTACCGACAACACCGTAGCACCCACTGAATAAGCTATGATGAGCCACGACTTGTGTTTGTCTTTGCAGTATGTGCGCACCATGCCGGCTGTGAATATCTGTACCAGCAGCAACACGACGAACGGTCCGATAGGAGTGGGCGAGGGTTCGATGAGAGTCTCGCCGTATCTGATTCCCACAACGAAATACACCACCATCGCTACTCCTGTGAATAATACGCTGCCCGGCATTCCCTCACGATAGAACATCAGGAAGAAAGACAGGTATACCAATGCAGAACCCGTTTCCTTCTGTGCCACGATGAAGAGCATCGGCAGCAATACGATGCCGCAGGCAGTGGCGAAGTCGCGCCAGCGGTGTATGTCGAAACCATAGGCGCTCATGAATTTCGCCACGGCAAGGGCAGTGGCAAACTTGGCGAACTCTGCCGGTTGCAGTCGCAGCGGACCGAGCACGAGCCACGACCTCGAGCCTTTGATTTCGTGTGGGTTGAATATCGTGGCAAAGAGCAGCAGGAGCAACACCATATATATCACGTAGGCGAAGGTGTCGTAGAACTTGTTGTCGAGCATCAGCAACACGAAGCCCAGTGCTATCGAAGTGCCTATCCATACTATCTGCATGCCGGAGCGGGCACCCAGTGAGAATATGTCGTTGTCGCCATAGGTGTAGCTCGCTCCGCATACGCTGATCCATCCGAAGCAGAGCAGTGCCACATAGATTATTATCGTCCACCAGTCCAGAGAGCGAAGCACGCTCGGTTGTTTATCTGTCACTTGAGCCATAAGCTATACGTCTGTGTTGGAATGCCTCTGCCTCTTTCTCAGAAGAAGGCGACAGCTTTCCGTTAATATACTGTTCCATCATCAGTCCGCCGATAGGTACACCGTAGTCGGCTCCCCATCCTCCGTTCTCCACGTAGACGGCGATGGCTATCTTTGGTTTGTTCATCGGGGCGAAGCCCATGAATACGGAGTGGTCGTGGCCGCGGTTCTGGGCTGTACCGGTCTTTCCGCAGGCTTCTATCGGCAGTCGGGAGAGCATTTTGCAGGTGCCGTCCATTGCCGACTTCCTCATTCCCGCCACGATATATTCGTACGACCGGTGGTTTGCCTTGGTGTAATGGCGCTCTCTGAATTCCGGTTTGAGATACTCGCCCTTCACCTTCTTCACCACGTGTGGCGTATAGAAGAATCCTCTGTTGGCGATTGTCGCTCCCAGATTGGCAATCTGGAGCGGGGTGAGGTTCACCTCGCCCTGTCCGATGCTGATACTGATTACCGTCAGTCCGTTCCACGATCCCTTGTATGCCTTGTCATAGAACTGTGCGTTTGGAATCAGTCCGCGTTTCTCTCCCGGCAGGTCTATGCCCAGTTTATATCCGAATCCCATGCTCACCATGTAGTCGCGCCATGTGTTCATGGCATCCTGCACGGTTTTGTATCTCTTTCTGTTGCCCAGCATATAATACAGTCCCCAGCAGAAATATCCGTTGCATGAAGTGCCTATTGCCGGTACTATGGATAACGGTGAGGCGTGTCCGTGGCATCCCACATGGAGTCCGCGGAACGAGAATCCGTGATGGCATGGGAAAGCCGTGGATGGCGACACGATGCCTTCGGTCAGGAACGTCAGACCCTGTGAAGTCTTGAAGGTGGAGCCAGGAGGATACTGTCCCATGATTGAGCGGTTGAGCAACGGACGGTAGGGGTCTTTCATCAAGTAGTGGTGCATCTTGCCTCTCATCCTTCCCGTCATCAGGCGTGGGTCGTAGCTTGGCGACGACACCATGCAAAGCACCTCTCCCGTGGCAGGCTCGATGGCAACGATACTTCCTATCTTGCCCTGCATCAGTCTCTCGCCGAGCGCCTGTAGCTGCAGGTCTATGCCGAGCGTGAGGTCTTTGCCGGCAATGGGCTTGGTGTCGAACTTGCCGTTCTGGTAGCTGCCCTGTATTCTGCCGTGTGCGTCGCGCAGCAGGATATGCACTCCCTTGGTGCCGCGCAGCTCTTTCTCGTAGTATTTCTCTATGCCGAGCTTTCCTATATAGTCGCCTGCCTGGTAGTAGTCGTCGTCTTCGATGTCGGCGAGTGAAACCTCGCTCACATCGCCAAGCACGTGGGCGGCATAAGGATACATATATTGTCGGATGCTGCGCTTCTGTATGTAGAAACCGGGAAACCGGTATATCTTTTCCTGGAACACGGAGTTTTCCTCTGATGTCAGCTGGCTCATGAAGAGCTGCTGGGTGAATCTGGAGTAGCCGGGATTCTTTGAACGGTCTTTTATATCGTTCATCCTTTTTATGAAGAACTCCTTGGTTATTCCCAAGGCGTTGCAGAAAGCCATGGTGTCGAGGCGTCCGCTCTCCTCGTTCATTATCACCATTATGTCGTAGGCATGCTGGTTGTATACGAGGAGTTTGCCGTGGCGGTCGGTGATGGCGCCACGGGCGGGGAATTCTATTTTTTTCAGGAATGCGTTACTGTCGGCATTCTTCTTGTAGTCCTCACTCATGATCTGCAACACGAAGAGTCGTATGATGTAGATGATGATGATGACCATGGCAACGCCGCCAATCACGTATTTCCTGTTTTCTAATCCGAAATCTTTGCTCATTTCTTGAAATTGTTGTTTCCTGCTCTTGTCAGTCTCTTCTCACGTTTTCCACCACGAGCACGAGCAATACAGTTATTATTGTGCTTCCCACGATGTTGTATATCCACTGCAGCCAGTTGAAGAAGTTGAAGGTCTCGAGTGTGAAGAATGTGATACAGAATATGAACACGAGTATCGATGTGTAGCTGATATACTTCACCGGACCGAGCGTGCGGAACGACGGTTTCAGGTCGTCCTGGTTGTCGTGTGCCACGAAGATGTTGAGTACGTATGGCTGTAGCAGCGACATGAGAGTCATTGAGGCTGCCGCCAGTCCGGGGGTGTTAGAGAAGATGTCTACACACAGTCCGATGACAAATCCCCAAAGTAGGTTTGCCCATTGCGGAGAGAAGCGGTTGATGCGCAGCACGAGATATACGTAGAGTAGCGGAGTGGCGCATCCCAGCAGGTGTATGTTGTTGAGTACCAGCACTTGTGCCAGTACGAGTATTGTCAATAGGAGGATTCTTTTTATGATGTCGATGCTCATTATTTGTTCCTTTCCCTTTATTGGTGATAAAGTTGTCGTGGCGGTACCGCCTTGTTATTTCTTGCTGGTGTCTCTCGGTTTCAGCGAGTCTTGAGCCGCTTTCAGCAACAGAGCCTTGTCTTTGAGCGCACTGTTGTCTATCACGCATACGTGGCGCAGTTTGCCGAAGTCGGTTGATAGTCTTAGCTGCACTCGGTATGAGAGTCCGTCGGAGGAGTTGAACACGTGGAGAATCTTGCCCACCATTATTCCTGGCGGGAATATCGACGAGTATCCGTTTGTCACCACGTAGTCGCCGAGGGCGAATCTGGCGTGGCGCGGTACATCGTCAACATAGGCAATGTCGCTCGGCGTTCCCTTCCAGTGCAGGAAACCGAAGTATCCCCTCTTGCGTATCATGACGCTGATGTTCGAGTTTACGTTTATCACCGGCAATACTATAGAGTAGTGATCAGATGCCATATACACCACTCCCACTACTCCCGTGCCGCATGCCACTCCCATGTCCTCGTGTATTCCGTCAGCTTTTCCCTTGTCTATGGTGATGAGGTTGTCTTCACGGTTTATGGTGCTCTGTATCACCTTCGCCGGAATGAGCTTGAAGCCGGCAAGCGCCTGTTTCTGACACTGTTCCATGGCGAGGGAGTCGCCGTGGTGGGTGGCGATGTATTGAGTGAGGGCTCTTACTTGCTGTTCGAGAATGAGGTTGCGCTCGCTGAGCTTTTTGTTGCTCTGCGACATGTTGAAGAATGTCGTTACTGAGGAGTTGTATTCATATACCTTTCCTGCCACAGCGTTTGCCGAGGAGAAGTATACGCTGCCCTGGAAATTGTTGAACCTGAACAGCAGCACGAAGCATATCACTTCGAGAAGGATGAATACGAACCAGTGGTTGTATTTCGCCAAGAAGGCAAGAAGATTGCGCATTGTGTATCAAAAGAAAAAAGGCAAGGCTGTAAAAAAGTAAAAGGACTCTCGCTAGTCAGCGCTGACTTTTTACTTTTCTACGGCACTATACCTTTTCGCTGTTAAATTGTATTTTGTATTTCTTTGTTATCTCATGAGGAATGAGAAGCGGTCAACGTTCTTCAACGCGATGCCGGCTCCCTTGGCAACACTGTGCAATGGATCCTCGGCGATGTGGAACTTGATGTTGATCTTGTCGGTCAGACGCTTGTCCAGACCGCGCAGCAGAGCGCCACCTCCCGTCAGGTATATGCCGTTCTTCACGATGTCGGCATAGAGCTCCGGCGGTGTGTTCTCAAGTGCTGAAAGCACGGCGTTCTCTATCTTTGCGATTGTCTTGTCGATGCAGTGGGCAATTTCCTGATAGCATACAGGCACCTCCATTGGCAGGGCGGTGATGCGGTTCGGACCATGTACCACATAGTCTTCTGGTCCTTCCTCACCAAGGTCGGTGAGTGCGGAACCAACGTGTATCTTGATTCGCTCGGCCATACGCTCGCTCACCTTCACGTTGTGCTGACG
>OGXZ01001182.1_pt1 | contig 15131 bp, 14 predicted proteins | sample 1576431 | NCBI WGS metagenome assembly OGXZ01 (sample SAMEA3541590, study PRJEB24748) | human gut metagenome | biome: human gut; feature: human-associated habitat; material: faeces | place: China | collected 2012
GAGTAGACAGAGTAAAAACAAAACTCTGAATACTCTGGGGGTATTTTCATGTCAAAGACGGCGAGGACGGCACAAGAAGGATTACAAACCGCAGACGGAAGAAGAACGGTTACGGATCTGCTGCCTGCAATACGCAGGCACAATACCCCGGTTCCGGCTGGCAGCAATGGATCGTAAGGTATTCGTCCACCTCAAGGCTGTAATCGTGAAGGATGTGCTTTGTTCCGTTCAACGCCACATCTTTAATGCCTAAAGTTCAGAAGTCGTTGACTTTCGGGCATTTCCTATGTATTCTGTAACATAGAAGGTCAAATGGTTTTTCATAAGATGCCTAAAGCACATCCTCTTCCTGCGTATCTATAAGCCCGACTGGAATGCCCTGAGCGGCTGGCAGCCGCCCACGGTCTGTGTAAAATAAACCCAGATATAAAGGAGGCAACCCACCATGAAGATGACCCGCAGAAACTTTCTTTCCACTTCAGCGGTTGCGGCGTTCGCCTGCGGCGCATCCCTGACCGCGCACGCAGCAGGCAGTACCGATGAAAACAGTCTGAACTTTATCACAGATATTTTCAAGGACTCTCCCCAACCGGGCGAGATCGAAGAGGCAACGGCGATCACGGCAGAAAAGAATGCCGAATGGTATGAAAAGCTGGATTTTTCAGACCGGCGGGAGTTTGCCAACGCAGAACGCGGCTGGCTGGACAATGCGGAAGATAAGATCATCTACGCCGAGGATGGCAAATTTGCATGGGATCTGCAGAGCTACGGCGATTTGAACCGGGATGCTCCGGACACTGTAAACCCCAGTCTGTGGCGGAATACCCAACTCAACGCCAAAGCCGGTCTGTTTGAAGTATGTGATGGCATCTATCAGGTGCGCGGCTTTGATATGGCCAATGCGACCTTCATCCGCACCAACAACGGCTGGATCATTTTTGATGTCCTGATGTGCAAAGAAAATATGCAGGCAGCAAAAGCGCTGATGGAAAACCGGTTCGGACCGCTGGATGTCAAAGCTGTGCTATACAGTCATAGCCATGTGGATCACTTTGGCGGCGCAGAGGGTGCGATCGACCGGAACAATGTAGCGGACCCCAGCCTTTCCGTCGACAAACAGCTTGCCTCGGGCAAAACGGTCATCCTTGCACCGAAAGGATTTTTGAAACACGCCATCCGCGAAAACGTCTATGCCGGCATCGCAATGGCCCGGCGTGCGCAGTATCAGTATGGTACGGTGCTGGAAAAAGGGGAGAAAGGAGCACTCTCCATCGGCATCGGCATGGGACAGTCTACCGGTCATGTGAGCCTTATTGCACCGACCTATGAGATTGGGGAAGATGTTCCGAAGCTGACCATCGACGGGCTGGAGATCGAATTCCAGCTGCCCCCCGGCACCGAAGCCCCTGCCGAGATGAACGCCTATTTCCCGAAATACCGCGCCCTCTGGATGGCGGAAAACTGCACCGGTACGCTGCATAATCTGTACACCCTGCGCGGCGCAGAGGTGCGCGATGCCAACGATTGGGCAAAGTATATCATCGAGGCAGATCAACGCTTCTGCAGCAAGACCGACGTGGTGTTCCAGAGCCACAACTGGCCGCACTGGGGCGAGGAGATCCATGAATATCTGCTGAACACGGCAGCCATCTATAAGTTTATCCACGACCAGACCCTGCATTACATGAACCAGGGTTATACCTCCAACGAGATCGCCGCCATGATCTCGCTGCCGGATGCCCTCGAAAAAGTCTGGTATACCCGCCAGTATTACGGCACGCTGCCGCATAACGCCAAAGCCATCTACCAGAAGTATCTGGGCTGGTACGATGCGAACCCGGTCAACCTGGACCCGCTCCCGCCCAGCGATGCCGCTAAGAAGCTTGTAGAATATCTGGGCAGCACGGAGCTGGTGCTCTGCAAGGCAAAAAAGGACTATGCAAGGGGCGAATATCAGTGGGTGGCACAGATCACCAAGGAGCTGGTCTTTGCAGACCCGTCCAACCAGAAGGCACGCAACCTGTGTGCCGATGCGCTGGAGCAGTTGGGTTATCAGGCGGAATCCGGTGCGTGGCGCAACGCCTACCTGATGGGTGCGGCGGAACTGCGGAACGGCAATCTGTCTGGGCGGGCCCGCACGGCGAATGGTCTCACCAACAGTATGCGAGCAATGACGGTTTCCATGCTGTTGGATTATATCGCCATCCTGACGGATGCCAACGCTGCACAGAATGATGACCTGACCTTGAATCTGACCGTAACGGATGAGAATGAACAGTTCTATGTGACCCGTAAGAATGGCGTCCTGCTGTCTTACCCCGGCGAGAACCATCCGGATGCGCAGGCTTCCGTCACCTGCAAGCGTCTGCAGCTCTTTGCATTGATGACAGGTCAGCAGGCCAGGCAGGTACAGATCAGCGGAGATCCCACTGTCCTGAAACGCCTGCTGGCATATGCGTCCAAGTTTGAAAAAACCTTCAATGTCATTGAACCGTAAAAACGATTCGGAATTTCAATTTTTTCAAAAATAGCTCTGGAGCTTTGATATTAAGCTCTGTCAAGAGGGCTGGCACCGTCCGGCCCTCTCTCTTTTTGCAAAAGTTCCCCTCGCTTTTTCTTGCGTCCTGCCGAAAATAGCGTGTTTTCAAAACTTTTTGTTGACGCCACTCGATTTTTGTGGCAGCCTATCCCAACGATTTATGGCAATTCAACTTTTTAATGCAACAGCAACATCGTTGAATTGCATATCACAGAGATGCCGTTTCGGACAAGGCCGTTGGCAACATCCAGCAGCACAACGAGCGCGAAAAGGACAGCTATCGGAACCCCGACATTATCAAAGTTCAGCGGGAGCAGGAACGACTAGATACCCTGACCGCCCAAGCCGACCAGCAGAAGCAGTCGCTTGCCCAAACCAACGCCGTTCTTTCCAAAAAAGAACAGGAGCTTGCTGCTGTTCAGAAAAAGTCCACTTTTACCAAGAACGCTCTTATCCATGCACGGGATGTTGCCAATCTGGGCAAAAAGACCCTGCTTGGCAACTATTCGCTGACCGAAGAAGAATTTTCCAAGCTGAAAAAACAGGCAGACCATGGCTATATGGTGGATGTGGAAAACCGTCAGCTCAAACAGCAGTTGTCCGCTGCACAACAAAATTCTATCAACTGGCAAACCCGCTACCGTAACCTGCAGAACAAGGTTCAGCCTTATCTGGACGCTATGCGCCACGCCCCGGAACGTGTGCGCAATTTTTTTGAGAATCTTTTGGCGCAGAAGCCGGAACGGACGGCAGATGCACCGTCCAAAGCCAGCCCCCAGAAGAACGCCGAACTTTAATGTTATCTGGATGTAAAAAAGGAGACTTGCCTATGATGAATGACCGCACTTTCCCTATCCCCAGCAATACCATCTCTGTGAAATTCGAAGATTATACGAATAAATCCTTGCAAATGGACTCGAATCCCGCTACAATGGAGGTGTCCGGAGCATCCTGTCGCTCCGTGAGGGCGAAATTCTCGGCTTACAGCCGAGTGATAAGGAAAGCAGGCTGTGCAAGCCATGCGCAGAAACACCCTCGATTCGGGCAAATGTGCAAACGGTGTGCAGAAAGTGTGTAGCCGCTTTCCTGCATAAAAAAAAAAAAAAAAAAAGAACGCCAAATCTTACGATTTGACGTTCAATATCTGGTGCACCTCGCGCACTCATATCCGAACTTTTCTCTGCTTTCACGGCTTCCCCGAAAGCGACCGTTTCCGTACCTTCCTTATAATTAAAGGTGATGAGGACCTTATCATCGTAGAGATAGATGGCATTGATGAAGGTGTCCACCAGTGCCTGCCGCTGCTCCGGCTGGGTCATGTCCAGCTTGCGGAAGCGAAGCAGCCAAAAGCGGACGAACTCTTCTTTCATCTTCGGCTTGGCAAGCCGTTCCTCGGCAATGCGGGCTTGCAGCTCCTTCCGCTGTTCTTCCAGCGCTTCCAGCCGTTCCTTGGTAGAGCTTGTCAGAATGCCCATCTGGATGGCATTCAGCATATTGGTGATGCCGACTTCCGTTTCCTTCAACTGCTTTTCGTAGATGGGCAAATCCGTGCTTTCCTGATTTTGCAATTCCATGACTTTGGCAATGATGGCATTCATGGAAGCGTCATCTTCCACCAGCTTCATGGTTTCGTTGACCACCAGATCTTCCAGCCACTGTTTCCGCACGGCCTTTTTATCGCAGGTCTTTTTCTTCTTGGCGGCGGCACACTTGTAATAGGTATACATTTTTCCGGTGTGGCTGACACCGCTTTCTCCGAACATCAGCGCTCCGCACTTACCGCAGTACAGCTTGGTGGTGAGCAGATAGCTTTCCTCTGCCTTATGACGGGCAGGGGCCTTTTTATTTTTTGCCAGCTTTTCCTGTACCTTGTTGAACAGCTCCTCCGATACCAGCGCCGGAATCGCATTGGGCTGTACCACATCCCGCAAGCGCAATTCGCCGATGTACCGGCGATTACTCAACATCCGCTGAATCGTGTTATAGGACATCTCCCCGCCCATTGAATTTTTGATGTTGTGTGCCTTTAACCAATCCCGCAGGTCAGTCATGGTCGCACCGTCCGCATACTTCTGGAACGTCTGCTCCACATACGGAGCCAACAACGGGTCGGGCTGGTAATGCCGGGTCTCATCGATCATGTAGCCGAACGGAATCGTGCCACCATTATAAATGCCCTTGAGAGCGTTCTCGGTCATGCCGCGCACAACCTTTTCGGACAGGTCAGCCGAATAATACTCGGCATATCCTTCCAGAACGGATTCCAGAATGATACCCTCCGGGCCAGCCGAAATGACTTCTGTTGCCGACACCAATTTCACGCCGTTTCGCTTCAGTTGGGTCTTGTACCGGGCACTGTCGTAGCGGTTTCGGGCAAAGCGGTCGAGCTTCCAGACAATGATGACGTCAAAGATGCCACGCTCACTGTCTTTTATCATTTGCTGGAACTGTGGGCGGTTGTCCGTTTTTGCAGAGACAGCACGGTCAATGTAGTGTTTGACCACCGTGAATCCGTTCTTCTCCGCATAGGCGGTGCATTCCCGGATCTGACCTTCAATGGATTCTTCGCGCTGACTATCAGTAGAATAGCGGGCATAGATCACGGCGGTCATGGCAGGCACCTCCCATTTATACATCATTGAACGGTGGAGCGTTCTTTCAAAGCAATGTTTCGTATAATGTATATATCACATTTTACAGATGATTGCAAGCTTTTTATACGCTTTTCACGAGATTCAGTAAAAAACATGAACTCCCATAAAGGCAAAACATTCACATCTCATGGTTCTTTGAAGGTGAACGGAGGAATTGTGTCATTTTGACACAATTCCTCCGCTCACCTTGCCCCCTCCACCGGCTTCAGTGCGCTTTTGCGGTATTGCAGGGGACTTTGCCCGGTGGCTTTTGCAAAGCGGGTGGAAAAGTTGCTGGCATCGCCAAAACCTACCTCCTGTGCGATCTCGCTGACGCTGTGGTCGGTGAGGACAAGCAGTTCCTTTGCCTGGGTGATGCGGAAGTTGACCAGATAGTTATACGGCGTTGTGCCCATATACCGCCGGAACAGGCGAAGAAAATAGCTTTTGCTCATGTGCGCCTCTGCCAGCAGGTCGGCAAGGCAAAGCTCTTTCTGGTAATTCTTGCGCAGGGTCTCCGCTGCCTGCAAAATGACCTGCCGTGCGCTGGTGGTTTCAGCTTCTGCAAGAATGCTCTGTGCACATAAGGCAAGCATTTCGTGGAGAGCCAATCCGGTGGTCACCATGCTGTCCACGGTGCTGAGTACCACATGGCTTTCCCCCTGCTCGATGAGCCCCGCACCACGCAGGGTATAAAACAGAAGATATCAGGCTGCCATCTGGGCACAGCACGGTCTGTTTGCCTCCGGCCCGGACTTTGACATCACCTTTGGTCTGGTCCACACCATTGAAAAGAGCGCAGAAATTTACGTCAAGGTGCTCTCCATGGGCGGCGGCATCATCCGGCAGACCATCACCGACGACGACCTCCGTGCCATTGCCCACGACTTTGGCGTGACCCTGAACGAGAAGTTCCTCAACTGAGCCATTCTCCCCCATTTTTCTTCTTCATAGCAGAACAGGCATCCTGTCCGATACCGCCAAACGGTAACGCAGGATGCCTGTTCTGCTTTATGTTTCCCGGAACTCCATGGGCGTTTTTCCGGTGACTTGCTGAAAGACCGCGCTGAAATAATTGCGGGTGGCAAAGCCAAGCTGCTCGGAGATTTCCCGGACGCTGAGCGGTGTGCTTTTCAGCAGAACTTTCGCACGTTCGACCTTTGCAAACTTCACATAGTTCGTGACGCTCAGACCCGTTTCTTCCTTGAATTTGTGGGTGAGGTAATATTCCGTGTAGCCCACCAGGGCAGCAAGATCTTCTGCTACGATCTTTTTGTCCAGATTCATCTCGATATAATCCACACATTTCTGGATCTGCATACTGAGGTTCGGGTTCGTCCGGTGCTTGTGGACACGCCGGATGAAATCATCGTACATCATCATTGCAAGCGGGTGCAGCTCATCCAACGATTTTGCCGCTTCTGCCGTCTGAATGTAGCTGTCCCCCAGCGAGTACGCCTCCTCCGGGGAAAGACCGCCCTCAATGGCGGCACGGCACACCAGCGAGGTGAACACGATGACGGAAGTCTTACTCTGGCGCAGAACATCGCTGCTCTGCACCGGCACGCCTGCACTCATGCTCATACTGTTGGAAAGCGCCTGCTTGTAATTCAGGTCTCCGGTGCGGACCATTTGCAGCATTCCCTGCTCCGCCATCCAGATCTTATGCCGGTCATGGGGAATCGCATCGCTTTTCAGCCGTTCGTCCTGTGCTGCACTGCTGTTCACATCGCTCAACTCCAGCCGCTGCCCGGTCAGGCAGTAGTGCATCATCAGCAGATAGCGGTTCATAATGGTGTTTTGCAGGGTAGGAACTTCTTCAAGGGCTTTGTAAAGTTGGATCGTCCATGCCACACTGATCTCCAGCTTGCTGTAATATTTCAGCCCTTCCTCGATCCCGCGCATTGTCACATCCCGATGGAACACCGGCCCGATGACCCAGACACGCTTCAGTTTTCCCTCTTCCTTTTCAAAGGCTGTGCCCCACAAAAGACCCAATGCCGTCCCCAAGGTAACGGGTACATCGTTCCGATTCCCATGCTCCAGCATCCGCTGTTTGCAGCCGAACAATTCAAACGCACTGGCAAGAAATGCTTCGTCCGGGCAGTTGCTCCGCAAGAGCTTCCCCTGTGCGTCATAGCACCATGTATATACATTTCCGCCGCACTGGACAAGCTCGGAAAACAGCATCATATTCTGGAGAACATTCATGCGTAATCCCTCCGGCTCATTGATAGAAACAGTATATCATACTTCCGCCGTTTTTTCTACCGATGCCCGGAGCCCCCTCTCAAGCCCCGCAATACTCCCCCAGCACTGCAAGGCTGGGCTTTGCGGTCCGCTCCATGGTTTCACGGTTCACGGCGATCAGGCCGAACTGCATGGCATAGCCCTTCTGCCACTCAAAGTTGTCCATCAGGCTCCAATGGAAGTAGCCCTTCACCGGGATGCCGTCGGCGATGCAGTGCTGCACGCCATCCAGTGCCTGCCGGATAAATGCCACACGGCGGGCATCATCGGCAGTGGCAATGCCGTTTTCGGTCACGATCAGGTCGCCCTTGAACTCCTCTGCCACCTTGCGAATGACGTGTTCCAGTGCCTGCGGATAGAACTCATACTCCATCTGGGTCAGTTCTGCGCCCTCCGATGCCGACAGCTGCCCCTGCGGGCCATAAAGGGTGCGGGTATAGTTCTGCACACCCAGGAAGTCGTCCTCTTTGATGTAAGGCAGATAATGGGTGAACTCCTCCTGCCATGCGGCCTGGGCAAAAGCTTCGCCGCCGGGCTGTGCCTGCAAGTCGTGTAGTGAGAGGGTCAGGCCCACCTTGACCTGTGGGCAGATGGCTTTGATGGCATCCCGTGCGGCTGCATGGGCACGCCGCACCAGCAGATTGCCCTCCGGGGTGCGCTCGCTGACAAAGATCTGCGGCTGGGGCGTGCCGAACACCTGTGCATTCTCCATGGCGGCAAACTTCATGTTTTCCATCATCTTCTGGAAATTCATGCCCACCTGCACCGTACCCTCGGCAGACTTTCCGGCCGATGCGGCATTTTGGGCTGCCTGTTCGGCCATCAGGCGGAACCGCTTGGAAATAGTGGCCAGCTGCAAGCCCATGTTGGCTTCGTTGATGGTGCAGACATAGCGCAGCTCGCTGCCCAGCTGCTCCATGACATAGACTACATAGTTCTTAAAGTCCTCTACGGTGGACTCCGCTTCCCAGCCGCCCTTGCAGATGAGCCACTTGGGGCTGGTAAAGTGCAACAGGGTGACGATGGGTTCTGCGCCGTGCGCTTTGCAGCAGGCGATCACCTTGCGGTAATGCTCGACGGCTTCCGGGTCGAACTTTCCTTCCTCCGGCTCCACCCGTGCCCACTCGATGGAAAAGCGGTAAGCGTTCAGCCCGGCATCGGCCAGGAGCTTGATATCTTCTTCGTACCGATGATAATGGTCGCAGGCAATGCCACTGGGCTCCGTAAAGCTGGAATGGGGCAGTTGCTCCTGTGCCCAGTAGTCACTATTTATATTGTTGCCCTCCACCTGATGGGCTGCTGTTGCAGCTCCGATGAAAAAGCCTTTTTCAAATTTCTGCATGATGGTTCTCCCCTCCTGCGTGTTACTTGTTAAGACTATTGTAGCAGACCTGTTTTGCCCCTATGGGGTAATAAATCGCGAAGCCGGGCGTAAATTCACGAATCACAAATTATTGCACGAATTTTTATCCTTAATTCCAATTTTTTGTCTGGCAGTACCTATTGCATTCTGTTATTCTGGTGTCAGAAAAAGCAGAACTCAGTTCACACAAAAAGGAGGAAAAACATTATGTTCCAAAAGAAACCCAGTGCCAGTGAGGTAGACGACGTCCAGTACCGCCGCGCCAAAACATGGCAGATCATCTGCTACGCCTGCAACGCCTTTGTGGGCATGAGCGTCTACTCCCTGATCGGTATGGCAAGTTATTCTGCCAGCATCGGCTACGGCATCACCACTGCAACCGTTGGCATCATCCTGATGCTGGCCCGCATTCTGGACGCCTTCACCGATCCGATGCTGGCATTCGTCTACGACCGCGTCAACACCCGTTTCGGCAAGCTGCGCGTTCTGCTGATCAGCGGCTACCTGATCGAGGCAGTCGGCCTGCTGTGTATGTTCAACCTGTGTTCCAGCAAGGGCTTCGGCCTGCCGGTGTTCGTTTTGACCTACATTATTTACATCATCGGCTATACCGTCAGCAACATGACCATCCAGACCCTGCCGGCTATTATGACCAACGATCCCCGCCAGCGTCCCACCATCGGTGTCTGGACCACTGCGCTGAACTACTTCGTGCCCATGGGCATGAGCATGCTGGTCTACACCGTCATCCTGCCCAAGTGCGGCGGCACCTTCAATCAGGGCTTCCTCAGCACGGTCTGCACCATCGTCCTGATCATTGCCGGCATCGGCACCCTGATCGTCTGCGCCGGTATCTCCGCCTACGATAAGCCCGAAAACTTTGAGGGCATCAGCAAAAATCACGAACCGCTGAAGGTTGCGGATATTCTTGAGGTGTTCAAACACAACAAGCCCCTGCAGTGCTATGTTGCCTCCCACGCTTCCGATAAGCTGGCACAGCAGGTAGGCAGCCAGGCCATCATCAACACGATGCTGAACGGCATCCTCATCGGCAACATGGGTCTTGCTACCACCCTTAGCATGATCAGCATGGTGCCTTCCATCTTCTTTGCGGCCTTCGGTGCAAAGTATGTAGGCAAAAAAGGCAGCAAGAAGGGCATCGTGACCTGGACCTGCGTCAGCATGGCCATCACCTCTGTGCTGATCCTGTTCTTCATCTTTACCGACACTCGTCAGATCGGTGTGATCGGCAGCTGGAACATGATCGTTTACGTCCTGCTGACCCTGCTGCAGAACGGCTCCAACATGTGCATCACCACCTCCAACAACTCTTACATGGCTGATACCATCGACTACGAGCTGGACCGCAGCGGCCGTTACATCCCGGCGGTTGTCTCCGGCACTTACAGCCTGATCGATAAGCTCATCACCTCGGTGGCTGCTGTCATCGCCACCGGTGCGGTCGCCCTTCTGGGTTACACCACCACCATGCCCCAGCCCACGGATCCCTACACCAGCGGCATCTTCTGGATGACCCTTGCCATCAAGTACGGTCTGCCGATGCTGGGCTGGGTCATCACCCTGATCGCCATGCCGGGCTGCCCGCTGACCAAGGAAGAAATGGTCAACGTCCAGAAGCGCATCGCAGATAAAAAAGACGCCCTTCGTCATGAAGTAATTGCAGAGAATATGCAGTAACACCCCGCAAAGACCGAAAGGATTCATACGCTCTTTCGGTTTTTGCTGATTCTATCCATCTTTTATAAATATAAAGGAGTTTTTACCATGAGCAAGACCATCCTGTTGAATCAGAGCGACTGGCATTTTACCAAGGAGAACCCCGGCATCCCCACCGCTGTTATGGGTGAGGCCGTTGCCCTGCCCCACACATGGAACACGGTGGACGGTCAGGACGGCGGCAACGATTACTACCGCGGCACCTGCTGGTATACGCTGGCACTGGAAAAGCCCGCCATCCCGGCAGGCAGCAAGGCTGTTTTGCAGCTGGATGGCGCAGCCATGACCGCCGCCGTCTACCTGAACGGTGAAAAGCTGGCCGAGCACAAGGGCGGCTACTCCACCTTCCGGGTGGACCTGACCGACCACCTCAAAGAGGAAAATCTGCTGGCCATTTCCGTGGACAACCGCGACAACGACACCGTGTATCCCCAGAAAGCCGATTTTACCTTCTACGGCGGTATTTACCGGGATGTGACCCTGCATATCGTCCCGGCAGAGCACTTTGCCCTGCCCGCTAATGGCGCACCGGCACTGAAGGTGACCCCCATCGTCACCGATCTTGCTGCCAAGACCTCTGAGGTCACCGTGGAAGCCGCCGTGGTGGGCGCACAGAACGTGACCTTTGCACTGGAGGGTCAGACCCTCACCGCCCCGGTGGAAAAGGGCACCGCAAAGGTTGTTTTCACGCTGAACAACGCCCATCTGTGGGATGGCGTGGACGACCCCTTCCTCTACACTGTATCTGCCAAGCTGGACAATGGTGAGGAGACCTCCGCCCGGTTCGGCTGCCGCAAGTTTGAGATCGACCCCCAGAAGGGATTTCATCTGAATGGACGCAGTTACCCGCTGCGTGGTGTTTCCCGCCACCAGGACCGTAAGGGTGCGGGCAATGCCCTGACCAACGAAATGATGGAGGAGGATATCTCCATCATTCTGGAAATGGGCGCCAACACCATCCGGCTGGCACACTATCAGCACGCACCGTATTTCTACGACCTGTGTGATGAAAAGGGTCTTGTTATCTGGGCAGAGATCCCCTACATCACCATGCACATGACCAACGGCCGTGCCAACACCCTGACCCAGATGGAAGAGCTGATCGTCCAGAACTACAACCACCCCTGCATTGCCGTGTGGGGCTTGTCCAACGAGATCACCGCTGCTTCTGCTGTCAACGAGGATCTGCTGGAAAACCACCGTCTGCTGAACGAACTGGCGCACAAGCTGGACCCCACCCGCAAGACCACCATGGCAAATGTGTTTATGCTGGAGACCACCAGTCCCATTCTGGAAATTCCCGATGTGAACAGCTACAACCTCTACTTCGGCTGGTATCTGGGCGAATTGGAGCAGAACGACGAGTTCTTTGACAAATACCATGCCGATTTCCCGGACCGCTGCATCGGCTTTTCGGAGTATGGCGCAGACGCCAACCCCCAGTACCAGAGCAGCCACCCGGAAAAAGGCGACTACACCGAGAGTTATCAGTGCGTTTACCACGAGCACATTGCAAAGATGATTGCCGACCGTCCTTGGCTGTGGGCGACGCATGTGTGGAATATGTTTGATTTTGCCGCCGATGGCCGTGATGAGGGCGGCAAGCACGGCGAGAACCAGAAGGGACTTGTCACCTTTGACCGCAAGATCAAAAAAGACCCCTTCTATCTCTACAAGGCCTATTGGAGCAAAGAGCCGTTCGTGCACCTGTGCGGCAGCCGCTATGTGGACCGCGCCGAGGATGTGACCGAGATCAAGGTCTACTCCAATCTGCCGGAGGTCTCGCTGTACAAGGACGGTCAGCTGGTGGAGACCAAGCAGGGCGACAAAGTGTTCACCTTCCAGCTGCCCATTACCGGCAAGCACAGCATTGAGGCACGCTCCGGTGAGCACAGCAGCGTGATCCTGGTGAACAAGGTGGACGCCCCCAACCCGGATTACGCCATGGACAACCGCAAGAACGTGACCAACTGGTTTGACGGCGAGCTGGACGAAAGCTGCTGGTCGGTGAAGGACAACATGGCTGCCGCCATGGCAGACCCGAAAGCCGGTCCCATCCTGAAGCAGATCCGGGAAAAGGCCGCTGCTTCCCGCGGAGACGTTGCTGCCGCCGTGAAGGACAATCCGGCTCTGGTGGCCATGATGGAGCGTGCCATGCAGCGGATGACCATTCAATCCATGCTGATGCAGGCAGGCACTTCGGAAGAGGACATCAAGCAGCTGAACCGTGTATTGCAGGGCATTTCCAAGGAGTGATTCGATAAAACGAACCTATTGTAAGAACTTCCAGCTCAGTGCAAAGTATCTAGCACAAAAATTCTGATCTGCCATTTCCTCATCATTTTTCTTCCTCATTGTCCCCCATAAAACACAACGCCCCGCACCGGTTACTTCTTCCGGTGTGGGGCGTTATGTTTTGTGGGGAATATTTTTGCGTTACAGGGTATGGGTTCCCGGCTGCAAGGTCAGGTTTCTGCCATGATGAGCGGAATTCAGCTGAATACGCTGGTGGATTTTCACGTCCTGACCGAGGAGCAGCTGAATGGCATCCTGAGCCAGATCAATCAGGCGTAAGGCAGGGATTGCACGATAAAATAAGTCCTACTCTCTCCACTTTACTATCATAAATTTTTCAAAACCCTCTTGACGAATTCTGTACACAGTGGTATTTTTCTTGTAAATCCCACTGCTCTTGTGGATTGGTTTGAACCTTTCCACAAGATGTGGTCGTGTTCATTTTGAACACTGCCTCGCCGTGGATCATCCCTGAAAGATTAACCGCCCCGCAACACACCCGATTCATTTTGCCGCCGATTCACCCCGACAAAATCCATCGCTGCGCTGCTTGGGCGGTATTTTTCTTTATGGGAAACGTACCTTGAAAATTTCATGAGCCAACCGAACGTGATACCGACTTTCCGTCAACGCCGCTGCGAAACAGGGGCAGGAACTTCGTTCGGAGCAAACGGTGATCAACATACACGAGCAGCGGAACTCTCTACTTATTTTTGCGTCTTAACAATTCGGAAACATTTGTTAAAAATACGTTTTGAGCGCAGCGGTAGAGGGCAAGAACCGTCCCGTGGCCACAAATTTTCAATTCTTGAAAATTTCCTGTCCATCCGGGACTTCACTTCTTCAATGCGTCTGCATTTCCGAAGTGATCTTGTTGGGGCGTGCCTGCCCCAAACCCTGCTCATCATTCGTGCCTTGCGGCACGAATGGAACGGCGTGTCGTGCTTTACATAACTTCACCGAGGAGTTATCGAACAGACAGGAGGTACAATGACCAAAACGAATGTTCAACCGACCCCTAGCAATTCCCAGCACCACGACACGCCGAACAACAAAACAAATAGAGAGCAGACTGTTCTTCTTTCACACACCCATTATATAATTTTCCTGAATCTGCTTGACGAATATTACGGTTAGTGATATATTTATTACAGTAACCGTAACAAGGAGGCAAACCATGCGCGATAATGCAAAAGGTGGTGCGCTTACAGAAGTCACCTTTTATATTTTGCTTTCTCTTTATACGCCAAAACACGGATACGCTGTTATGCAGTTTATTGAAGAAAAAACATACGGACGGCTTTCCCTAGGCGCAGGCACTTTATATGGAGCATTAAACTCTTTGCAGGACAAGAAGTGGATTGAACCTTATGGCGATAGTGAGGGAAGAAAAAAAGAATACCACATTACAGCACAGGGAAAAGAAATTGCAGAAAAAGAGCTTGCAAGACTAAACGAACTTGTAAGCATTGCAAGTGAAATTATTGGAGGTGCAGTATGAGTAAAAAATGTTATCGCTTCTTTGGTGGATTGCTAAATGCACAGGCAAAATGGTTAAACAAAATGTCCGAAAAAGGCTATCGACTTGTCCGGACAGGGAGGGTGCTCTATGAATTTGAAGAATGCCGTCCTGATGAAGTGACCTATTGTGTAGAGTTTATCGGAGAAAAATCAAAAGAGAATGCAACGGACTACGCTGATTTTTTGGAGGATATGGGCTACAAGGTATTTTTCAAAAATATCAATCTAAACTATTCTGTCGGAAAAGTTCGATTGCGTCCATGGGCGGAAATGGGCGGTTGTATTGCAACAAACGCAACAACTTTTAACAGGGAACTATTGATTGTAGAAAAATCAAACGACGGAAAGCCTTTTGAACTTCATACTTCTTATGCCGATAAAGAAAAATACTACCGCAATTTGCGTAACCCATGGCTATTCCTGCTGCTCCTATTTGCACTGTTTGCCATTATCAAGCATTCTATTGTCTTGGGTATTTTTTCATTGGTTTCTGCAATTCCCAGCATTCTATACCAGCTCCAAATTATAAATGTCCGACAAAAAGCCAAAACGTGGGAACAATAAATAATAATCAAGAGGGCGACAACAGAAGCTGTCGCCCTCTTGATTATTATTTATAGAAATACCAAAAAGATTGCTCCGCAGCCTTTGAAGAACAGCACCGTGCAGAACTTACAGCGTACCGGAAAGCAGTGGCCTATTTCAAGGCAAACAACATCACCAAGCTGCCCAGCCCGAAAAAGCTGGAAGCCGAGTATGCGCAGCTGGCATCCGAAAAGGCAAAGTTCTACGA
>OGXZ01001186.1_pt1 | contig 15092 bp, 9 predicted proteins | sample 1576431 | NCBI WGS metagenome assembly OGXZ01 (sample SAMEA3541590, study PRJEB24748) | human gut metagenome | biome: human gut; feature: human-associated habitat; material: faeces | place: China | collected 2012
ATAGAAATATTCTATGTGCAGAATTAATGAGACATATTTCCAAGAAACCCCAAGACCTTTACCAACATAATTTCTAACGTATCGATTTGCTCTTCTGTAAACGCCTTATATGTCTTGAAAAAATCCTTTAAAAAGGAAATATGCTGTGCAAGAACCGTTGATTGTTTAAATGCAACAGGAACATCATCTTCGCCTGAATCTTCTATATCTTCTGACCATTGTTTTGGTTCAAGAACATTAATGATATATCGTCCTGCCATCATATCAATAAAAATACCGCCAAGATTATAGGTTACTTCTTCATATTCATGTTCAGGATCTAGCGTTATTAAAGACATTCCCTGTTCTCTTAAATTCAACAGTAAAAGTTTTAAAAGATATGATTTTCCCTGTCCTGAATTTCCAAGAATAAGAGCATTTGCATTTGTTCTGTCGTCACTTCTTTCATTGAAATCAACAATAATATTGCTTCCAAATTTATCGTGACCTATATAGATTCCATGCGGATCTGTCTTACCTGAATAGTTAAATGGAAAAAGATTTGCAACACTTGATGCTGGAAGAACACGTTCAAACTGCTCCTTGAATCCATCATATCCCGATGGAGTAACCGCTAGAAATCCTTCTTTTTGTCTTAAAAGAAGACGATCAACATTCAACTTGCTTCGCACAAGTTCTGTCATCATTTCAGTCTGAATAAGTTTAAGTTCATCATAGCTGTCAGCAATCAACTCAAAATAAACAGCACAGTGACTCATTCCGATCAATGAGCAGAAAAATATATGTTTGAATTTCAGTTTCATAATTTAAAAATTTTAGAAGTTAACGTTTATACCAACTGAGATGGTTCTCTGCAACGGATACAACTTACCATCACCCCAGTCACCACCAAGAGTTTCAGGGTCAAAGACTGAAATCATATCAGAGAAAGTCAACAGGTTATCACCAGAAACGTAGATTCTGACAGATTCCATACCAGCTTTTTTAGTCCAAACTTTAGGCAGAGTGTAACCGATCTGAGCATTCTTTACACGCAGATATGCAGCATTCTGCAAGTATCCAGTCTGAGTCTGCTGGTTCTTGGTTGAACTGAAGTCTGGTCTCGGGTAATATGCATCTGTGTTTTCCGGAGTCCAGTAATCCAAATGTTCAACAAAGCAGGTTGACTGCCATTGGCCACCATTGGCACCCCAGAAGTACGGACCGCTCAACATATAATCGCGTTTCAGGACACCCTGGAAGAATACAGAGAAGTCAATACCTTTCCATGCACCATCCAAAGTCAGACCGAATTTGTATCTTGGTTTGTTGTTACCGATGATAGTGATATCACCATGGTCTTCCAAAGTGTTGGAACCATTGCTGACAATACCGTCACCGTTCAGGTCAGCAAACATGACATCACCGGCTGCCCATCCTGTACCCCAGTTAGGCTTGTTGTTTTCAAGGTGTTTATCCATTTCTTCCTGAGACTGAGCGATACCTACAGTTGTGTAACCCCAGATTTCACCGACCATTCTGCCGTCATAATAGGTACCCAGGTTTCCAGTCGGGTTGTAGTATCTGGTAATCTTTTCCTGGTTGTCATCCAAAGTCAAACGAACACCATAGTTAAAGTCCTGAATTCTGTCTCTCCAGGATAATTCAAGTTCCCATCCATATGACTTCAAGTCGGCGTTGTTCAAGTTAGGAGGTGTAGCACCAAGAATACCCGGCAAGTTAGGAGCTGCAGCAACCATGTCCTTAGTCAGACGGTTATAGTAGCTGAATGAACCGGTGAAACGGTTGTTGAACATACCAAAGTCGAAACCTGCATCCCAGCTCTGAACAGTTTCCCAAGTCAGCAAGCTACTTACAATACCCGGAAGTCCTGCTACATTCTGTTTAGCACCACCGATCAACCAGCCGGAGTTTTCAACACCGGTAGGCATTGACTGGTAGAACGGGTAGTATGATTCAGTATTATTATTACCAAGCTGTCCCCAAGAACCTCTCAGCTTTAATGTACCGATAATGTTGTTCAATGGAGCGAAGAACTCTTCACGTGCGATATTCCAACCTGCAGAGAATGACGGGAATAAGCCCCAGCGTTTGTCGCCGATGAAACGGGAAGATCCGTCATAACGTAAGTTAGCTTCCAAAATATATTTCTCTTTGTAGTTGTAGTTGATACGACCGAAGAAACCAGCCATTGCATATTCACCCTTACCGTTGTATGCTTTCTGGTTATCCTGAGTAGCGTTCAATTCGGGAACAGTAGGAGTTACCAGATCAGTACCAAAACCAGTCAAGGAATTGTTTTTATACAATTCTGCATTGAAACCGGCCATTACTTTGAAATAGTGTCCATTGATTGTTTTTGAGTAGTCGGTGTAGATATTGGTTGAATAATAATCTTCACCATAGCGGTAATCCTGAACTTCAGAATATCCGGCAGCACCACCATTCCAGGAAAGCAGATACGGATTATTGTCAGCATCATAACCATAGATAGGCAATACAGCCCACTGAGTACTCTGGGTAGTCTGACGCATACTTCCGTCAATCGTAATGTGCCAGTCTTTAATCGGTTCGAATACGAATTGCAACTGGTTGGTGTATAAGTCTTTCTGTTCGCTCTGTTCACCACCTTCTTCCAACTGGATAATTTCCATATCGGCAGCCCAGTTTCCATACGGGTCTTTTACAAAACAGGTCGGCCAGCGGCGGGCGATGTTATGGAAGAACAAACCGGTCAGATAAGTAGGACGGTCATATTGTTCGCGAGTCCATTTGGTTGTAAAGTTCATCTTGGCCCAGCTTGCCAGTTCTGCAGAGATCTTACCATTCAATGTATAACGGTTAAAGCTATCACTTCCGTGGCGGATCAAACCTTGCTGATCAAGGAAGTTTCCACTCAATACATAAGTCAGCTTATCTGTACCACCGCTGATGCTGACATTGTGTTCGTGTGCCGGAGCATTCTTGCGGTAGAATTCAGCGAACCAGTCTGTATTGGCAAAGGCTCCAGCATAGTTCTTGAATCGGTTGTTATCCGGGTTCACTGTTGTACCATAGTATTCAGGTGTACTAGGATCTGTGAATTCTCCGTTCATATACTTCTGGATATTTGACAAGGCTGTTTCATCAAAGATAGGAGAACCACCGCCATTTATAGAAGCTGTATTAAAGTAGTTGGCGAAGTCCCAGGAATTAACCATTTCAGGAATCTGAATAGCTGTTGAAAAACGAACGTTACCTGTATAATTTACACGTGTTTTTCCAGCTTTACCACCTTTAGTAGTAATCAAGATTACACCGAATGCTGCACGCGCACCATAAATAGAAGCAGAAGCAGCATCCTTCAATACAGATACGTTTTCGATATCGTTCGGATTGACGGAGTTCATATCTCCTTCAATACCATCGATCAAAACCAGCGGAGAACCGCTTGAACCGGCACCAATAGTACCATTACCACGGATTGTAATGCTCAAGCTACTATCCAAAGAACCACCACTGTTGCCTACAGACATCTGCAGACCTGGGATCTGTCCTTGAAGGGCTTGTGCAACGTTCTGAACCGGACGAGATTCCAACACTTTGGAATCAACCATAGATACGGCACCAGTTACGTTTACTTTCTTCTGAGTACCATAACCAACAACAACAACTTCATCCAGCAATTTGGTATCTTCCTCCAAAGTTACATTCAAAGCCTGACCATTCCAAACGATTTCTTTAGTCTGATAACCAACAAAAGAGATCTGTAAGGTTTCTCCTTTTTTTACATTTGAGAGTTCGAAGTCTCCATCAAGGCCTGTGATTGTACCATTTGTAGTACCTTTTACAACGACTGATGCACCGATAATAGTCTCTCCATTGGCATCTTTAACGATACCTTTACAAACATTACCTTGCTGAACAATGTTCATCTCTGATACACCACTAGCGGGTATCGCACTGGCTATTCCGGTTGATATTCCACCCAGGAACAGCAGCATACTGACAGATTTAAAGTTCTTAAACATAGATCCTTATTTATAATTATTAAAAAATTAAGGTTTCCAAAGTTGATTTGTTACTTTAAGTTTTTAGGCTTAGGTAAAAAAAGAGGTAAAGTCCTTTTTGGACTTGTCCTATTTTCTGTTAAGTTAATTAAACAATTTAATTTCACTTTTCGGATAACCGTTAAGCGCTATTTATAATGCTTAATAAAGCTTTATGCGACAAAGATAAACATATTTTTTAATTAATGAACATCTAAAAGATTTTTTTTTCAAACCAAACGACATATTTTGAATTTTACTTCATTTCTTTTTGTTAACCCTTAATTCAAAACTCTAAAAAAAAACTCTTAAAGGTCTCCAAATTAAAACAAAAGTATATCTAAAACCTTATTAATAATTTAATTATATAAGTAAATGTATTTGGTACTATAATTGAACAATAAAGTTACTGTACTTTTCCTGACCAATCAAGACATACACCTTATTTATATATTATAAAACACTCTGATTTCTTCTCTTTTTTTATAAGTCCAAAAAGAACTTAGACTATTTAAGACTAAAACTTGAAAACAAAAGTAAATAACCAAACTTTGGAAACCTTAATTTTTTAATAATTATAAATAAGGATCTATGTTTAAAAACTTTAAATCAGTCAGTATGTTGCTATTCCTTTCCGCTATTGGCGGGGGAACAGTTTACGCAGTATCTGGAGAAAGCGTAACAGGCATTGACGCTATTCAGCAGAAAGGTACATGCACTGGTATCGTAAAAGATGCTACAGGTGAACCCATTATTGGTGCAACTGTCATGGTGAAAGGTACAACCAATGGTACCATAACCGGTCTTGATGGAGACTTCTCCTTGAATAATGTTCCTCGGGGAAGTGTTTTGCAGGTTTCTTTCGTAGGATATCAAACTATGGAAGTTGAATGGAAAGGTACACCTTTGAATGTAACCTTGAAAGAAGACACTCAGCTTTTGGATGAAGTTGTTGTTGTTGGTTATGGAACACAGAAAAAAGTAAACGTAACTGGTGCCGTATCTATGGTAGATTCTAAAGTGTTGGAATCTCGTCCTGTTCAGAATGTAGCACAGGCTCTTCAGGGACAGATCCCGGGCTTGAACATGTCTGTAGGTAACAGTGGTGGTGCTTTGGATGCTTCAATGAGTATCAATATCCGTGGTGCTGGTACAATCGGTTCTGGTTCTAGTGGTAACCCGTTGATCTTGATTGACGGTGTTGAAGGTGATATGAACACTGTAAACCCGAATGATATCGCAAACGTATCAGTTTTGAAGGATGCTTCTTCTTCTTCTATCTATGGTGCACGTGCAGCATTCGGTGTAATCTTGATTACAACGAAGAATGGTAATAGCGGTAAGACTAGAGTTAACTATTCTGGAAACGTTCGTTTCTCAGATGCGATTCAGAAACCTAGCATGACTAACTCTTGGGATTTTGCCAATTATTTCAACGAAGCAAACCGTAATGCTCATGGTACTGTGATCTTCGATGAAGAAGATATGAATCGTATCAAAACTTACATGGAAGGTGGATATACCGATCCGACCAAACCGGAATATTATGGTACGCTGCCGGGAACAAATGGTCGTTGGCAAAGTTACGGAGGTGCATTTGCCAATACTAACTGGTTTGATGAATTCTATAAGAGTTGGGTTCCATCTCAGGAACATAACCTCAGCATCAGCGGTGGTAATGAAAAAGTTACCTATTTGTTAAGTGGTAGCTTCCTGGATCAGAACGGTTTGTTGCGTCATGGAACAGATGAATTCCAGCGTTATACATTGAACAGCAAGATTTCAGTGAAGCTGGCTGATTGGGTGACCATGAACTATAACAACAAATGGACACGTGAAGCATACGACCGTCCTACTTATATGACCGGTCTGTTCTTCCATAATATTGCCCGTCGCTGGCCGACCAACCCGGTTCGGGATCCGAATGGACACTGGTTCCCTGAAATGGAAATTACCCAGATGGAAGAAGGTGGTAAACAGAACAATGAAAAGAACTGGATGACCAATCAGCTTCAGTTTGTGTTTGAACCGATCAAGGACTGGCATATCAATTTGGAAGGTAGTTTGCGTCAGTATAATGAAAAATCTCATTGGGCTGTATTGCCTATCTACGGTTATGATACTAACAACCAGCCTTATCTGTTGTCTTGGAACGGTGGTGCTGCCGGATATTCTGAAGTTCAGGACTATCGTTCTAGTGAGGATTATTTCTCAACTAATATTTATAGTGACTATTCCAAGACGATCGGTGATCATTATTTCAAAGTAATGGCCGGTTTCAATGCGGAACTTTACAAGAATGGTAGCTTGACTGGTTTCGGTACTGACCTGATTACTCCTACCGTGCCGGAATTGAATACGACTCAGGACAATAAGAATACTTATAACAGCGCTTCAGAATTGGCTATTGCCGGTTTCTTCGGTCGTGTGAACTATAACTATAAAGAACGCTATATGTTGGAAGCCAACTTGCGTTATGATGGTTCTTCTCGTTTCATTGGTGATAAGAGATGGGGTTTGTTCCCGTCATTCTCTTTGGGATGGAATATCGCACGTGAAGAGTTCTTTGAACCGCTGAACAGTGTGGTTGGAACATTGAAGCTGAGAGGATCTTGGGGTCAGTTGGGTAACAACGAAGCAGATGCCTGGTATCCGTTCTTCCAGACTATGCCTACCGGTACTACTAACTCTGGTTGGTTGCTGAATGGTGTACGTCAGAATACAGCTGGTACTCCGGGTATCGTAAGTAGCTTGCTGACTTGGGAAACTGTAGAATCCTGGAACGTCGGTGTTGACTTTGGTTTGTTCAACAACCGCTTGACCGGATCATTCGACTACTATCAGCGTTATACATATGATATGGTAGGTCCGGCTCCTACATTGCCTGGTATCCTGGGTACTTCTGCTCCTGCCATCAACAACGCCGATATGAAATCTTATGGTTGGGAAATGGAGTTGTCTTGGAGAGACCGCATCAATGAATTCAACTATGGTGTACGTTTCACTTTGGCTGACGGTCAGAGAGAGGTAACTAAGTATCCGAATGAAAGTGGTGATATCAACACTTGGTATGCTGGTAAGTTGGATGGAACTATCTGGGGTTATACTACTGTAGGTATTGCTCAGACTCAGGAAGAAATGGATGCTCACCTGGCTAACAACAAACCGAACTGGGGTTCTAAATGGGGTGCTGGTGACGTGATGTATGCCGACCTGAATGGTGATGGTGAAGTTACTTCTGGATCAAGTACTCTTGGTGATCATGGCGACTTGACTGTAATTGGTAACAGCTATGCTCGTTACAATTTCGGTTTGACTTTGGATGGATCTTGGAAAGGACTTGACTTCTCTGTATTCTTGCAGGGTGTGATGAAACGTGACTACTGGTTGAGTGGCCCGTATTTCTGGGGTGCCAGCGGTGACGAATGGCAGTCTGCTTGCTTCACTGAACATTTGGATTACTGGACACCGGATAATCCGGATGCATACTATCCGAAACCTTATTTCGGTGGTATCACCAAGAACCAGCAGGTTCAGACAGGATATTTGCAGAATGCTGCATACCTGCGTGTAAAGAACGTTCAGATTGGTTATACTTTGCCTAAGAGCTGGACTCAGAAGGCTTCTATGGAATCAGTTCGCTTCTATGTTTCAGGTGATAACCTGCTGACATTGACAGGTATCAGTGCCATCTTCGATCCCGAAACATTGGGTGGTGACTGGGGACCGGGTAAATTGTATCCGCTTCAAAGAACTATTTCTGTCGGTGTAAATGTTAACTTCTAAAAAATACAAATATGAAACTAAGTTTAAAACATATCTATCTATACTCACTGATTGGCTTGGGTGCATCAACTCTGGCTTCCTGCGACAGTTTTCTGGATCGTGAGCCGATAACCAGTGTAACTCCTGAAGCTTACTTCTCTACCGTAGATCAGGTGGGTGCATACGTTATCAACTATTATTCCTGGCTGCAGAACTCTCGTGGACAATCTTTGTTCCATGACAAGAACTGGCGAAGCGGTATGACGTTGAATGATAATAATACCGATAACCTTTTCTCTCAGTCTGGTGACTTGAACTATTTTGCCGGTGAAAAACTGGTTCCTGCCGGAAAGAACTTTGAAACTTATTATAGCCGTATCCGTACCTGGAACTGGTTGTTGGAACAGATTCTTCCGAAAGAAGAAGCAGGAACTATTCAGGGTGATGAAGCTACTCTGAAGCATTATATCGGAGAAGCTTATTTCTTCCGTGCATTGGCTTATTATCAGGCTTTGGTACGTTATGGAGATATGCCGATCATTGAAAAAGTTCTTTCTGATGATGCAGAGGAATTGAAAGCTTTGGCTGTTCGTGCTCCGCGTAATGAAGTAGCCCGTTTCATTTTGAAAGATCTGGATACTGCTATTTCACGTCTGCAGGATCAGGGTTATATGAACAATCAGCGTATCAACAAGCAGACTGCTCAATTGTTGAAATCACGTGTTGCTTTGTTTGAAGCAACTTTCGAAAGATATCATCAGGGTACTGGTCGTGTTCCGGGTGATGAATCCTGGCCTGGTAAGAACATGTCATACAATCAGGGAAAGACTTTTGATATTGCTGGTGAAATCGATTTCTTCCTGACCGAAGCTATGAGTTCAGCTAAAGCTGTGGCTGATCATTGTACTTTGACAGAAAACTCTCATCAGATGAATCCGACATTGGGACAGACCAATGGATGGAACCCTTATTTTGATATGTTCAGCTCTGAAAATTTGAGCAGTATTTCTGAGGTTCTGTTGTGGAAAGAATATAACCTGAGTATTGGTTATACACACGATGCCGGCTATATTTTGTCTGCAGGTGGTGACCAGTTGGGATTGTCACGTAGCTATATCACGTCTTTCCTGATGCAGAATGGTTTGCCTTGGTATGCTGATAATTCCGGTTATCAGGGAGATACAACCGTATCTTTGGAAAAACAGGGACGTGACGAGCGCTTGCAGCTCTTCGTGATGGGTGAAGATGATGTTACTGCAAGTGATCCTAGAGATCCTAAAGTAGCTGCGAAGAATGATGTGACTACTTTGGATACGATTCCTTTGTTGACTAACAGTTTGGAATTGCTGGACTTTACCGGTTATCGTCCGCGTAAATATTACAGCTACGATTATGATCAGTATCAAAGCAATACTGTGATCTGTACAACCGGTGCTGTTGTTTTCCGTGCTGCTGAGGCTTATTTGAATTACATTGAAGCATGTTATGAAAAGAACCATGGTTTGGATGGTGATGCAATGAAATATTGGAAGGCTATCCGTAAACGTGCCGGTGTGAGTGAAGACTATGAGTTGACTATCGCTAATACTGACTTGGCTAAGGAAGTTAACATTGTAAATGGTACAGTTTATGGTGACTTGGCTGTTTATTCTGGTGATCAGCCGGTAGATGCTACTCTGTATAACATCCGTCGTGAACGCCGTTGTGAGTTTATCTCTGAAGGTATGCGTTGGGATGACTTGAAGAGATGGCGTTCCTGGGATTTGGCAATCAATGGTCATTATATGCTGGAAGGTATGAACTTCTGGGACGAAACTTATAAGAAGTATGAAAATGCACCTAATATGCCTAAGCTGAAGGCTGATGGTAGTAGTGATGCAAATATGTCTGCAGCTTCTGTTAGCAAGTATATTCGTCCGATGGGCCGTACTCAGATCAACAACCAGTTGTTTGACGGATATACCTGGAAGAAGGCATATTATCTGGAACCGCTTGGCGTACAGGATTTCACTTTGACCGCTACCGATCCAAATAATGTAGAAACTTCTTCTATGTATCAGAATCCATACTGGCCGATGACTGCTGGTCGTGCATTGGAATAATCAGATAATAGTATATAACGTTTATGGAACGTAAGGAGTATTTTCCTGAAATTTTGATAAACGTTTGATATAGCATAAGGGAAAAGGAAGTTCGTGAGAATATCCTTTTCCTTTGTGCTTTTTTCTTTCTGACAATTTAATTTAATCATAAAAATCTATTTAATATTATGAAAAAATTTTGGATAGGCACTTTCATGCTGGTGTGTTGGATTACCAGTCATTTGAATGCTCAGGAAGTCACGGATCTTATAACTTTTAAACAAGTAGATCCATTTCTGAAGGTATTGAGAGAATCTAATTTCTTCCCTGAATTTACGGATACGGTTGAAGTGGCAAAAGGGGAAAATGCTACTTTCCAGTTTGCTGTTCGCAGTGGCTTGCCTTTGAAGGATCTTCAGTTTGATGTTACTGCTTTTCGTTCCGGACAGGGAGCGTCAATGAATGTTTCGCGTAAAGGGTTTGTGAATTATGTGAAAGAGGGACGTTTGACACCCGAACTGGCTAATGATGCAATTCTTTCTCTTTCTCGTTATTATCCGGATCCTATCTGTGAAGAACAGAATTGGTCGGTGGAGCGTGATCTGACTCAGCCCATGTGGGTGACTTTACCTGTTCCTGTCGATGCTAAAGAAGGTTGTTATCGTGCAGAAGTAACTTTAAAAGGATTGGCAGGAAATAAGCCCTTCTCTTTTACTAGAGAGATTTATGTGAAAGTTTATCCGGTTACAATTGAAAAACCTTCTCTTTGGGTGACGAACTGGTTCACTACTGCAGATGATAAAATGAAGGTTTTCAATGGAGGAAAGGATGTAGAACCTTATTCGGCTGAGTATTGGAAAATGGTAGGTGAGTTGGCTTCTAAATTACATGAATGTTATACAAATGTAATCTTGGTTTCTCCGCTACAGCATATTGAATTTTCAGAGAAATCCGGTAAGTATTCTTTTGATTATAAAAATTTTGACCGGTTTATAGACGTATTTCGTCAAGCTGGGGCTTTAAAAATGATTGAAGGAGGACATATTGCTGCCCGTGCAGGTAATTGGGATAGTAATTTTGAGGCATATGTTCCTGAAGTTGATAAAGACGGTAACAAAAAGTTGGTTCAGTATCCGATCAATTCTGAGAAAGCAAGTAACTTTTATCGTCAATTTTTGCCTTCTTTGATGTCGCATCTGCAAAAACGTGGATTAAAAGATATTTATGTACAGCATATTGCTGATGAACCTATAGAGTCCAATTTCAAGAGTTATGTGGAAATTGCTCGTTTTGTGAAAGATATTTGTCCGGATCTGAGGATTATAGAAGCTTGTCATACACATAATCTGGAAAATACGGTTGATATTTGGGTCCCTCAATTGAATTTCTATAAAGACGGATATAGTTTTTATCAGGAGCGCCAGAAAGCAGGGGATGAAGTTTGGTTCTATACTTGTTTAGCTCCTCAGGGGAACTTTGCAAATCGTTTTCTCGAATTACCCTCCATTAAAACTCGTTTGATTCATTGGTTGAACTTCCGTTACGGAGCTACGGGCTATTTGCATTGGGGATTTAATTTCTGGAAAGAAAACAGTGATCCTTATGGAGAAACAACAACGATGAATCTGGAAAGTGGAAATACGCTTCCAGGCGGAGACAGCTGGATTGTATATCCGAAGAATGGCAAATTGTATAGTTCTATTCGTTTGGAAGCTATGCGTGATGGTATAGCTGATTATACACTTTTGCAGATGTTGGCTCAAAAGGAACCGGATCTGGCTAAAGAACTATGTCGTCAGGTGGTATTCCATTGGACGTTGTATGATACAGATGGAGATCATTTCAGAGCAATTCGTCATCAGATTCTGGAGAAACTTTCTGAAAAATAAAAGCAGTATAAGTTTGTTTTAGACGAGATTGTTGCTATTGTCAAAAAGCAGAAGAGACTGATTTACTCGGTATCTTCTGCTTTTTTCAATATTTGATACTGGAAAAAAGATGAATGTTTCAAAAAGCTTGATATACTTCTTCCCAGTGACTATTGAAGTCTGGCATGGAATGGAAAAGCAGGTTGGCACCTTCGTCCAGCAGAGCAGAATCGGGTAACGGACCTGTATTAACTGCTATGGTGAAAATTCCGGCAGCTACTCCAGCCCGTACACCGAGAGGAGCATTTTCGATGACAATCGCTTCATTAGCTTGTATATTGGCTTTTTGAAGGGCCATTAAATAAGGTTCCGGATTCGGTTTTCCATATTTTACATCGAAAGCAGTTACCATTAATTCTTGTTTGAAGATATCCGGAAAGTTGTGGTTTAGTTTATCCAATAATGATAATTGCCCAGATCCGGTCACCACCATGGGTATCAGTCCTTCGCTTTTAATTTTCTGTAATACCTCGTAGGCTCCAGGCATACGTTCTGCTTTGGGAAGCTTATTGAAGATATCGCTTTTGGTCTGATAGATTTGTTTGATTTCTTCTTCACTAGCCTCATAGCCTCGTTCCCGCTGACTTACAATATTAATTGTTCCAGCTCCTGTGCGTCCTTCGTGCATATAGGCTTCTTCTCGGCTTAGTGTCATTCCGTATTGTTGCATGGCCAGGTTCCAGGCTGTCGCATGGTTTTTCATAGAGTCGAATAAAACTCCATCCATGTCAAACAGAACTGCCTTCAGATTGATTCTTGAGTAGGAATGAGTTTGTAAATAGGATGTTATGGATGATTTATACACGTTGTATATTGATTAGTTGGACATGAAGCCTGACGGCTTTAAAATAAAGGAAGGATGAAGATGACACAATCCTTTTATTGGAACGTGTCCTCTTCATCCTTTTATGGCCTTATCGGCCCGTTTTCTTGTTATTTTTTAAGTCTTTCGCGAATAGCTTTGGATGCTTCTTCGTAGCCAGGCTTGTTTAACAGGGCAAACATATTTTTCTTATATGCTTCTACACCAGGCTGGTTAAATGGATTGATTTCCAACAGGTAACCACTGATACCACAAGCTTTTTCGAAGAAATAGATCAGCTGTCCCAGATAATATTCATTCAGAACAGGCACGCTGACACGCATATTGGGAACTCCTCCGTCTACATGAGCTAACTGAGTACCCAGCTCTGCCATCTTATTAACTTCATCAACACGTTTTCCAGCCAGGAAGTTCAAGCCATCCAGGTTTTCTTCGTCTGAGGGAACATGCAGTTCATGGTTGGGAGTTTCAACAGAAACAACAGTTTCGAAGATAGTACGTTCACCTTCCTGAATCCATTGTCCCATAGAGTGCAAATCTGTGGAGAAGTCTACTGAACTTGGGTAGATACCTTTGTGGTCTTTACCTTCAGATTCTCCATAAAGCTGTTTCCACCATTCCATGAAGTAATGAAGCTTAGGCTGGAAGTTGACCAGAATTTCGATTTTCTTTCCATTCTGATAAAGCTCATTGCGTGTAGCAGCATACAAGGCTGCAGGATTTTCTTCCATGTTCGGGTTAGCACATACCTCTTCCATTTTGCATGCACCGGCAACCAGCTGGTCGATGTCAATACCTGCAACGGCAATAGGAAGTAATCCTACCGGAGTTAATACAGAGAAACGTCCACCTACATTATCAGGAATAATGAAAGATTTGTAACCTTCTTTATCTGCTGTTACGCGAGCTGCACCTTTCTTGGCATCTGTTACAGCTACAATAACTTTGCGTGCCATTTCTTTTCCGCGTTGTTCTTCGCATTGTTTCTTCAGCAGGCGGAAAGCTAAGGCTGTCTCTGTTGTTGTTCCAGACTTAGAAATGTTGATGACACCAAATTTCTTATCCTTTAAGAATGAAGTCAGTTCATACAGATAATCTTCGCCGATATTATGTCCGGCAAAAATAATTGTCGGTTGTCCGGCTTTCTTTTCCTGTAACCACAAGAAACTGTTTGACATTGCTTCAATGACAGCACGTGCTCCCAAATAACTGCCACCGATACCTGCAACAATAACAACATCACAATTCTCGCGTAAAACCTGGGCTGTAGCTTTCAAGTCAGCCAGATGTTCTTGAGTAATAGAGGAAGGAAGATGTAACCATCCTAGAAAATCATTTCCCAGTCCGGTTCCTTTTTCCAGGGTTTCCATACAAGCCTTTACTTTAGGTGCGTAAGCGGCTAATTTATCTTTGGAAATAAATTCTAAAGTCTTTTCGATGTTCAGTTTGATATTTTCCATACTGTATCTGTTTTTAGAAAAATTGTTTGTTTCAGCATTATCTGAACGAGTCGGTCAGCAGCTTTATTTCAATCATCCTTCAGAAACTGGGTGATATCTTTGTTCAGGTAATTGGCTTTATCTTGAAGTTCGTTGTTATTTTGGCCGGAATTATTCTGCTGCCGGGACTGTTGCTGGCTGTATTGGTCATGCTTGTTGCCATCTTTGCCCTGCTGGTCGGCGGTTCGAGCGTCTTGTATCATTTATCGCCTTTTGGCATGGACTGGTATTTAGGTGCTCCCAGTTCGTTAGTCATCATGGGCTGTATCGGCTGCGTGCTGTTGTTTGGTGTTCCATTATTCTATATTGGAAGTGCTATTGCCACTTCTTTATTCCACACCAAACCGCTGCCGGCTACCGGTAAATGGACCTTGATTATTCTGTGGGTTATCTCGTTCATCCTGTTGGGAATTTATTTCTATCAGACCGGTATTAACGGATGGAACTCACTGGACTGGTCGAATGCCAACTATTATATTCTATAACCGGATAAAACCTTGTGCGTATGAAAGCAATTATACATATTATAGGCTGCGGGCTTTTGGCAGCCCTGAGTCTTTCGTCGTGTTCAGTCAATGCGACGAAAGGCAATGGTAAGATTGTCGAGAAAGAGATCGCCATCCATGACTATTCAATCCTGAATCTGGGAGGTTGGGAAGCCCAGGTTGTGTATCAGCAATCCGATGAAGCTCCTTATCTGAAGATTGAATGTGATGAAAATATCCTGCCGTTGCTGGAAATCCGTTCAGCCAACGACAGCCTGACTATCCAGCCGCCCAAAGAAGATTTAGGTCGGTTTATAACGACTCAATTCAGAATTCAGACGAATTCTCGGTCGATCAAGGTAATTAATCTGGCGGGAAAGATACAATTCGAAGTAGCCGACTCGCTGATTGCCCCTGACCTTGAAATAGCTTTGGCCGGAGTTATTGCTGGTCTTATAAAGGATATTATTCGCGCTCCAAAGC
>OGXZ01001190.1_pt1 | contig 15063 bp, 12 predicted proteins | sample 1576431 | NCBI WGS metagenome assembly OGXZ01 (sample SAMEA3541590, study PRJEB24748) | human gut metagenome | biome: human gut; feature: human-associated habitat; material: faeces | place: China | collected 2012
GTCAAAAAGACCAGGAAGAAGAACACTTCACTAAGGATAAAACCAAGGTGTTGAAGAAATCATTTCTTGTGGAACACTTTTTTGATCTGCATATCGACATTCACAATTTCAGACTTTCCTCAACTAAAGATTCCCTGTATGGTCTCACGGTCAAGGGTGGAAAATTAAAAAGAAAACTCAAGACGAGGAGGGAGGGGAGAGTAGGGCAGAAGTATTGGCCTTGTGCACATGTGCACAAACTCCTATCGAAATGTTGGGGAAAGGTACTGCCCCAGAAATCAGAACCACAGTCTTCATATTTTCCAAAGGAGTCACAAGTTTTATCTCTTCACCAAACCGTTTAATTCTGATCGATTAAAAAAAGAAGAATGTACTTAGCGTGCAATCGAAAATGAAACGGTGTGATGACCGTATATCAATGAGTGTGTTCACATGGTCAGATTTCTGAACGGAATCGACAGATGTTCAAAAAGTTACGGTGTACTTTCCGTGCAAATATTAATGGAAGAGGGGGTGCTTCCATACGTGTGCACATGTGCACATTTCATGCCCATAAGTAAAACTCAAGCATGTACTTTATGTGCATTGTTATTTTCTACTCGATCATCAAAATCAGGTTAGCTTGGCTGTCACAAGTTCAATGTGCACATGTGCACACATAAAACTTGGGAAGACACAGTGTCATTTTCGATGTACCTTACGTGCATATTTTTCACCGATCTTTTGGGAAAAATGAACAAAGTGCCTGCTGGATATTTTTCCTTTGATCTGTGCACATGTGCACAAAGAGAGAAAATACGTTTCCAATATCGATGTACTTCTTGAGCATTTTTTCACACTCCGTTATTCACCGACGACCACTAAAGAAAAAAATGGACGCCCGATATATTGTGCACATGTGCACATCGATAACATGAAATTTGCGTTCGTTAACGATGTACTTGGTGAGCATTTTTTTGAGCTCGTTTAACCATGACCGAATAGCCCACGAAGAAAAACAACTGAGCGATGTGCACATGTGCACAAAAAGTGGCTGTCATTTTTCGATGTACTTTGTAAGCACTTTTTGGAAGCTTTCGACGCTACACAGTGACGCGTGAGCAGAAACTAAATGGGTTAAAATGTCTGACATCATCTGTCATGTGCACACCAATAACTGGGTTAGCCACTCATCGATCGCCACTCTGTTTGAACCCCTTCTGTGCACCGTTTCTTGTCGGCGACATAGGACCTCTCATTTCATGGCCAAGAAAAAAACCTCAAAGCTCCAAAATCCCGAAAACTTACCGGATTGGGAAGAGGTCTTTGACCTCATGCCTCTCGAAGAGGACAAAACAGAGATACTGCCTTTTTTACCCGATCAGCCCGATCACGAAATCACAGAAGATGAGTTAGAGCACCAAGAAGGGTGGCGGCAAATGTTGATGACCTTTGGAGCCGTCATCACCCCGTCCTTTAAAGAATCGCTCACCATGATGAGCCATCCTTTATTTGCTTTTCGCCCGAAAAAAGATAGCTTGCCTCGCGTCATCGATTGTGGCAATTACACCATCACCCTCACACCGTCTCAGTATGGACTGCCAACATACAACGATGCGGACATCTTGATTTATGCCATGTCGCAGATTGCGTCGGAAATGAAAGACAAGAAGCAACGCATCAAGCCTGAGATGATGCGATACCACTCAGATATCGTATTTGCGGTGTCGGATTACTTCAAAGCCTTGAAGAAATCATACGGTGGCAAACAGCAACAAGCCTTCATGCAAGCGCTGCAACGCCTTACCAACACCAACATCACCATTACGGCAGAGCGAATGGTCAATGGCAAAATGGTGAAGTTCGAGCAAACCGCTTCGGGGTTTCTAACCAATAGCATGAGCTTGTCGACCATGACGGACAAAAATCAACCGCTTTCTATGGTTCGACTTCGCCTGGCGGATTGGATCGTTCGAGACATTACCTCGTTTAATGTCTTGACGATTCCGACGGAATACTTCGATTTAAATCCCTTTGCTAAAGCACTCTTCTTGGTGGCACGACGCCACCTGGGGTTACCGAACCCGAACAATCCGGATCTCACCAAAGCAGACCTTGCTATTGAAGAAAAAATAGCCAAATCCGAATTACCGATTCGCTTGCCAAGTGGTCGCAAGATGGACATGTTCTACTGGAAGACGAGCTTAAAAGAACTCTCAGTCATGGTGGGCAACACTCGCCAGCTTCGAAACTTTAAGCAAGATATTCTGAGAACGATGGCTGAAATCAATTTCGATCATTTTGAGTTGGCCATCACGGACACACGCCGTTTGAACGACACGGAAGTGGTCTTCTTCCGTAAAGATCGACTCGGCGCCAATATCGCTCAAGCGACGATTCTGTATTCGGGGTTCAAAGAATTTTATGACCAGCTGATCACGACCGATATGGTCAAACCCAAGAAAAAAGACGAGAAAGCCAAAGCGACCACAGACACCGGCACCGACAAAACCTGATCCAACTTGATCCCACCCTAGACAAAGCGACGCTCCCATTGCGTCGCTTTTTTTTGTGCACATGTGCACACTTTGCTGTTGGAGAAACACAATGCTCAAACATTACATTGCAAAGTGTGACAACGCCCAAACGTTACAACTCATCAAAGTCAAAATTTGGGCCTAAAAAGCGAGCCTTTTTCTATACAACCAGCGAGCCACCATGTACTTTTTGAGCATCCTCTTCTTCACTAAAAGAGTAGGGGAGATAGGATATCGGTGAGATTCATCTAAACGCAAAAAAAACGAGTTATCCACAGATCAGGGCCTCTGTTTTCGAAACGTTTTCAAAGTTTGATCTGAATTTTCAACACTTTTTGATTAATCTCGCTTTAAGGCAGCTTTTTATAGTCAATTTCTGTAAAACTTGTTTATTTTAACCCCGAACCTCGGTCTTTTCCTTGTCTCCCTGTTTACTATCGTATAGTCACTTTATACCTGTTTCAAATTATTTCCATGATGTACTTCTTGAACAATTTCTAACAAGTTTCTAGTGATTTATCAAAGACTTAGTATTTTTACTTCTTCTTTTCCTTCTGATTAAAATAAGGGTTGAGTTTCAAGTTTTCCTGTCTCTCGGTAGCTTCTTAAATAGGCTGTTTCAAATTGTAAACGTCTCGACTCCAAAAAGACAACTATTTAGGATGTACTTTTCATGCATAACGCTGTACTTTATGAGCAAACCCGTGTACTTTACGTGCATATTTTCTGAGTTATTCACAAGTTATACACATCCTAAAACGTATGTTTATCAATGAGTTATTTCTCAATTTCTCAAATTATTGACCGCCCCTATAATATACTAGATATACCGATATACATAAGGAGCGAGTCCTTTCGCACTATGCGAGCGAATGCCATCCTCCTTCATCCAGCTTTTTGGAATTTTTTTTAGGGTCGGTATTTAAAAAACACGCTCACTTCACTCGAACGTTTTTCCCCAAAACCACGCTTTCCTTATCGAGCCCTCCTGTTCCTCTTCCTAAGGAAGTCTTGAAATTCAACCCATCAACCTACTTTCCATCTTTAGTATCGCAAGTCTCAGTAGTCTCCATAGCGGATTTCATCATGGGGAAAACCCTTTTTAATTATCAGGTTTTAGAATCCAACTCGAAAATACCAACAGGAAACAGGTATTTACTAACTTGATGATTTTAAAGGTTTTTAAAACGATACAAACAACTTTTTACGCAATAAGAGACTCAGTTTTTAATCATCAAAGCAAAATATCCATAGGTTGAAACTTGATGAGAAGAAAGGCATAATGTAGAGATTCAAACTCGGATAAGAGGAAAGCGTAATGTCTGCTCTCATCATGGCTATCGCCAATCAAAAGGGTGGTGTTGGTAAAACCACGGTAGCCACACAACTCGCGTTTGACCTAGTGATTAAACGCAAAAAACGTGTTCTCTATATCGATATGGACGCTCAAGGTAACGGGAGTTCAGTATTGCTCAACGGTAATCCCATTACCGGTACCGAAGCCACTTCGCTCTTTGACCCCGATTGCCATGACTTCATCCCAACACCCACGGAACGCGGCATCGACTTGTTAGCTACACCGTGCAACAGCCGTTTAAGTTATGACCTTGAGGGCCTTCCCGACGACTACGCCACCGTTCCTCGAGAAAAAATCGCGGGTCTTGTTGATAAATACGATGTCATTTTGATTGACTGTCCACCGAACCTTGGCTTAAAGCTACGTGCAGCATTGACTATGGCGACACATGTTTTCTGTCCGATTCGTTTATGTGGTTTTGCCGTTGAAGGGTTGGCTGGGTTACTTGATACGATTGAAGAAATTCAAGAAACAACGAACCCAGACTTAAAGCTTATCGGTGCTTTAATCAACGCACTCGATCGGTCAACGTCTCATGCTGCGACGCTCGAGCAGATTCAAATCGAAATGCAAGGCGTAGTGCTTAAATCCGTTATTCGTCACCGCACACCGTTTGATCGTGCCAATAGCGAAGGAATTCCTGTTTGGGAAGTTCCTAGTGCTTACCGGGCCGCACGCGAAATCGAAGTGGCGTTTAAAGAAATCTACAGAAAGCTCGGTCTACGTGTCCGATAAAACGTTATGGCTAAACAACGAAACAACACTCTTGTGTTTGCTGATATTCGCAACCGAGCCAATCGGGTCAATCAGCACAAAAAGAAGTTAGCTGAAGCTGCCGCTGCCGCAACAACGACGACAGCGACCACTGCTTCAGACAAAGCGGTGACTCCAGCCAACACAGAAACCCCTGTCGATTCTGCTCCCGTTTCGGCTGGATTGCTCGTCTTACCCATCGAAAAGCTAGATGTAGAACCGCAAATCCGCACTCACTTTAACGATGAAACCATTCAAGAATTGGCGGACTCCATTAAGGAGTACGGGCAGATTTCACCAGTGACGGTTCGCGCTAACGGTGATCGGTTTACCCTCATCACGGGGGAACGTCGCTGGCGAGCCATCAAGCGCTTAGGGTTACCGTCCATTAAAGCCATTTTGGATGAAAATGCCAAGAACAACACCGATATCACGGTCTCACAACTAATAGAAAATTTGCAACGTGAAGATATGACGCTCTTGGACATTGGTCTTGCGTATTGTCAGCTGATGCAAAATCAAGGCTGGTCCGTTGATCAAGTTGCCAAAAAAACAGGAAAAAATCGCCGTTGGGTTTACCGAGTCACCAGTGTGGGTAACTTGCCCAAACTGGTTCAACAGTGGATTGGTGATGGGCATTTGAGCGACATTGTGGCAATTGAAAATTTGGCCAAGCTCTATAAAGCCACCGAGACACCAGAAGATCTCACCAATCGCTTAGCCCAAGTGGTGGCCAAGAACCTACCTATTACCCGCGCAGTTGTCGAAGGCCTTTTGGTTCCACCCCAAGAAAAACCGGTTAAACCCATTCCCCTAAACGATGTTCCATTGACTGTGGCCAACGCCTCGGATCTGAAGAAAGTGAAAGGGTATGAGAACTACGATTTCCCGGGTCTCAATTTCAAGATGGAATGCGAATTTGTCCATCCCGATGTCAACAGTGGACAACCCACTCAGGGTGCACAAGTGATTCCCAGCATGGTTTATCAAGACCGTTCACAAGCCGTGGTGGAATACCAGGGTAAGGTGTATTTAGTGCCTTGGTCACAAGTTAAGATCACGCAAACAGTTATTCCTGGTAAAAGCTCGCATAAGGCGAAGAAGTCATAAAAGGAGAGGGCATTATGGCTGCCAAAGCAGAAGTTATTCTTAACGTTTTGTACTATCTACTCACGTTAAAAAATCCATCCTTACAGATGCTTGAAAAAGCCACGGGCTGCTCCAAGCAAACGTTACGTCGTCATTTCAAGACGCTTTGCTCACAATACGGCGTCAAGGTGCATTTCGAACGCAGTCAGCGTGCTGCTGATGGAGGCATCGGTATTTATGTCTTGGAAGACACTGGGGTGTTCGACAGTGTAAAGGTCGTCAACTTAGTGAACGACCAACATCCTGATAACCACTAAAGACCTTCACCTTAGAGCGCATGGCGCTCACCAGGTGACGTCCTCCCTCTCAACCTCCTCCGATGAGTCTTTTCCTTGTCGGAGGTTGTTTTTTGTCAGTATTCCCAAACACGCATTAAACATCCCTTATTAAACATTTAATAATGATAATCATTCTCAATATCGAGATACCCTTTTTATGGGGTGCGGTAAGCAAGGCATAAAAATACCGTTTAGTAAAATAAATCCTTAAAATAACCTACTGCATGGAATACTATTTAGATTAGCTTTTAACTTCTCACGCTTTCTCTCCCTTCCGGCCAAGCCTCCCCCTTACCTCTATCACAAGCCAACTTCGTATTTTCAGCTCCCTATAATGGTTTGCATTGATGGAAATGATTCTCATTTACCTATAAGGATTCACCATGTTACGGGAAACTTCGGATCAAGGCTTAGCGGACAACACTACTGCGAGCGAACGTTCCAACAAAAGAGCTCTCGATTGGGCTAAATTGGCGACCAAGACGGGCGGATGTCCCGTACATCACGGGCTAGCTAGCCCTTATACACATCCTCGCCACGCGAGTGAAACACTCCAGGATCAAGTGTTGGCATCGCACAGTCACTCTTTTGCGCATCACGCGCCTGCTACTAACGCTTCTCATGAGCCACGTACGTTTGACGAAGGCATGCGAGCCATGAAAGCGCGACTGGCGCAAGAACAAGATATCAGCGCGTTTTATGCCAATGCAGAGGATCCCCTACATCGTGCCTTCGGTGCCAAAGCAGCGTTACACTCTGGACCGGGTGGCCGTCCGTTGATGGGGGAAGAGGCTCAGATCAAATTGGATGAGCTCTCCCACCAAGCACGTTCGGGTAAAAGCCTGGCCTATATTCACGTGCCCTTTTGTGAAACGCGGTGCCTGTATTGTCTCTTTTATCAAAACCCCTTTGAAGCCACAGCAAGCCGTCGCTTCACCGACACGCTGATTGAAGAGTTACAGCTCTGGCAAGGGCGTGCAGGGCAAGAGGTCTCACCGATTCATGCCCTCTACTTTGGAGGAGGAACGCCAACCGCTCTGGCGCCTGCGGATTTATTGCGCATTTTGCAAGCGGTTAAAAAATACTTGCCCCTCGCTAACGACTGTGAGATTACGCTTGAAGGGCGCATTCTCAACTTTACCGATGAAAAAATGGAAGCCGCGCTCGCCGGTGGTGTTAATCGCTTCAGCTTAGGGATCCAATCCTTTAATGACGAGGTTCGCCAAATGCAACGCCGTGTGGACGGTCGCGACACCATTCTCAAGCGCTTAGAAAAGCTCACCAGCTATGACGAAGCCGCAGTGGTGATCGATCTCATCTACGGATTCCCCGGGCAGAGTATGGAAGTCTGGGAAAACGACTTGACCACGGCAACCGCCTTACCTCTTGATGGTGTGGACTGCTATCAGCTCAACGTCTTTGAAAAAGCGCCGATGGCGAAATTTATTCAAAACGGCAAAATGCCTCCGCCCGCTGACACTGCCATGAAAGCGGACATGTTTGCAAGAAGTGTGGAGCACTTTACCGCGCAAAACTGGCGTCGTCTCTCCAACAACCACTGGGGGCAGGGTACGCGTGAGCGCAACCTCTACAACCAGATGGGTAAAAGCGCCGTGGACTGCTTGGCGTTTGGCTCTGGTGCTGGCGGACGATTGCATGGCTACAGCTTCATGCTGGAGCGCAAATTGGACGCCTGGACACAAGCCGTCAAAGACGAGCTCAAACCCGTGGGAATGCTCATGGCGCCCTCAGCAAACTGGCATGTGTTACGCACTATCTCGGCCGCCATGGAGTCGGGTGCCATTCACCTCCCAAGCATTGCCAAAACCTATGCCACGCCCGTGGACACACTGGCTGAACCCCTTCTTCGTCAGTGGAAAGAAGCCGGACTCTTGACTCAGAAAGGCGAGTGGTACCACCAAACCATTGCGGGCCAATTCTGGCACGTCACCATGGCGCAGCTTTTGGTCACGTACCTGAAAGGGCAACTCTGCGCTCAATAATTTTTTTCGACCCTTAATACACGACGTTTGGTTAGAGAGGGAGGAACAGTTCTCTAACCCAACCCCAATAGGTAACACCATGACAAAAACTTTTGTGAAAAAACCGTTAATCCTTGCGCTCGCGCTCGTCTCAAGCGTGATTCAAGCACAAACGTTAGAAACCGACGAAGTGAAAGTGACAGCCACACGTGTGGAAAAAGAACTTTTGGATGTCAACATGTCGGTTTCCGTTATCACGAGTGAACAAATTGCGCAAAGTGGCGCGCAAACCGTCGCGGACTTGTTAAGAGACGTTCCTGGGGTCGAACTCTCCACGGACGGCAGTCAAGGGATGAAGCGCATTCAGATTCGAGGCGACAACGCGTTTCGCACCTTGATCATGATTGATGGTCAACGGATGACGGAACAAAAGTCCATGTCAGGAACGCCCATTCTGATTGATCCCTCACAGATTGAACGCATCGAAGTCATCAAGGGACCGGCCTCTGTGCTCTATGGGGCGGATGCGATTGGTGGTGCCGTGAACATCATCACGAAAAAGGGCGGAAGCAAACCGTTTGAAGGCACGGTATCGGTTGGCGGAAACTCTTCGAACCGTGGTGGCAGTGCATCGGCTCAGCTTTTCGGACAAGTGGGTGATTGGCACTACCGTGTGGGGGCGGCCTACGAAGGCGGGCGTGATCTACGCACGGGTGCAGGCAAGATTGATCACACCGATTTCGAGAGCAAAGCAGCTAACGCTTATTTGGCCTATGACATTACACCAGACCATACCGCAGGGGTGACGCTCGATACATTTGATTTGGATTTCAATAGTGTCGCGCGTGGATATACGGGTGATCAGTTCTATGTCCACGTCCCCGAGTGGAAACGCACCAAACTGGGTGTTTTTGACGAAATTCGTAACGTCAACGATGTGCTCACTAAAGTGCGTACCGATCTCTTTTATCAGGTGAGCAAAAAACGCATGATCAATCACGTCGCGCCACCTACCCCGGGAATGGCTGTGGTCAATGACAATCAAGCCGATAACGAACTCAAACAGTTCGGCGCTTCCATTCAAGCCGACTGGATGCCCACAGATCGCCTCTATTTGATCACGGGCTACGACGTGAGTTACGAAAAGCTCGACGCGACGTCGACGAGCTATACGACCGTGACAATGCCCAGAGCTTCGATGTTCTATGACAAAGCGCTTACGTATCGTGGTGAATTGCTCACGCAGGCGCTTTACGCCTCCGCTGACTACAACCTCACCGATGAGTTAACACTCAATTTGGGCAGTCGCTACACCTATGTGCGAACCAAAATGAAACAGGCCGACGGGGTTTCGAGCAACTCTCATGCACCTGGCGTAGTGACACCTGTCCAACAAAGCACGGGAACCGAAACAGATGGCCACGCCGTCTTAAACGCAGGGCTTATTTGGCGTCCTAACGCCGAGTGGAGTTTGCGTGCGGCATGGAGCCAAGGCTTTAGAACACCGCTTTTGCAAGAACGCTTTATCGAAACGACGATGGGGCAGTCTCGCAGTGTGCTTCAAGGAAATCCTGATTTAAAGCCTGAAAAGAGTGACAACTTTGAAGTGGGAGCCCGTTGGGTGAACGGTGTGGTGACGCTCGATACCGCGCTCTTTTATAACCGCGCTCGCGACTACATCACCACCTTCGTGGTGAACGCCACAACGAGCCGCTATGACAACGTCGCGAAAGCGGAAACGTTGGGTTTGGAATTGGCCTCCTCCGTCCGATTGGGTAACACCGGGTTTGAGCCGCACCTCTCCATGACGTTACTGCGTCGCGAATTTAAGCAAGACGGCATTTCCACGCACGACACGGGTACACCAGCGCTTTATGCCACGTACGGCTTCAAATGGAAGGGCGACACACCCTGGGGTCTGGCTTATACCAACTTCTTTGCGCGTAGTGCCACGGAATCGAAGAGCTACAACTTTGGCGACAAAGTCACCACGACGTACGGTGCGTGGACCACGGTCAACATGACGGGTGGCTTGGACTTCGGTCCAGAGAAGCGCTACAGCGTCAATGTGGGTCTCTACAACCTGTTGGATCGGGATTACTACACCTCTAACTCCAAGTTTGAACCCGGACGCTACGTGGAAGCGAAATTCACGGCTCGGTTCTAATCACGAAAAGGGATGCCGGCCGACAGTTTAAAAGCTAAGGCGGGCGGCATCTCAGGTAACAAAGAAGAAGGACAACACCATGGCAATATCGGGCAAACGCCCTTATTGGGAAGCAAGAGAGTTGGTATTGGTGGGCGTCTTTGCCGCTGCAACCAAGCTCTCGAGTTTATTGATTGCGCTCGCTGGGGGTGGGATGAATCCCCTTTCACTAATGGCCAAAAATGGGGTGTTTACGACTCTGTTGATTGTGCTACTGATGAAAGTCCCCAAACCCGGAACATTGCTTCTTTTTACTTTGGTAAGCACCCTGGTGAGCGCCTTGATGATGGGAAGCAGTATCACGCTTTTACCCACCGCCATGGCAGCAGCCCTCTTGGCGGAAGCGCTGGGCTATCGCTTTCGTGGCCACGTTTGGAACGCCTGGCTCTTGGCGGGAGTCTTTGACTTTTTTGCCAAAGCGCTTTCGCTTGGCGTCTCGTACCTCTTTTTGCGAGAAAGCCCATCGATCATGATGATGGTCGTGCCCGTTGTGCTCATTGGGTACGTGGGGTCGGTCGCGGGTTTATGGATGGGTTGGAAAACCGTAGGAGAACTGAAACATGCGGGGTTTGTTCGATAAACGCCAAACGGTGCCCATGACGGGCATCGTCACCGACATGAGCGCTGGGGTGAAGCTTTTGGTGACGGCCGTGGTGGCGGTTACCGCGTTGGTAGTCTCGGGCCCGGTGGGGCAAGGCGTGCTTTTTGTGCTCACCACCGCCTATGCGCTTCTCATTAAACGCCCCAAACTGATGCTTGCCCTCTACCTCTTAATGGTGCTGATGATGGGGTTGGCGGCCTTAATGGCTCAAGGCGTGCAATGGGTGATGCCCGGGATGGGGAGCAACACACTCTCAGGGCTCATCATTCCGTTTCTGCGCGGTTTGAGCATGATGAACGTGGTGCTTGTGTTGGCGCTCACGACGCGCGTCGAAGAGTTGCTCTCCACACTTGAAGGGTGGCATTTGCCGTTTTGGCTCTTTTTCCCGGTATCCGTGATGCTACGTTTCATCCCCACTTTTTTCCGCGATTTGCAGCAAGTCTGGGAAGCGCTTCGCATCCGAGGTTGGCCAGTCGGCGTGAAGATGATGTTTTTCCATCCTCTGTGGTCGGTTCGCTTGGTCATGATCCCCGTGCTCTTTCGTGCGCTGAAAACGAGCGAAACCCTGGGTGTGTCGGCAGAACTCAAGGGTATCGGCGTGGGCTATCGAGCAAGCGGCCTGAAACCCCGTCGGCGTTACGCGCTCGATGTGTGGGCCTGCACGGGTCTTATCGTGAGCGTGGGGCTTGTCGCCTTGAGCGAGTGGCAATTCGGTGCACTCTTCCCGACGATCGGTCGCAGCATGATGTGACAAAGAGGGCTTTTAGAGAACGATGAATAACGAAGGATACACACACCATGTTGAGCTTTGAGGCGGTGAGTTACCGCTATGCGCAGAGCGAAACCGAGGCGCTCAAGAACGTCTCCTTTCAGGTTGCCCCCGGTGAATTGGTTCTCGTAACGGGCCCTTCGGGCTGTGGCAAAACCACCTTGATGCGATTGGCCAACGGGCTTGCTCCCCAGGTCTACGAAGGGGAAGTGACGGGGAGAATTACTGTTGCGGGGCATGATTCCTCGCACGAGCCCTTGGCGCAACTTTCACACGTGATCGGAACGCTCTTTCAAGACCCGGAAGAGCAATTTTTCGCCCTTACCGTGCGTGACGAAATCGCCTTTGCGCTCAAAAGCCAAGGCGTACCGGCGGACGAGGTGGAGCAGCGTGTTGAGCGGGTCGCTCATCGGTTGGGGCTTGATGCCCTGTTGGACGCCGACATTCATACGCTCTCCGAAGGGCAAAAGCAAAAAGTCGGTTTAGCGGGACTTCTCGTGTTGGATCCCCCGGTGCTTGTCTTGGATGAGCCCAGTGCCAACCTGGACCCCGAGGCAACCGAGGAATTGGCCACGATTCTGGCGTCGCTCAAAGGCGAAGGTCGCACGATTTTGGTGGTGGACCATCGTCTGTATTGGTTACGTGACGTCGCCGATCGGGTGCTCGTGTTGTCGCAGGGCGAGGTGGTGGAACACACACGCCTGAGTGGACTCACGCCTTCGCTTTGTGCCCAATACGGCTTGCGTCAGCCCGCCGTAGCGGATGTGCGTCAAACGCTCCCTCGACTCGATTCAACGTTGAGCAACAGTGAAGCGGTTTTTGCTGTTGAGGCGCTCAACTTTGCTTACCCGGGGCAAACACCTCTCTTTTCAGAAAGCGCGTTGGCCATCCCCGCGGGACTCACGGCGCTGTTGGGACCCAATGGGGCAGGGAAGACCACCCTGGCGCGACTCTTGACGGGGCTATTGCCCGCGCAAGGCATGTTTGCTTTTCACGGCAGTGCCGTTAAAGGCGAGATGCTTTTGACGCACGCGGGCTTGGTGCTTCAAAACGCGGACCATCAATTACAGATGCGCACGGTGCTCGATGAAGTGGCGATGGCTGTCGCGGTGGGACGCGCGCTTAAAGCGGGGAAAGGCTTCCCCAAGCGCACTCCCGAAGACGACGAGAGCGCCAAGCGGTGGTTAGCGGCTTTTCATATTGCTGACTTGGCGCATCGCCATCCACAGAGCTTGTCGGGCGGGCAAAAACAACGTGTGGTGGTGGCTTGTGCGCTCGCGAAAGATCCGGATATTTTGATTTTGGACGAACCCACGAGTGGGCTTGATGGCGCCAACATGGCCGCCATGGCAGCGGTGCTGCGAGACGCAGCCGAAAGAGGCTTGGCCATTTTGCTCATCACCCACGACTTGGAACTTTTGTCGATTTGTGATCGAGCACTCGATGTGCAAATGTTGCAAGCGGCCTCATAACGTTTTTGTTGAACGATGTTGACATTTTTAACTCACAGAAGGAACATCAAAAATGACCACATATACGCGTGTTACTCCCACGAAAGAAGAAGCCCAGATCATTGACGGGTTGTTGACGGCCAAATTCCCCGTGACCCTGGGAACCTTTGCCAAAGCGCTGCAGTGCACCGACCTGCAAGCCGGGTTGAAACTCCCCGCGGAACGCGCTACGTTTGTTGCGTTGCCTGACGGTGAAGCGTTTGACGCGTTTTGGGCTGAGTTGGCCACTTGGAAAAAAGTGACGTTGATGATTTTGAAGGACCAGCACGTTTTTGAAATCGAAGGGAAACTCTTTACTGGTAAACGCGCTCAGGGCTACTACAACATTCTCGGTAAAGACGCGACCATCGGCGGGCATATCGCCTTTGATCAGATCATTGGCGTGCTCTTTACCGCGTTTCCTTTTATGGGACGCGACTCGTATGCGGTCCAGTTTATCGGTCGCGATGAACAGGTGAGTTTCGCGGTCTATGTGGGTCGTGAGAATCATCAGCTCATCCCGGAGGTGGTGGAGTCGTGGAAAGCGACGCTGGCCAAATGGTCTGCTTAATGGGTCAGCCTTATCGACAATACAGAAGACGGCGCGCTGCCGCGGGAGGGTTACCTGCGAGTGGCGCGATTGGTCTAAGAGAAAAAACGAAGGACAACAACATCATGGATTTAAACGCGATCATTGTGGTGAGCTCTCGCACGGGAAACACGCATTTTCTGGCTAAACACCTTGAAGAGCACTTTGCTCGGGCCACGTTGGTGGCACCCACTGCTCTGCCCGAGGATCTCTCGAGCTTTGATGTGGTGCTCTTGGGCTATTGGTGCGACCGAGGCCAGGTGCCCGAGGATTTGATGGCCGTGGCCTCGCGGTTTCATCATCAGAAACTCTGGTGCTTTGCCACGATGGGGGCGGAGCCCGATGATGAACGCTCACAAGCTTGGATAGCTAAGACGGCGAAGGCGGTTTCTCAGGTGGGTGAAGGCAATACGCTGTTGGGGCACTTTGTGTGCCAGGGGCGTATTGACCCGGAAGTGTTTCGCCGTGTCACCGAGATGGTGGGTGGCTTGACGCCCGAGCGTGAAGCACGGCGCTTGCGTGCCGAGCAGCATCCCAATGAAGACGATGCACGAGCGGCCTTTAAGGCGTTTGAAGAGGATTGGTTGCGTGACGTAGCGCTTTAACGCAACGCGTTTGCTGACGTGAGGAGGGGGTGGAGACATGACAACGACGACGTGGTCAGAGATTTATACGTTTTTGGGTCCCGTGGGCTGTGTGCTTATTGGGATAGGCGTGGTGGCGTTTTACATTTCGCTTCGCGAAACGCTTTATTTGAATGCCGTGTGGCGACGCTTTCGCCGAGAGTTTTTGGACCTGGAGCGGGGGGAAGATCGCTGCTTGATGGGGTTGGATCCCAAGAACGCGAATCCCCTGTTGCGCATTATCTATGACATTGTGACCACGCACGCCTCGCACTCGGACGACATCCGGGCAGAGGTGGGCTACCTCTTTCACCGAAACTTTAAGCGCGTCACGAACGGCTTAGGGTGGTTAAAGCTCATTTCGGTGATCTCGCCGTTATTAGGGCTTCTTGGCACGGTGGCCGGCATGATGGACGTTTTTCATTCGCTCTCCGAGATCAATGTCGCGAACGCGACGTTACTCGCCTCAGGAATTTGGTCGGCGTTGACCACCACGGTGTTGGGGCTGGTGATCGCCATTCCAACCTTGATGGTCTATTCGTTTTTGGTGATGAAATTTCGTGGCTTTCACATCGAAGCCATTGAGCACAGCTACCGCGCGATCGAAGTCTGTCGCCGGCTCAATGTCATCCCTAGCACGTCGAGTGCCCGACATCAGACGAGCACCGTGGAGGCGCCATGAAAGACGTCTGGAATGTCTTTACCGATAGCATGGCGTACATCCTTCATCAACAAAGAAAAGTTATCAGT
>OGXZ01001191.1_pt1 | contig 15052 bp, 11 predicted proteins | sample 1576431 | NCBI WGS metagenome assembly OGXZ01 (sample SAMEA3541590, study PRJEB24748) | human gut metagenome | biome: human gut; feature: human-associated habitat; material: faeces | place: China | collected 2012
GCTGCGACGAGGCCGAGTAGACCTCGATGACGCTGATGATGCAGAGGAACAGGAACACCATCCAGATGACCTTGTCGCCTTTGAAAATGTTGTTTAAAGTTTTGTTCATGTGTCTATTTCTTCATGTCTCTTACGAGCTGCTTAAACTGTTCTCCACGGTCTTCCATGTTCTTGAACAGGTCGAAGCTGGCGCAACAGGGACTGAGCAGCACGGTGTCGCCGGACTTTGCCAGCTCGCGGCAGGCAGCCACACAGTCGTTCATCGAGTGGGTGTCGCGCACGGGCAGGCCGAGCTGGTCGAAGAAGTTGTGGAGCTTGGTGTTGTCGGCACCGAGATAAACGAGGGCTGAGCATTTCTTCTGCACCATCTCCTTAATCTCGTTATAGTCGTTGCCCTTGTCCTTGCCTCCGATGATGAGGACCGTGGGGGTTGTCATGCTCTCCAGGGCATACCAGCAAGCGTCGACGTTGGTGGCTTTCGAGTCGTTGATGTAACGCACGCCGTCTACTGTTGCCACCTTCTCCAGACGGTGCTCCACACCGGGGAAATCTTCCAGTCCGGCTGCTATGGCGTCGTGGCTGATGCCGTAGACGTTGGCAGCCAAGCCGGCAGCCAACTGGTTGTAGATGTTGTGCTTTCCTGCGAGCGACAGCTCCTCACGCTTCATCTCGAAGAGGGTGGGGGCGAGCAACTTGTACATGCCGTCGACGATGGCACCCTCGCTGCCCTCTTCCATGTTCTCGGCAAACGGCAGCTGACGGGCCTTGATGTCATATTTTGGCAGTTCGCGACGAATGATGGGGTCATCGTTCCAATAGATGAACGCATCGTCTGCCGTCATGTTCTGAATGATGCGGAACTTGGCGTCGACGTAGTGTTGCATGCAGAAGTCGTAACGGTCGAGGTGGTCGGGGGTGATGTTGAGCAAGATGGCGATGTCGGCCTTGAAATTGTACATGTTGTCGAGCTGGAACGAGCTGAGCTCGATGATGTAGACCTTGTGGGGCTGCTCTGCCACCTGGAGGGCGAGCGAGTTGCCGATGTTGCCAGCCAGACCGGCGTCTATGCCCGCCTTCTTGAAGATGTGGTAGATGAGCGAGGTGGTCGTGGTCTTTCCGTTGCTGCCCGTTATGCACACCATCTTGGCGTCGGTGTAACGGCCTGCAAACTCTATCTCGCTGATGATGTTGATGCCCTTGGCCATGGCTTTCTGGATCATAGGTGCCTCCTTGGGTATGCCTGGACTCTTTATGATCTCATCGGCAGCGAGGATGCGCTCCTCGCTGTGGTGCTTCTCCTCCCACTCTATGTTGTGGTCGTCAAGCATCTTCTTGTATTTGTCCTTTATTGCTGACATGTCGCTCACGAACACGTCGAATCCTTCTTTCTTGGCCAGCACGGCGGCACCTGCACCGCTCTCGCCAGCACCCAATATTACAATCTTTTTCATAATGGAAAGCCCCTCGTGGCCTCTCCCGTTGGGGGAGGTGCTCGGGATTTATGTTTTGTTGTTTTACAATTGCTTTTGTTTCTTGGTTTCGGCTTTTCTTTGGCTTCAGCTTTTAGCCTTTTCTTTGGCTTGGCCTTAACCTTATCTTTAGCTTTGCCTTAACCTTATCTTAGCCTTGGTCTTAGCTTCGTCTTTCGCTTTTCGCCTCGCCGTCAGCTTTTTATCTTATCTTCAGCGTGATGATAGTCATGGCAGCCAGAATGATGGTGATGATCCAGAAGCGTATGGTGATCTTCGACTCGTGGATGGCTCCCTCGGGCTTGCGGATGAGATATTTACACTCTGGGTCGAGCTGACACTGCTGTGTGCGGAAGTTGTCATGGATAGGTGTGCGCTTGAAGATGCGCTGCTTCACGCCATGGCGCTTGCCGAGCTTAAAGTAGTAGACTTGCAGAATGACGCTGAGGCTCTCGACGAAGAAGATGCCGCAGAGGATGGGGAGCATCAGCTCTTTGTGGATTATTATTGCCGACACGGCGATGATGCCGCCGATGGTCAGCGAGCCTGTGTCGCCCATGAACACCTGGGCTGGATAGGCGTTGTACCACAGGAAGCCGATGAGCGATCCGATGAAGGCACACATGAACACCACAAGCTCTTCCGATTGCGGGATGTACATGATGTTCAGGTAGTTGGCATATTCGATGTGGCTGCTCACATAAGCCAGGATGCCTATCGCCACGCCTATTATCGCCGAGTTGCCGGCACACATGCCGTCCATGCCGTCGTTGAGGTTGGCGCCGTTCGACACCGCCGTGACGACAAAGATGGTCATGATGACGAACAGGATCCAGCCTGCCGCCGTCTTATACTTGCCGCAGAACGACATGATGCTCGAATAGTCGAGGTTATGGCCTTTGACGAACGGTATGGTGGTCTTCAGCGACTTGGTGGCTTGCGCCCTGTGCTTGATGACCATCTCTTGTCCTTGGCGCTCGATGGCGAGGTTCTCGTTCATCTTTACATCGGGCGACATCCACAGCGTGAGACCCACGATGAGGCCAATGCCCACCTGACCGACAATCTTGTAACGGCCTTTCAGACCTTCTTTGTTGCGACGGAAAATCTTGATGTAGTCGTCCATGCCGCCGAGAAAGCCGAGCCACACGGTGGTCACAATCATGAGCAACAGGTAGATGTTGCGCAGACGGCCAAGCAGGATGACGGGCAACAGGATGGCGACGATGATGATGACGCCACCCATCGAGGGCACACCAATCTTCTGCACGCCGAACGGGTCTATGCTCGCGTCGCGCTGTGTCTCTGTGATCTGCTTCTTCTTAAGAAACTTGATGAACTTTTCGCCCAACCATGCTGAGATGACGAGGGAGAAGATGAGGGCCAGCAGCGATCGGAACGAGATGTATCCCCACATGTGGGAACCGCTGATGCCGTATTGCTCTAAGAACCGGAAGAGATAGTATAGCATTTTTTTATTTTTGAATTTTGAATCTTGATTTTTGAATTGTTGCGGCAGAGCCGCAATTTTGAATTTTGAATTTTGAATTTTGAATTGTTGCGGCTCTGCCGCAATTTTGAATTTTTGAATTCAGATTTATTGTGCCGTTGGCGCAATATTGAGTGAAGATTATTGAACATCGATGATTGAACGTTGATGATTGAACGTTGATGATTGAACATCGATGATTGAATGTTGAAAAAATAATTTCCCAATTCTTAATTGTTAAATTCTTCATCGGCGAAGCCGATAATTCAAAATTCAAAAATCAAAATTGCGCTTTGCGCAACAATTCAAAACTCAAAATTCAAAATTCAAAAATTAAGAACAAACCTCTCTCACAACCTCGTGGTCGTCGAAGTGGTGTTTCACGCCTTTCACGTCTTGGTAGTTCTCATGACCCTTGCCAGCTATGAGCACCACGTCGCCCTTCTGTGCCATCATGCAGGCTGTGCGGATGGCCTCGCGGCGGTCAACGATAGAGATGACCTTCTTCATCTGCTGAGCGTTAAGACCGGCGAGCATGTCGTTGATGATGTCTTGGGGCTCCTCGAAGCGTGGGTTGTCGGATGTTATGATCACCTTGTCGCTCTGCTTCACAGCCTCCTGTGCCATGAGCGGACGCTTGCCCTTGTCGCGGTTGCCGCCTGCTCCACAAACGGTGATGACCTGTCCCTTGCCGTTGAGCACCTCATGGATGGCGTTGAGCACGTTCTCCAGAGCGTCGGGCGTGTGGGCGTAGTCGATGACGGCGGTGAATCCCCCGGGGGTCTGTATGGGGTCCAGTCGGCCGTTCACGCTGTGCAGCGTGCTCATGACCACGAGCACATCCTCTGGCTTTTTGCCCAGCATCACGGCAGCACCGTAGACAGCCAACAGGTTGCTGACGTTAAACTTGCCGATGAAGTTGACGCCAACCTCATGTCCGTCGATGTCGAGATACATTCCTTCGAAATGACACTCAATGATCTTGCCCTTGAAGTCGGCCATAGAGCGGGTAGAGTAGGTCTTCACCGTGGCTTTGGTGTTCTGCACCATCACCATGCCGTTCTTGTCGTCGGCGTTGGTTATGGCGAACGCTGTCTTGGGCAGACCGTCGAAGAACGCCTTCTTGGCGTTGCGGTAGTTCTCGAACGTCTTGTGGTAGTCGAGATGGTCGCGTGTGAGGTTGGTGAAGATGCCGCCCGTGAAGGTCAGTCCGCCGATGCGCTTCTGTGCTATGGCGTGTGACGAGCACTCCATGAAAGCATACTCACACTTCGCCTCGACCATCTTTGCCAACAGCGCGTTCAGCTCTATCGGGTCGGGTGTGGTGTGGTCAGCGGGTATGGCCTCGTCCACCACATAGTTGCACACGGTAGAGAGCAGACCACACTTGTGGCCCATGCGCGAGAACATGTTATATAATAAGGTGGCGATGGTCGTTTTGCCGTTCGTGCCTGTCACGCCCACCAACTTCAGTTTTGTTGACGGGTCACCGTAGAACATGGTGGCGACCTTTCCCACGGCATCTTCTGTCGATGTCACCTGCACATAGGTCACACCGTCAGCAAGGGTTGCGGGCATGTCTTCACAGAGCACGGCCTTTGCGCCAAGCTCTATCGCTTTGTCAATAAACTTGTGTCCGTCGACCTGTGTGCCTTTCATGGCAACGAACAGGTGGCCGGGCTTTATGCGGCGTGAGTCGATGTTCACTCCCGTAATGTCGACGTCAGTGGAACCGACCACTTGTGTCGGTTTGATGTTTTTGAGCAATTGTGATAATACCATATTCGTATATTTTTTTTAGCTCCTCCCCATCGTTTCCTTTATAATCATTTCCTTTATGAAAGAAAGATGATCCTTTTTAAGAAAGATGCTTCTTTTTAAGGAAGATGGTTCGGCGAAACTGTTTATTTCTTTTACCTTTTTTTTTCTTTTTTCTTATGAGGGCAGTGTCTACACCTTTTTTATATATAAGCTTTGGCTTGCACCTTTTTTATATAAGCTTGCGCTTTGTTGCCAAAGGTGCCTTTTTCAAAGGTGCCTTCTTTATCGAAGGTTGAGCGTACACCATTGGCCCTTTCGTATGTGCGTTCCCGGTGCTATGCTCTGCTTCTCCACTTTTCCTCGTCCGTAGAGTTTGGTGCGCACGCCCCTGCTCTCAATGAGGAACACGGCATCGCGTGCTCCCATGCCCGTGACATCGGGCATCTGTCCGCGTACTGCTATCTTTTCACGCTTCAAGGCAATGTGTCCGTTGCCGTTCACCGCCTTGCCCCATATAGGGTTGCCGTTGGCGTAAGAGCCGTTCCAGTCGGGGCGCGGGTTGTATCCAAGCTGGCTGAGCACATAGTCGGCAGCCAGGATGTTGCCGCTCTTCACCTCGGGCTGAACCACTGATGTCTCGTCGTGAGCGTCCTTGATGTCGAGCTTCAGGCTCTGTGCCATCACGCCCTCGGCAATGTCGTGGAACACCTTGCCGCTCATGCCGCCTCCCGAGGCAGGCAGACCGCGCTTCTGTATGCAGACGATGCAACTGTAGCGTGGGTTGTCGGCAGGGAAGAAGCCAGCGAAACTGAGCAGGTAGCTCACGCCGCCCGACTTGTATCCGCCCTTGCCTTGCGACACCTGTGCCGTGCCGGTCTTTCCTGCCACCTTAAACGATGGCGAGCCAGCCTTCTTGCCAAGACCTCGGCTCACGACGTGCTCAAGGATGGTCTGTATCTCACCAAGCGTCTTCTTCTTGCAGATGCTCTGGCGCAGAACCACGGTGGGATATTCTTTCACCACCTTACCGTCTTTCATTGCTGCCTTCACAAAGCGCGGCTGCACCATCTTGCCGTTGTTGGCGATGGCGTTGTAGAAGGTAAGGGTGCTGATGGGCGGCACCTGGGTCTCATAGCCGATGCTCATCCAGGGCAGCGTGGTCTTGCTCCAGTTGACGTACTGCTTTCCGCGCTTGTCGAGCTGCGGGAAGCGCACCTTTGCCGGTGACGAACCGTAGAAGGGCAGGTGCAGGTTGTCGGTGAGGCCCAGACGGTGTATGCCCTCCACAAACTTGGTGGGGTTGTTGCGGTAGTGGTCGTCGATAATTCTGCTGACGCCGATGTTGGAGCTCACCATAAGTGTCTGTGGCAAGGTGAGCATGCCGTAGCCGCCGCGTCGCCAGTTGTGGTCACGCATCTCACGGCCATACATGGGCCACACGCCGCCTGCTGTGTTTACGCGGTAGGTGGTGTCGACCACGCCGTCGTCGAGCGCAACCATTATGCTTGCTGTCTTGAACACCGAGCCCGGCTCCATGAGGTTGCTCACGGCGCGGTTCTGACGCTCGCGATACTGTCCGTCGCCACATTTCTCCATGTTCACGATGGCTTTCACATCGCCTGTCTTCACCTCCATGACGATGGCCACACCCCAGTTGCCGTTGACGTCGGGCTCGCGTAGCTCCTGCAGCAGTGCTCGCTCGGCGAGGTCCTGTATGCCAACATCGATGGTTGTCACGATGTCGGCGCCGTCGACGGCTGGCTCGTCAATGATGTCGAGGAACGAGCGCAGCACCTTGCGGCGGTGCTTTATGCCTTTCTTTCCGCGCAGCACCGAGTCGTAATATTGCTCCAGACCGCAACGTGCCGTGTCCTTGCCTTTGTACATGTCGCCCAGTGTGCGCTCGGCGAGAGAGCCATAGGCATGCTTTCGCGCGTTGTTGTCTTCGGTGTAGAATCCGCTCTTGTATTTGTTGCCTATGTTGAAGATAGGCAGCAGGCGCACGTCGGCATAGGTGTTATAGTTGACACGCGCCGGCCAGATCTGCCAGTGGCGGCTCATCTTCTTGCGTCCCTCCTCCAGATGCTCTTTAAACTTCGCCGCGGGCATCTCCGGGAAGATGGCGTTCAGACCGGCGGCTATAGAGTCGACCTTCTTTGGCCACAGCGTGTCCGTCTTTGAGTCGTGCATGGCCTGGAAGTCGATGAACAGCTTATATTCGGGCAGTGACGATACCATGAGCTGTCCGTCGCAACTGAGAATGTTGCCTCGTGCGGGCTGAATGGGCAGACTGTCAAACTTGACGCGCTTGGCCACCGCCATCCAGTAGTCGCGCTGTGCGGTCATCATGTATGTTGCCTTTCCGAGCATGACCAATGTGGCTAACGTTATGACGATGGCCAAGCAGCTGAAACGCTGTGGGGTTTTTTTATGATCAAACTTACTGCTACTCACTTTTTTTTCAACTTTAAAATTCCTTTTCTTTGTCCTAATTGGTAACTCAGCGTTGTCTTTATTCCTCCTTCGGCACCGTTATGATGTATGGCGGTTGCGAGGCGATGTGGAGCGTGCTGTCCTGACAGGCCCTTAGCATGTCGAGCACACGGCTCTCGCGGCTCTTCTCTGTCAGCTCGCTGGTGCTTGAAAGCGCTCTGAACTTAGCGTCTGTCAGCTCCTTCGTCAGCTTGTTTATCTTCACGAGATTGCGTTGGCAGGCGTAACGGTTGGAGATGTAGATGAAGACGAAGAACGTGATGAGGAAGAACACGCCAATCTGGTTTCTCACAACCTTGGCGTTGAGCATGTCGCCGTTGATGATGCTCCTCAGGTTTGTTGCCGCGTTGGGCTTGCTGTCGCCCTCGGTGGCACGCTCCTTCACCATCTCGGCAAACGACTTCAGCGGTCCTGTCTCGTTGTCGTCGTCTTGTGGTTTGTCGCTGTCTTGTGGCTTGTCGTCGTCTTGTGGCTTGTTGCCGTCCTTCTCTTTCTTTGGGTCAGCTGGCTTTTGGGCGTTAGAGTCGTGGCTCTTGCTGTGATGGCCCTTGCTGTTGTCACGGTCTTTGCTTGCTGAGCTTGCGCCGCCGCTTGTTCCAGCACCGCCTTTAGCGTCAGCACCGCCGCTTGTTCCAGCGTTGCCATTTGCCGTTTTGCTCTGCTGTCCCTCTTCAGGTGTAGGGTCGTCATATCCGGCCATGGCGGCTTTCAGCAGAGCCTCCAGCTGTTTGTCGTGTTGTTTGTTGTCTTTGTGTGGTGTCATTTTTTTTCTGCTATTCTAAGTTTCGCGCTTCTGCTGCGTGGGTTTCTTTGTTGTTCGTCCTCAGAAGGAACGATAACCTTGTTGTTGACCAAGGTGAACGGCGAGTTTGTGCGTCCGAAGAAGTCTTGTTCTGTCTTGCCCTCCGCGTTGCCTGTCTTCATGACGTTCTTCACGATGCGGTCTTCGAGCGAGTGGTATGTTATGACGCTCAGTCGGCCGCCAGGCGCCAACAGTTCGGTGGCAGCAGCGAGCATCTGCTTCAGCGCCGTCATCTCGTGGTTCACTTCTATGCGCAACGCCTGAAAGAGCTTTGCCATCTCCTTCTTCTCGCGTTCGCGGCGGAAGAGCGGCTCCACGGCTTTCATAAACTGCTGTGTGGTGGCTATGGTCTCTGCTGTGCGTGCCTTGGCGAGCGTGGCAGCTATGCGTCGCGAGTTTTTCAGTTCGCCGTAGAGATAGAACACGTCGGCAAGCTGCTCCTCGCTGTATGTGTTGACGATGTCGGCGGCTGTCTTGCCGGCGCGTTTGTTCATGCGCATGTCGAGGGGAGCGTCGAAGCGGAAAGAAAATCCGCGTTCGGCATCGTCAAAATGGTGTGACGACACGCCGAGGTCGGCGAGCAACCCGTCAATGTGGTCGATGTCATAATAGCGCATCCAGTTTTTCAGATACCTGAAATTGCTGCGCACGAAGGTGAAACCGTCGCATCCCTCGGGCACATTGCGCTCTGCGTCGGCATCCTGGTCAAAACTGAAGAGGCGTGCCGTGGGGTCTAAGCGTCGCAGGATCTCGCGCGAGTGGCCACCGCCGCCAAAGGTGACATCCACATACACGCCACCGGGCTTCAGACATAGAGCGTCGATGCTTTCGTTTAGGAGCACTGGCACATGATAGCCATCGGCTGTAACAATTTTTTCGGTATCTTTGTTTGTCATTTTTTTTCGTTGTTGTCGGTTTTTATTACTGCCTGTATGGCCTTCGCAAACTCGTCGGGCTGCATGAACGGTTTGTCTGTGCCGTCATAGGGCCACAGCTCAATGCAGTCGTCCATGCCTATGACCTTGACGCTTCGCTCTATGCCCGTCATCTGTTGGTAACGGCGCGGTATGAGGATGCGGCCCATCGAGTCGGGCTGCTGCACCTCCACGTCTGCCACAAACTGTCGGAACATCATCTGCTGTTGCGGGTCCCAGCGGTTCAGGCGTGACCGCATGGTGTCAACGAGGCATGACCATGTGCTCTCGGGGTAGATCACAAGACAAGGCTGAAAATCGTCCTTGCGCAGCACCACACGTTCCTCGCCCAGTTCTTGCAGAACTTTGCGGAACACGGCGGGCACTATTGTGCGCCCTTTGGTGTCTACTTTGGCTTCTATCGTACCTATAAATCTCATGCGTACCTTAATAAGAACAATTAGTGCCCAAAGTTACATAAAATCCTCCACTTTCTGCCACTTTTCACCACAAATTTTGTTTTATGCTTCATTTTTCTGATTTTGCTCTGTTCATGCGTCAGAAAAGTCTATGGCTTCTCTTTGCTCACATTGTGCCTCAAAACGTTACAAAGGCAATAAAAAAGCATATTTTTTCTTGATTTTCTACAATATTAGAAAAAGAAATGTTATTTTTGCATCACATTTACACAAACATGAGTGAATCAATAGAGAAAACCATAGATATAGACAAAATTTTGGCTGGCAAGATGGGCGCAAAGGTCAAGTATGTGCCGCGCTTTCTTGTTAAATGGCTAAAGCACATCATCCATCAAGATGAGGTGAACCGCTTCCTGTGGGAGAGCCGCAACTTGTCGGGCACAGAGTGGCTCAGCGAGTGTGTGCGCTATCTTAAGATGGACGTTGAGATTGTGGGTGAGGAGAACCTGCCCGACAAGAACGACGGCCGCCTTTACACCTTCGTGTCGAACCACCCGTTGGGAGGACAGGATGGCGTGTGTCTCGGCTCAATTATCGGACGCCACTATGACGGTCGTTTCCGCTACCTCGTCAACGACCTGTTGCTCAACCTGCCGGGTCTCAAGCCCGTGAGCATCGGCATCAACAAGACAGGACGCAACAGTCGCGACTTCCCGCGCATGGTTGAGGCAGGTTTCAAGAGCGACTGCCACATGCTCATGTTCCCCGCCGGTCTGAACAGCCGTAAGCAGAAAGACGGGTCCATACACGACATTCCGTGGAAGAAGACGTTTGTGAAGAAAAGCGTTGAGTGTCAGCGCGATGTGGTGCCTATCCACTTCAGCGGCAGCAACTCGAAACGCTTCTATCGCATAGCCGCTTTCAGCGACCGCTTCCTGCCGTTCAACCTCGCCATGATGTTCCTCGTTGACGAGATGTACCGCAACGTCGGAAAACATTTCACCATCCACATCGGAAAGCCCATTCCATGGCAGACCTTCGACAAGAGTCGCACGGCGCAGCAGTGGGCACAGTGGGTGGAGGACCGCGTGTATGATTTGCCAAGAGAGAACGACAAGTCTGAAAAACAATAATTTGACAGCATAGACATAAAATCGGAAAAAAAGTTCTGGATTTTTTGAAAACCATAAGAGAAAACAGAGAGAGATGGAAGAGCCAATAATCGAACCAGTGAGTAAGGAGCTGCTTAAGAGTGAACTGACGCCCGAACGGCAACTGCGAATGACCAACAAAAGTCATAACGAGATTTATGTGGTGACCGCCCACAACGCGCCCAACGTGATGCGCGAGATTGGACGTCTTCGCGAGATCGCTTTCCGCGAGGCGGGAGGCGGCACAGGCAAGTCGATGGACATCGACGAGTTTGACACATGCGACAACTGCTACAAGCAGCTCATCGTGTGGAACCCTGAGGCAGAGGAGATTATCGGCGGCTACCGTTACCTCTTAGGCACCGATTGGGAGATGGACACCAACGGTCAGCCCAAGCTGGCAACAAGCCACATGTTCCATTTTTCTGACAAGTTCCTGACCGACTACATGCCCTACACCATTGAGCTTGGACGTTCGTTCGTGTCGTTGCCCTATCAGAGCTCGCGCATGGGAGCCAAGAGCCTGTTCGCCCTCGACAACCTGTGGGACGGCTTGGGAGCGCTTACCGTCATCAAGCCTAACGTCAAATATTTCTTCGGAAAGATGACGATGTATCCTTCATACATCCGTCGTGGCCGCGACATGATTCTCTATTTCCTCAAGAAACATTTTGATGACAAGGAAAACCTCGTCATTCCTCTCAAGCCTCTTAAGATAGAGACACCTGAGGAGGAGCTGCGCGAACTGTTCTGTGAGGACAGCTTCAAGGACGATTATCGCATCCTTAACCGCGAGGTGCGCAAGCTGGGTTATAACATCCCGCCGTTGGTAAACGCCTACATGGGTCTCTCACCCACGATGAAGCTCTTCGGCACCGCCATCAACTATGGATTTGGTGACGTGGAGGAGACGGGCATCCTCATCGCTGTCGACGAGATTCTCGACGAGAAGCGTGTGCGACATATCGACTCGTTCATTAAAGAACACCCTGAAGCTCTGAAGATTACGAGTGGGGCGAATAATGTTATTTACAAGGAAAAAGAGTAAAAAGGCATAACAGAAAATATAACCTTCTGTTCATGAAATGGCCGCAGCTGTTCAAAGTTGCGGCCATTTTTGTGTTTATGGCATAACTGTTTGGCTCTATCTGTTTTATAGGCTATCTTTGCAGAAAATAATTTGCCTCTTTGTAATTTGTAAAGCAGAAATAAAAATCCTAAAAAACACAATTCTATGACATTTAAAAGATTAGCTTCGGCCATAGCTCTCGCTGCCATGATGCTGGCATCAACAGGCAAGGCCAATGGGCAAACTCCGCGACCAGAGTATCCGCGCCCGCAGTTTGAACGTTCAGAGTGGATGAACCTCAACGGAACATGGACTTATTCTTTCGATTTCGGTAAGACAGGGGAACAGAAGGGATGGAAAAACTCAAAGGGTTTTGATGGCCACATAACAGTGCCCTTCTGTCCAGAAAGTTCGCTCTCGGGTGTACACCACACCGACTTCATCAACAGCATCTGGTATCAGCGTCAACTTAATATCCCGTCAGTTTGGAGTGGAAAGAAAATAATGCTTAACTTCGGGGCTGTTGATTATGAGGCCCACATCTATGTGGACGGACAGCTCGCCATGCAGCACAAAGGCACAGGATCATCCTTTAGTTGCGACATCACGCGCTATGTAAAGCCTGGCCACACCCATAACCTTGTGGTTCAGGTGAATGACAACCTGCGTAGCGGCATGCAGCCTGGCGGCAAGCAGTGTTTTAACCTCCACTCAGAGGGATGTATGTATACTCGCGTCACTGGTATCTGGCAGACGGTGTGGATGGAAGCCGTTGATGAGGAGGGCCTAAAGAGTGTGTTTGCCACGCCAGATATTGACCAACAGCAGCTCGTCATACGCCCACAGTTCTATGGCCAGAACGCTGCCAATAAACTCGTTGTCACGTTGTATGACGGCAAGAAAGAGGTGGCGCGTAAGAGTGTGCCGTGTGGCGATGGCTCTGTGGTGGTGCTGCCCGTCAAGGGCATGAAGCTGTGGAGCCCAGAGAGTCCGTTCCTTTATGGCCTCAAATATCAGGTAGTGAAAGACGGCAAGGTCGTTGACGAAGTAAGCTCATATGCTGGCATGCGCAAGGTGCATCTTCATGACGGCTATTTCTATCTCAACAACAAACCTTACTATCAACGTCTTGTGCTCGATCAAGGCTATTATCCAGACGGCATCTGGACAGCTCCCTCAGACGAGGCTCTGAAGAAGGACATAGAGATGGCAAAGGCTGTTGGCTTTAACGGGGCACGCCTTCACCAGAAGAGCTTTGAGGAGCGCTACTATTATTGGGCCGACAAGCTCGGATACTTGACATGGGGCGAGAGCGCCAGTTGGGGACTGAATATCAACAACGAGGAAGCTTGCCGCAACTTCATATCAGAATGGGCTGAGCTGGTGGAGCGTGACCGCAACCACCCGTCGCTTGTTACATGGACACCGCTCAACGAAACTTGGAACGCTGAGAACACAGGCGTCTACACGCGCTTTGTGCAGAACCTTTATGACATGACAAAGGCCATTGACGGCACTCGCCCTGTAAACGATGCCAGTGGCGACTCGCATATAAAAACCGACATATGGAGCGTGCACAACTATTGCCGTACGCCTGAGGAGTTTAAACGCGATTTTGCCCTTGAGCCTGGTAAGGAGCCATATCGCAACATGCGTGGCGACCATTGGCAGTGGCTCGCTAAGTATGAGGGCCAGCCTTACATGCTCGACGAGTGGGGTGGCCTGGGCTATGTGGTGCCTGAGAAACGCCATGGCAACGACACATGGGGCTATGGCGGCATGATTAAGGATGCCGAGGAGTTCTACCGCATACTTCGCAGTGAGGTGGAGTCGATCAAGGCATTAAAGCATATCACAGGTTTCTGTTACACGCAGATTACGGATGTGGAGCAAGAGCAAAATGGCATCTATAACTATGACCGCACTCCTAAGTTCGACACAAACCGCATAAAGGAGATTTTCGAACTCATTCCTTCAAACATTGAGGAAATTAAAGGTAAAAAGGGGCTTTAAAAGGTAAAAAGGCTGTTTAAAGGTAAAAAAGTAAAAAGGTAAAAAAGGGCTGGCGCCGTTGGAAGAGAAAAACGTCAGCCTTTTTTTACCTTTTTACCTTTAAACGGCTATATGATTTTTCACTTTTCGCTTTTCACTTTTCCCTTCCAACGGCGTCAGCCCTTTTTTACCTTTTTACCTTTTTACTTTTTTACCTTTTAAAAAATCCTTTAAACGGCGTTCATGACGAGCCATGTCAGATAAGCAAGGTAGACGATGGTGAGCACGGCACCTTCCCAACGCTTCACCTTATAGGTCGTGCGGCAGAAGAACCACATGAGCAGCATGCTGGCGAGCATCATTATGAGGTCGAGTGTGGTTATGCCAGCTATGTGCATGGGCTTGACGAGGCCCGTTATGCCGATGATCATGAGGATGTTAAACACGTTGGAGCCTATCACGTTGCCTATGGCTATGTCGCTGTTGCCCTTCTTTGCCGACACCATACTGGTGGCGAGTTCTGGCAGCGAGGTGCCACCTGCCACGATGGTCAAGCCAATCACAGCATCCGACACACCGAGACTGGATGCCACGAACGAGGCGTTGTCGACAAACATGTTGGAGCCGGCGATGAGGCACAACAGACCGACAACGAGCATTACGATCGCTTTAAGCATAGATGCTACAGATGCTTCAGGAGCAGAGGGCTGAGACGTTGATGCTTTAGGAGCTGAGGTCTGAGACGTAGGTGCTTCAGAAACCGAGGTCGATGCAGCAGCTGCTGTAGCCATTGCTGCGCCACTTGTCGCCACGGTTGCTGCGTGTTCTTCTGTTGTTTTCGCATATTTCAGCGTCACAAACATGAAGAGGCAGAAGCCGGCGAAGAGCACGGCGGCATCAACTCTTCCTATCGCTCCATCGAGGCAGAAGAGGAGCATAAGCAGAGAAGCCACCACAGCAAACGGGATGTCGCGTTTCACGCTCGACCGTTTCACCATGATGGGTGCCACCAGAGCAGAGCAGCCCACAATGAGCAGCGTGTTAAGGGTGTTTGAGCCCACCACGTTACCCACGGCAAGGTCGGGCGTGCCTTTCAGCGCCGACACCATGCTCACGCAAAACTCAGGCATCGATGTGCCCATGGCCACGATTGTCAGTCCGATGACCATCTGACTGACACCGAAGCGTGTCGCGATGTTCACCGCGCCATCGGTAAGCCAGTCGGCTCCTTTCAATACGATAATCACTCCAAGCACCAACAGCACGATGTTTATCGCCATGCTGTCGGTGCACATTGTTTGTAGAAGTTGTGTTGTCATAAAAATAAATTTAAAGCCCCGCCAACCTAGCCGCTTCGCGGCTTAGAAATGTTGATTTTTGAATTTTGAATGTTGAATTGTCGGCTTTCAGCCGATGTCGAATTTTCGAATTTTGATTATTCCTTTTTAAAAGGCTATCGAATTCTTCACTCATCACTCTTCGTTCTTCACTTA
>OGXZ01001199.1_pt1 | contig 15013 bp, 15 predicted proteins | sample 1576431 | NCBI WGS metagenome assembly OGXZ01 (sample SAMEA3541590, study PRJEB24748) | human gut metagenome | biome: human gut; feature: human-associated habitat; material: faeces | place: China | collected 2012
ACATTAAAATTTACTCCAAATAAGATCATAAAGATCGCGATCAAATATTGTATGTATGGTGAGTAAGATGCACACCCTGAATTCAATATCGAGAATCCGCCAGTTCCAGCAGTACCGAATGCAAGTAACAGCGAATCAAATAATGGAAGCTTTCCTAAAAGCAACAATACTACCATCACAATAGTCATAAAAATATAAATCTTATACAAGATCATAGATGTTTTTCGAATCTTAGGAACCAGTTTTCCAACAGATGGTCCTGGACTTTCTGCTCTCATCAGATGAATATTCTGACCACCAACCAATGGCATGACAGCTAATACAAACACGAATACACCCATACCACCTACCCAGTGAGTAAAACTCCTCCAGAATAAACTACATCTTGCTAATGCTTCTACATCCGTTAAGATACTTGATCCTGTTGTAGTAAATCCTGAAACCGTTTCAAACATCGCATCTACAACCGATGGAATATCTCCATTGATCACAAATGGAAGTGCTCCAAAAAAACTCATCACAATCCAACTGATCGCAACTGTTAAAAAACCTTCTTTTGCATAATAAACTGTCTTCTTTGGTTTCTTCATAACAAAAAGAATTCCGATGATCAGACATACAAATAGCATGATCCAGAAAGAAAAACCTTTCTTCTCATGATAGATTAATGCGATCAGACAAGGAAGTGATAAAAATGCACTCTCAAAGAGCATTACCAAGCCTATTACGTATCGAATCATTGAAAAATTCATTATACCCTGCCCCCATTATCCTCTCTTTAAGATGTCTTTAACATCGTGTAATCCTTTTTTAGTTGTGACAACTACCACCAGATCATCTTCTTCCATATGATCTTGACCATTTGGAATCATTGGTTTTCCTTTACGATAAATGCTGCAGATCAGCAGATTATCAATCAATAACAGATCTTTAATTGGTCTTCCAATGACTGGAGAACCTTTCTGAATATGAAATTCCAGTGCTTCCGCTCTTCCATCCATTAATTTGTAGAGATTCTCAATATTACTTCCGATGGAATTTTGTCTTGCTCTTACATACTGAATAATATATTGTGCTGTCAGATATTCCGGATAGATCATACTTCCAAGATCTAATCGTTCGATCATGGCATCGTAATTCAATTTCTGTACCTTTGTGACCAATTTTGCATCACTCTGGCTCTGTGCATACAGAGACAGAAACATATTCTCCTCATCGTGATTCGTAAGGGCAATAAATGCATCTACATCCGTCAGACCTTCTTCTAACAGCATATCATGGTCATTTCCATTTCCATGGATGATCATCGCATCTGGAATACTCTCATTTAATCTCTCACATTGATCTCTGTCTTTATCGATCAGTTTTACACCAATTCCACTAGAAACAAGTAATTTTGATAAATAAAATCCAATCTTACTTCCACCTATGATCATTGCTTCATGAACCTGATTCTTTCTTTCCCCAATCTTCCTGAAAAATTCCATTGCACAGTTTGGCCTTCCAACAAATGAAATTATATCTTTCTCTCTTAACTGAAAAGAACCATTTGGAATGATCAATTCTTTCTTACGCTCTACCGCAGAGATCAATATCTCACAATTTAACTGATTACTGACATCGATCAATGTCATTCCATCTAATTTAGAATTATGTGGGATACGGTATTTTAACATCTCGATCCTGCCTTTAGAAAACTTATTCACTTCCATTGCAGAAGGGAATCTTAGTAATCTTGCAATCTCATATGCCGCACTTAATTCTGGATTCAGCACAACAGAAATTCCCATCTCTTCCTTTATGAAACTGATCTCATCATAATAAACAGGATTTCTCACTCTGGCAACCGTCTCACATCTTCCTGCCTTCTTCGCGATCAGACAACACAAAAGATTCAATTCGTCAGAGTTCGTAACTGCAATAATGATATCTGCTGTCTCAACTCCTGCGTCTGACAGAATACTATAACTTGCTCCATTCCCGATCACACCTAATACATCATGTGTTTCAGCAAGTTTCTGTACAACATGTGCTTTCTCATCAATAATGGAAATGTCATGGTTCTCGCCACTTAATTCCTCAACAAGCGTAGAACCGATTCTACCACACCCAACAATGATAATATTCATTTTTTACCCTCAATTCATTAACACTTTCTTAACAAATTTTTATACTTTTTTTATACTTGTCCTATTCTATCACAGTCTGTCAGAAATTACAATTTAAGAAATATCCTTTTAATTATGACATCTAAAAATATCCTGTAAGACCAAACATAATTTATCTGATCTTACAGGATATTTTCTTCCCACACATCATCTTTCAACGCATGGATATCATTATTCTAAATCTGCATGCCGCATAAACATCTGCTCCGATGTCTGATTCCAGTTTTCCATAAGTTTTAATACGATCGCATCGAAGATTAAAAATGACATCTGTTCAAACTGACTTCCCATTGGCTGTATCGAATGTTTCTCTTCATTATTTCCTTTGGAGTCACCTGGAAGTATGATCATCCCATCTGCCATTTTCCCCAGTGTGGATTGCGGATTCATTGTAACAAGTCCAAGATATAGTCCAGATTCTTTGGCTTTTTTTGCAATATTGAGGATTTTTTCCTCATTAAAATCAAAATAGGTCGCTTCCCAGTTATTGAGGAGGATCGGGCGTGCATGATTTCTCCATTTTCCACGCATCAGACGGTCACGGTACAGTCTGTGGTAAGCCTGGCTCATTCCGTTTAAGCCCTTATCACTGTATACCATAACAACCTCCGGAGTCTGGAATTCCTCATCTCTGGAAAGCTCCCAGGAAAATCCCTGTGGATTGATTCCCATCATAACTCGTGTCATCTCGTAGGTGGAAACCTCGACCTGTGCAAGGAAGTTGCCGCTGTACACAAAGCTGAAGCCGAAAACCTCGCCTGTGTCTTCTGTTGTATGAGGACGTTTCAGTGCGATAAACGGATTCTGCTCAGAGCTGGAACCGGTTCCTGCAAGACTCTGTACAGCCTGTGTACCCATCTCAAGTTTACGTGTTTTTACATAGCGCTCACGTGCCCACGCACCGGAAAGATGGATCATCTCATAATCCATATCCGGGAACTCCACTGCTGCACTCATCACGTTCTCAAGGCGGATCTTCTGATCCCCTTTCTGAACAAGGCGTGCGCTTCTTGTAATCACCGGATAATCCTCATATACGGAATATGTAAGAATAAGATCTGTATCCATCACAGAATCATGAAGTGTGATATCCAGAGATGTTGCTTCCTCATCACTTTCTGTATAAGTTGCCGGAAGACCTGCAAGCTTCTTCTTGCCGCCATAGATCTCATGAGAAACATATTTGAAATCTACGATCTCGCTTCCGTTCTCCTGACGAACAGTAAGGGCAGGGTTTCTGTAATCACCGGTTCCGTAAACAGGATACTCCTGTTTGGTATACTGCATGGAAAGAAGTCCTGGCTCCGGAACGCATACAGCCATCAGGGAACGCATGATCTCTTCATGATCTGCCTGAGGACATACACGTCAAGACCGTTCCAGGAAGTTTCGAGCTTGTATATGGCGCCCACCAGATGGTGCTGCACGGCGGCTACGACGCTGTTATCATTCTCGGCAGCGTTATCCGCGGCGAGACACCCCACTTCGACTACATCTGTCAGGGCGTGACCTACGGCATTGCTCGTCTGAACACCATCAGCGAGATTCCTATCATCTACGGTCTGCTCACCACCGATGACCTGCAGCAAGCAAAAGACCGCAGCGGTGGCAAGTATGGCAACAAGGGTGACGAATGTGCCGTTGATGCCATCAAGATGGCAAAATTCTAAACTTTTCGATTATAATTCAATTTTATAAAGAAAAACGTAAGTCACGATAAAAAGGGGCGGAAACTTCTTGAAAGTTCTCCGCCCCTTTTTTATATATCGTATAAAAGACTTTTTTCTTGAACAAGAGAAAAGAAAACTTTATCATTAAACGCCAAACATAAAAGACATGACATTGTTAGACCTGTTTAAGAAATATTCGGCAGACGAACTGCTCGCCACCATTGACGAGATGTTCCCCGACACAGAGAAATTTCACAACACGTTCCGTGAGGCATATAACCTCATGATGACGCTCACACCCATTGCCTCAAAGAAGAAAATAACATATAAGATCTTGAGCGACGAGGAGAACGAGATCGAATTTTTCGGAGCTGAAGACAGCTGCTTCAACACCACATGGGAGGTGTGCCTCGCCAAGGAACTGGTGGTAGAAAAGGATGTGGAGCTGAGCGACATCGAGATAGCGGCAAACAGCCTCGTCAACATGTGCCTTATAGGACGATGCCCACGCGCCTTCCTGCCACAGAAGCGTGAGCTGCTCAACGAAGCGGAACAAGAATAAGAAAATCAGCAAAAGCAACCATGATAAAAGAAAAGATAGAAAACATTAAAAACAGAAGCAAAAGCATAACACGACATCATCATTACAAGCAGCTGCTTATCCTCGGCATACCTATCATCATCGGACAGCTTGGCACCATCGTCCTCGGCTTCGCCGACACGCTGATGATTGGTCACCACAGCACCGAGGAGCTGGCAGCCGCCGGGCTGGTAAACAACGTGTTCGGTCTGGTGTTGCTCTTTTATCTGGGCTTCTCTTATGGGCTAACCCCTGTCGTAGGCAACCTGTTTGGCAAGGGACGACATGACGAGATCGGAGTGAAGGTAAAAAACTCCATTGCTGCCAACATGCTTATCTGTCTGATCCTCATGACGCTGATGACCATCCTTTATTTCAACCTCTCGCGCATAGGTCAGCCCACAGAGCTGTTGGAGCTCATACGCCCCTACTTCGTCGTCAACCTCATCTCAATGCCGTTCGTGGGAGTGTTCAATACCCTTAAGCAGCTGTTCGACGGCATCGGGCGCACCAAGGTGTCGATGTGGGTGATGGTGGCAGCCAACGGTCTCAACGTCTTGTTCAACTGGTTTCTTATCTATGGAGCGTGCGGTTTCCCCGAGTTAGGACTGCTCGGTGCCGGAATATCGACCATGGGTTCGCGCGTGGTCATGGCATTGGTGCTCGCTGGCATTTTCATGTATAAGGGCGACTTTAAGACATACCGCACAAACATGTTCGCAGGACATGTGAACCGTACCGACTTTGCTGAGATGAACCGTTTAGGATTGCCCGTGGCCCTACAGCTCGGCATGGAGACCGCTGCCTTCAGCCTCAGTTGCGTGATGGTGGGATGGCTCGGCACATTGCCGTTGGCAGCACATCAGGTAACGATAACCATCTCGCAGCTTTTCTACCTCATTCTCTTCGGAATGGCAACAGCCATATCCATACGCATAAGCCATTTTGCAGGACAGAACAACATTGAAGGGATAAAAGCCAACAGCAAAGACGGGTTCCGCCTTGTGCTCTTCTGCTCGCTCCTCCTGTCCATACCGACTCTCATCTTTCGCAACCAGCTGGGAGCACTGTTCTCATCAAACGTGGAGGTACAGCAGACCGTTGGCATGCTCATCATTGTGCTGATTATCTACCAGTTTGGCGATGGCATGCAATACACTTTTTCCAATGCTCTGCGTGGCATATCGTGCGTGAAGCCTCTTGTGCCTTGCGCCTTCATTGCCTACTTCCTGGTTAGTCTTCCCTTAGGCTATGTCCTTGGCTTCATTGCCGACCTTGGCATCCTTGGCATCTGGCTCGCCTTCCCCTTCGGACTAACCCTCGCAGGTGTGCTCTACTGGCAACGGTTCCGCAAAGAATTGAAGAAGCTGGAGGGGAGGAAGTGAAGAGTGAAAAATTCAATAGCCCTTTTAACAGTAAAAAGGCTTGCGCAAAGCGCAATTTTAAATTTTGAGTTTTGAATTTTGAATTATCGGCTGAAGCCAATTTTGAATTATTGAATTATGATTTTTCAATTCCTAATTTTCCTAATTCAAAAATAATTCCTAATTGCGGCTTCGCCGCAATAATTCATAATTCAAAACTCAAAATACAAAACTCTAAAAGCGGTTTTTATGGAGAATCGTCATTAAACGCCATCATCCTCATCGGCCGGTGCATTGTCATCGGCCGATGTGTCGAGCTGCGTGTCTTCGTAAATGCTCATTGCACCCGTGCGTGAGATCTTAACCACGATGGGCACGAAGCTGTCGCTCATGATGTCGGGTGAGCCAACGCTGGCAGCGAAATAGAGGTTGTTGTCTTTCACCTCGTTAAACACCACACCAAGCAAAGCTCCGTTTCGGCCATAACTGTTGGATAGACATTTTGCAAAATCGGTTTTCACAAACGTGCGCTTAAAGAACAAAGAGCCATCAGCACGTTTTATCTCTACGGTTATGCGGTTGTCAAAATACTTGTTGCCTTGCTCGTCGGCCACTAAAGGCAACGACTCATCAGCCTTGCGCTCCATACTTATTATATAATGTGCGCCCAGCCAGTCAACCTCACGCTTCTGTGAGTAGTCGCCAACCTTCTGTGTCGATTTCTTTTTCACAACGACAGGTTTGGGAGCGATAATGTCGCCCTCAGCCTTCTTCTTGTCATCCTTGCAAGAAGAAAACAATGTAAGACCTCCAACCATCATCATGGCAAGGCCCATTCTGTAATATGACTGTTTAAGATTCATCACCGCAAAGTTAATAAAAATATCGTATAAAACCCAAAAAAAAGGAAATAATGTTTTGTTTTTCCGCTCAATAGGCGTACCTTTGTAACTAAAGCGAACAAACAACATCTATTTTATCAGGAATGCGATATTTTTCATTTATTATAACAGTATTTTTAGCCCTTCTTCTTACAAACTGTAAAAAGAAGGAGGTAGCCACTGACACACCGAAGGTGGACACCATACCCATGCTTGTCACTCAGATACAGAAATGCTCGAGGCTCTACACCACCGAGTGTCACTTGCACAAGATCATTACCCACGACGACAAGGTGAGCCTACAGGGACAGTTTATGAAGCACGACTATAACATAGACCTCCCTCTCGGCAAACGCAAGATTGCCATCCCCATGGATGCTGTTGTCAAGGCATACATCGATTTCTCTGCTTTCGACTCTACAAGCGTTAAGCGTCATGGCGACCGCATTGAGGTGGTGCTGCCAGACCCTAAGGTGCAGCTCACAAGCACAAGCATAAATCACGAAGACATAAAACAATATGTGGCGCTCACACGCAGCCGCTTCTCTGACGAGGAACTGACAGCCTACGAGCGACAAGGACGTGAGGAGATCATAAAGTCGCTACCCGGCCTGAACCTAACGTCACAGGCCCGCGAGAACGCTGCCAACATCCTCATCCCCATGCTGGTACAGGCTGGATTTAAGGAGACCGACATAACGATAACATTCAGAAAAGGGTTTAACCCCAACAACATTTCATCATTAATGGAAACAAGCACAGACCATGGCAAAAGAAAATAAAGGCATAAAAAGACTTATTGGCAACCTGCTGAGCCAAACCGTCATGTCGTGGACGCTCATAGCAGCAGCCGTGGCAGCAGCTGTGGCCGTGGTGCTGCTTCTCCACCATCTGAACAAAGGCAACAGCGTGGAGGTGGCAACAAACGACAAGATAGACATCACACCCACACAGATAGAACAGATCCGCAGCATCGGACAATGGGAGTTTCTGTCCATCAGCGACGAGGAGCTTATAGACACGGTGCGTCACGGGTTCTTCTCCGACGATGAGCTGGTGCGCATCTATTATGGAACATTGCGTCTGGGTCTTGACCTCTCAGAAGCCCGACCCGACTGGATTGTATCCTCTGGCGACTCTATAACCATGACGCTTCCACGCATCAAGCTCCTCGACAAACGCTTCATAGACGAAGGCCGCACACGCTCGTTCTTCGAGAGCGGAAAATGGAGCAACACAGACCGCGCCGCCTTGTATGAACGCGCCCGCAAGGCTATGATGAAGCGCTGCCTCACGCCAACCAACTATCGCACAGCGGAGCAGAACGCTAAAGCGCAGATGCAGAAGCTCATGTTATCGATGGGGTTCGGAAAGACCACCATCTTGTTTGACAAGGAGAAATAAAAAGAACACCTACTTAAGAAAAAAGACATCTCTTCCAAGAAAAAACAATGACGCTGTTACACACACGTTTAACCTCCCGTCTGTCGCTACGCGATGTAAAAGAAATCTGCCTTCTCGCACAAGGAGAGAGCAACAACGCTGTCAAGGACGAGCTGTACCGTTTGAGTCTTGACGCCGACCATCGTGTGGCGGTGAACGCCCTATGGGTGTTCACACATTTCACGAAAGAAGAGAACTCATGGCTATACGCCAAGCACGATGAGCTTATAGACCGGACAATTAGTGAAACAGATGTCACTAAACGGCGTCTGCTTATGACATTGCTCCTATGCCAACCATTCGTGGAGGACGAGGTGCGCACATGCTTCATCGATTTCTGCCTCAGCAAGATCACGGCCTCATCGCAACCTTACGCCATAAGGGCTTTAGCCATAAAGCTCGCCTACGAGCAAATGAGATATTGGCCTGAGCTTATTGACGAGTTGCTTGCCGTGCTCGACATGTTACGACAAGAGCCGTTGTCGCCTGGATTGACATCGGCGGTAAGACAAGTGAGAGAAAAAATAAGAAAACAAAAGCGGTAAAAAGCGAAGCCCGCAAAACGAAACAAAAAAACGAAAGCGATAAAAAAATGCGCTCAGCCTAACTGCTATTGAAGCAATTAAGCTGAGCGCATTCTGTTTTATAGAATCGTTAAATTGAATAAGAAAAAACGTTAGATGTAATATTCGGCACTGTCCACCAATCCTGCGCGAAGGGCATATTTCGTGGCCTCATGAGCGTTGTTCACGCCTAGCTTGCGGAAGATGTTCTTACGATGCGTGTTGATGGTATGGAAACTTGAGAAGCGTTTCTCTGCAATCTCCTTTGTTGTCATGCCTAACGCAATGCACTTTAGAATCTCCGTCTCCGTCTTCGTGAGCTTCACCATGTCGTCGGAAGAAGAGGTGTTAGGCGTGAGCAACATCTCGGCCATGCGTTGGCAGATGAAGCGTCGTCCGGATGCGGCATACTGCAGAGCCTCACGGATCTCTTGCAACGGCGACTCTTTCATCACAATTCCAAACACGTTGCTTGCAACCACCATCTGGTGAGCAAAATCAACACTTAAGTCCTCGCTGAAGAGCACCCAGTGAACAAGCGGAAACCGTTGGCTAACGATGAGCAGTTCGGCTTGGTCATTAAAGTCGAATAAGGTGTAGTCGAGCACCACCACGCTGGCCTCATCACAAGAGAGCACTTGCAGCAACTCACACTTATCCTCCACATACTTGCAACTGCATCCTTCCATCTGTCCGATGACATACATCAGACCAGCGCGTGTTATCCCCTGTCTGTCTGCCAAGTAAAACTCCATAATCGTTATCTCCTATCTCTCTTTTTACAGCTCTTGTGAGCCACCATACCTACTATAAAAAGGCAAGGCTGCCGTTAGAAGCTCATCATAAAACTAAACCTCACACCGTTCTTATGAACGCCCGGCAGCTCGTTGTAAGTCAGTCGGCGCACATAGTCGACACCGAAGAACTTAAAGATGTTGTGCACACCTGCCACCACCTCAAGGTAAGGCTTGTTTTTGTCCATGATGTAAGAGCCCTCTGGGAACTTATACAGCAACGGGTCGTTGGCATTCTTCTCAAGGAACGGGTTATTCTTGTCGGTGAGCGTACTCCACATGCCCTTCACAGCTATATACTCGCGCCACTTGAGATGCTTTATGAGCGGCAGACGGTTAAGCAACTTACCGTTAAGGTCCCACGACACAGAAGCATAAGCGTAGCGGTCGCTGAGAAACTCCATGTTCTTCATCATGCTGAACGTGTTTTCCAACTCAAAGTAGGTGAGGTTGGTAGGCGGCATGATGAGGAGCGGGAACGGCACCTTGTCCCATTGTGCTCCACCTTTGAGGTGCGTGTCTATATATCCCCATGTGCCCATCCAGAAGCGTTTGTATATGCCCACATCGGTGAGGTTGAGCTTATACTGGCCTCCGATAAAGTTTTTCACACCCATGGTGTGGTTGACCGTAAACTCTGGTGCATCGAGGTTCACAGGCAGACGTTGCTGCTTTGTGTTGATGTATGTCTGGCCAGGGCAGAAGCGCAAACCCACCTTAAACTCGGTGGTGCGCAAGCGGTCCACATACTCGGGCACAGCATTGCCTGCCTCATCAACCTTTGAACTGGTCATCTTCTCAAAGACCAGATCACCCTTCGGACGGTTGCTCTCAGCCTTTATCGAGGCGTTGAACGACAAGCCCCAGTCGGTCTCATACATGAACCCGAGCTTCTGGCGGTTATAAGCATACATCTGCTTCACCTCCGTTGTGCGGAACGTCATGAAGACGTTGTCCTTATTGTGAATGAGATACTTGTCTGACGGCGACATCACATCGTTAGCGCTCTCAAACGTTATGTTACGCTGCGGAAACTCAAACGGCACGTTCTTCTTCTTGTTCAGACTGTAGGTTATCTCTGAACCATAATAATGGTGCTTCGAGTTTGTGCCGTAGGCGTAATAACCTGTCCAGAAGAGATGCGGATTGAGGTTTGCCGTTGTTCGGCCGCTCACACGGAAGCGGTAGTTGTCGACAAAGTTTTTCGAGATAAGAGTGTTTATCGGTCCGAAATCGAACTTACTCTTTGTGCGCGACGAGCCCGTCTCCACATAGTTCTCGAACAGAGCGCGTATGCCAAAGAGCAGCCACTTGAAGTTTTTCGACTGCTCCATGCGATGGATGAAGGCGTTCATCGACGACTCGCTCTTTGTAAGACCCACAGCACGATACTGGTTCCAGAACGCCTCGTCACGAATCATAGCATCGGCCTCATGGCGCACCTTCGCCCGTCCCTTAAACAGCTTCTTTGGCAACTCATCGAAAGCATAGTCGCTCAGGCGCGTCGTTCGCGTAACGAGAGCCTCATGAATCCATTTGTTTATGCGTATCTCTGCCGTCATGTCGTCAATGGTGAGAACCCACTCGCCGTCAGGCAGCTTCGTAAACTCCTGCACAATCTTCATGTCCTCCACAAAGTTGACATCGCTACGCTTTGGCAACGTCATCTCGCAACGCTTCACATGGAGCGTACTGTCGGCAAGGACATAGAGCTCGCCACGGAAACCGAAGTCTTGCTGGTTGTTTGGAATAAACTCCAAATGGTAGCACAGGTCGCGATCCACATACACCGTGTCGGCGATATAGAAACGGTAAAACGACACGGCTGTCTCGCCTATCGGGCTAACAAACTGATATTGGAGCAGACGGATATGATCGTCGTAGATGTTGACATCGGTGAAGACTTCCTTGAGCATGGTGTTCAAAATCTCGCCTGTCTGCAACACGTTGTTCACGCCCTCAGAGCGCGTACCTTTAATAATGTCCTTCTCCTCCTTCGGACTCTTACGATAGATATGCTGCGTAACGGTCTCGTCCACCGACACAGGCAGGATAAGCTTGTTGTTGTACGGACTCACCTCAACCTGATCAATGACCCACTGCTTGTTCTTAAACTTGCCGCTGTCAAGGTCGGCAGGCTTTATGTCGTTGAGGGCCAGCGTTATCTTCTGATATTTGTTATACTGATAGTAGTCGTGATTGGAGAGGTCGGTCTGCTTCTTCGCAGCCACAACGCGCTTCATCAGTTCCACGGCGGGGTTGTCCTTACGCGAGTAGCGGCCACGCTTGCTCTTCACCACCACTTCACCAAGACTCTTTGAGTCGTCCTTCAACACCACCTTAAGATGCGAGGGCGTCTTGCTGTTAATGGTTATGGTCTGTGTCTTGAAGCCCACGGAACTGACAGAGAGCACCCATCCGTCGTGGCGGTCGATGCTGAACTTGCCTTCGATGTCGCTCACCACAGCAACATGGTGACCTTTATACATGGCGCTGGCCAGCGGGATGGCATAGCCGTCGGCATCTACCACCTCACCAGTAATCTTTTGCTGGGCACTCACAGCCACCACACACATGACAAAAAATATAATGCTAAAAAATCTCTTCACCTTTACAATCTTTTTATTATGTCATCAAACAGTCTTTACTGTTTCGCGCTGCAAAGTTATACATAATATTTATAAAAAAAGAGAAAACTTTTTGGATATTAATGTTTTTTCCATTAATTTTGCATCACGATATGAAAAGAGCTCCACTATTACCTATTATTATAGGCTCTGGGTTTGGTAGCGGTTTTTGGCCATGGGGGCCAGGAACTGCCGGTGCTTTGTTGGCCACAGCTATATGGTCAGCCCTCTCTTTATATCTGTCTCCCGTCGCCTTGTTCGGCACAACCCTTGCTTTTGTAATAGTCTTCACAGCCCTCGGCACATGGGCCACGCAACGCCTCATGCCCTTTTGGGGCGATGACCCCAAACGTGTGGTCATGGACGAGATGGTGGGCGTGTGGATACCGCTCCTCGCCTGTCAGCCCATCGACGGAAGCGCGAGAGCGTGGGCGTTCTGCATAGCATCGTTTGTTCTCTTCAGGTTCTTCGACATCGTCAAGCCGTTAGGTATAAGACGTATCGACCGCATGAAGGGTGCCTTCTATGTCATGGCCGACGACATCGTGGCAGGAATATACAGTCTGATCATTATCGTCTTGGCACAATGGGCAATATAAGACGCGGCATCGTGACCTTTGCCAAAGCACAGTGTTCAGCATCGGTGGCTACAGTAGCCGACTTTGCACTCACCATCGTGCTTGCAAAGTTCTGCCACATGTGGTATGCTGACGCCACGTTGCTCGGTGCTATATTTGGCGGCATCGTCAACTGCTCGATCAACTACCGCTGGGTGTTCCACGCCCTTGGCATGAAGAAGAAATATGTGGCGCTGCGTTATCTGCTTGTATGGATAGGCAGCATTGCTCTCAACACCTACGGCACCTATGCCCTTACAGAGGCTTCGGGCATGAACTTCGTGTTGTCAAAAGCCATCATTGCCGTGGCTGTGGCTGTGATATGGAACTACCAGATGCAGCGTGTCTTCGTCTTTCACGCCAACAGACAGAAGGAGTAATAGTTAAGCGACTCAAACTAAAGACAATGAATTATAGAGATTTTTTACAAAAGGTTATCTATGTCATCATCAACCCTCTAATCAAGGGCATGATAAAAGTGGGCATTACACCAAACATGGTCACCACCATAGGCTTCATCGGCAACATCGTTGCCGCTGCTTTCTTCATTGACGCAGCATGGAAGCTCGGACTCGACGGCGCAGAGGCACAGAGCCTCAACGCCTGCATGAATGAGATCGGATGGGGCGGATTTATCATCATTGCCGCCGGACTGTTCGACATGATGGACGGACGACTGGCACGCATGAGCGGCAAGAGCAGCCTCTTCGGAGCGCTGTGGGACAGCACGCTCGACCGCTACAGCGAGTTGGTGAGCCTCTTCGGCATCTGCCTCGCCTTCATACGCATGGAGGACGGCGAGTGGTTCTGGATGGGCGTTGTAACGTTTGCTGCCATGATCGGCTCGGTGATGGTGAGCTATGTTAGAGCACGCGCTGAAGGTCTGGACATCGACTGCAAGGTGGGCTTCATGCAACGCCCCGAGCGCGTGGTCGTTACAGCAGCTACAGCCATCATCACAGGCATCACGGGCAATATATGGTGGCTCGCAGGAGGCATGCTTCTCATAGCTGTGTTGGCAAACATCACAGCGTTCTGGCGCATAGCCCACTGTTACAAGGTGATGAACAAAATGGAGAAAAAATAAATAAAGGACGCATGTTCAGCATCTACATCATTCTGTTTTATGCCGTTCTGCTGGCAATAAAGCCCACACGCAAGTTTGCCCTTGCCCTCACGCCATGGCTCATCTTCGCATGCTCCTACGACTGGATGCGTCTGCTGCCCAACTATGAGGTTAACCCCATAGACGTGCGTGGACTGTATGATGCCGAAAAGGCTCTGTTCGGCATCGGCGCAGAAGGACATCTCAGGAGATGCTGGAAGTCCGGATTCTCAATACATAAATAGGATCTATGCGCTCTGAAACTCCTGCGGTGAGTGGAACTTAAAACAGTATAGCAATGAAACATTTATTCCGTGGTTTACTTTTGGTTGCAGTCATCTTATGCTGCAACTTCCAACAGGCCTTTGCACAGCAAATGCCGCCCATCCCTATCGACAAGAACGTACGTATTGGAAAGTTGGACAATGGTCTGACCTACTACATCCGTAAGAACAATCTGCCTGCCAACCGGGCTGACTTCTACATTGCCCAGAAAGTGGGTTCTATTCAAGAAGAAGAAAATCAACGCGGATTGGCACACTTCCTGGAACACATGTGTTTTAATGGGACAACTCACTTCCCCGGTGATGCCTTGAAGCAATATCTGGAGCGTATCGGCGTTAAATTCGGTGAAAACCTGAACGCATATACGGCTATCGATGAAACGGTTTACAATATCTCCAATGTACCCGTCAAAACTCCCGGTGCAGTAGACTCCTGCCTGCTGATTCTACACGACTGGAGCAATGACCTGACACTCGATCCGAAAGAGATTGATAAAGAACGCGGCGTCATCAATGAAGAATGGCGTACACGCATGAGTGCCATGATGCGTATGCAAGAGAAGCTTCTGCCAATGATGTATCCGGGTGACAAATACGCCCATAGCTTCCCCATCGGCACCATGGACGTAGTGATGAATTTTAAGCCGCAAACCTTGAGAGACTATTACGAAAAATGGTATCGTCCCGACTTACAGGGAATCGTCATCGTCGGTGATATCGATGTAGATGCCGAAGAAGCTAAAATCAAAACAATGTTTGCCGACATCCCTGCACAGCCTAATGCGGCAGAACGTATCTACTATCCTGTCGCAGACAATAAAGAACCGATTATCTGTATCTTGAAAGACAAGGAACAGCCTCATTCGTTTTCGCTCCATGTCTCGCCGCCGTCGCAGCTTGTCTTCATCACGATATCG
>OGXZ01001206.1_pt1 | contig 14974 bp, 15 predicted proteins | sample 1576431 | NCBI WGS metagenome assembly OGXZ01 (sample SAMEA3541590, study PRJEB24748) | human gut metagenome | biome: human gut; feature: human-associated habitat; material: faeces | place: China | collected 2012
ACGATGGCCCACGAGTATCTGCAAGCCTGTCAAGCGCTGGGCCCACGCCTGAGGGACTCTCAGGTGTACGGCTTTGAAATGTGGGCTAAAGAGTATCGCGGGGACCTCGGGATTGCTCTCTCGGACGTCTACGGGATGGAGCCCTTTCTCAAAGACTTCGATATGTTTTTCTGCAAGCTCTTTGATGGGGCACGACACGACTCGGGCGATCCGTTCGTTTGGGGCGAGCGCATGATTGAGCATTGGGCAAACAACAAATGCGATCCCCGTAGCAAATCACTTATCTTTAGCGATGCGCTCACCATCCCGCGCGTGATTGAACTCTACCGACGCTTCCATGGACGCGTGGGCATTGGCTTTGGTATTGGTACGAACTTGATGAACGATTTGGGGCCTGAAGCGCTCAATGTGGTGATCAAGATGGTCAAAGCCAATGGGCAACCCGTGGCCAAGATTTCCGACACTCCCGAAAAAGGCATGTGTGAAGACGAGGGGTACTTATCCTATCTTCGACAAGTTTTTGGCTTACCACCGATGGTGAAGAGTGAAAAATAACACGTGTGGCATGTAATTTTAGTAAATTGCATAGCAAAAGAAAGAGGAGGCGTCCAGCCTCCTTTTTTGGCCAGTGAACGCTCGATTTAGTATGTGGAACAAGCCAAGAGGCGTTGCGTTCACGTCAAAGAAACGAGAAAAAAACGGAAAGAATCAAAAAAATCTCAGCAAAACTTCAAAAATCAGTGTATCTTTTTTCCCATCCAGACACAATTTGTTGAAATTGTGGCTTCGGACGTGACGGTGCACATTGGAAAAGTTACTTCATCAAGACCCTCACAAGGGTGTGTACGCCCTGAGTGGGTTTCTTGAGCGACTCTTCCAACGTACGCCATTTTTGTTTGATATTAGTTAGAGAAGCGTTATGACGAGCATCAAACGGCATGGCGTTTTGGGAGAATTTGAAGTGACGATGACTGTAGTTGTACGACGAGCCCTACTTGCGGCAATGACCCTGCTTCCTGGGGTGGCGATGGCCTCAGCAGGGTTAGATGGATCAAGTTTGGGGCTCACCTGGGCCATTCCTTTTGCCGGTATTCTCCTCTCCATTGCGCTCTTTCCTCTCTTTGCCCCGAGTATTTGGCATCACCACTTTGGCAAAATTGCGGTTTTTTGGGCACTGTGCTGTGCCGTTCCACTGTGGTTCGTCTTTGGCAGTCACGTGGCGTTTGATGCGATTGCTCATATTCTTCTCACCGATTACCTTCCCTTTTTAATTTTCGTCGGTTCCCTCTTTATCGTGGCGGGGGGTATTCACGTTCGTGGCTCCTTTGTCGGGCGCCCCGTGGTGAACGTTGCCTTCTTGGGGCTCGGTGCCGTACTCGCTAACTTTATGGGGACCACGGGGGCTGCGATGCTCCTGATCCGACCGCTCATTGGCGCCAATGAGAATCGTCGTCGTAAAGTTCACACGTTCATCTTCTTCATCTTTTTGGTGGCCAACGTGGGTGGGGCTTTAACACCGCTCGGCGACCCACCCTTATTCTTAGGCTTTTTGAAGGGGGTGAATTTCTTCTGGACAACGGGTCATTTGTTCGCTCCCTGGTTGATGACGCTTGGGGTGTTGTTGGCCGTTTATTTCGTCATCGATACGATGATGTACCGTAAGGATGTGGCCGACGGGTTCAAGGCCCCTGAGTCCACCACACGCTTTGGGATTGATGGCGGGATCAACATCGCCTTGTTGGGTCTTATTATTGCGGCCGTGTTGATGGCTGGTTTCTGGAAGTCAGGTTCCACCTTTACCTTCCTAGGCATCTCGTTTGCGCTCGAAGGCCTGCTTCGTGACGTCTTGTTTATTCTCGCGGCCGTCCTTTCTCTGAAATTGACGAGCGAGAAGACGCGTGCGGCCAACCACTTTACGTGGGATCCCATTATGGAAGTCGGCAAACTCTTCTTTGGGATCTTTATCTGCATCGTGCCTGTGCTGGAGATGTTGCGCGCGGGGCACACGGGGGCCTTTGCCTCGGTCGTTGCGTTGGTGACCGACAGTCACGGCGAATTTAACAACACGGTCTTTTTCTGGTTGACCGGGGTGCTTTCTGCCTTCCTCGACAATGCACCGACGTACTTGGCGTTCTTTAACCTCGCTGGTGGCGATCCGGTGGAATTGATGACGGTTCACTCTCACACGTTAATGGCGATTTCCTTGGGTTCGGTCTTTATGGGCGCCATGACCTATATTGGCAACGCCCCGAACTTTATGACGGTCGCTATCTGTAACGAACGTGGTATCAAGATGCCGAGCTTTTTTGGCTACATGGTCTGGTCGGTGTTGATTTTGGTGCCGACGTTCTTGCTGATGGACCTCGTGTTCGTGGCTTAAACGCTCAACCTTGAACGTTTAGCTCGTTACCCGGTCTGAAGCACCTCTTTGTTAAAGACGCCGTTTTGTGAACGTTGCTCGTGGTGCATCGTTGCGAACGGCGTTCTTTTTTCGCTTTCGAGCAGCATGATGAAAACGCTTTGCCTACGCTTGTTAATTCCCCTCGTGCTTTGTGCACTATGGTGGGTGGCGACACGCTACGAGTGGGTCTCGGCGGTTTTGCTGCCGGCTCCCGAGAGGGTGCTCGAGAAAGCGTTCGTCCTCATGCAAAGTGGCGAGCTTTGGTCGCATTTGTGGGTGAGTACGCGACGCGTTCTCTTGGGGTTTGGGTGTTCGGCCCTGATGGCGATAAGCCTGGCGCTTATCAATGACGCACGTGATGGCATCGCGAAGGCACTTTCTCCTCTTTTGATGGGATTGCAGGTGATTCCTCCCTTGTCGCTTATGCCACTACTCATTTTGTGGCTAGGAATCGATGAAGCGCCTAAACTCGCCATTGTCATTTTGGCCACGTTTTTCCCTGTGTATTTGAGCGCTCGCGCGGGTCTCTTAGCAGCGCATCGCGAGTACGGAGAACTTGTGCAGAGTCTCTCACTCACGCGAGTGCAAGCGTATTGGCACGTGTGGCTACCGGGCGCCTATGCCATGACCGTCAACGGTCTGCGAATTGGCTTTGGCTATGCCTGGCGTGCACTCGTGAGCGCCGAGTTGTTGGCGGCGAGCTCCGGGCTCGGTTACCTCATTGAGGACGCCTCAACGATGATGTCGACCGATACAGTCGTTGTGGGTATCGTGACCATCGCCCTAGCGGGGGTGGTAACGGAGAGAGCGTTGACGTGGCTTTTGACGCGCTCTGTCCCACGTGGCTTGAGAACGCGTGAGGAGGCGGTATGGTGAGTCAACAAGAGGGAGTGATTGCGTTTGATCGCGTCACGAAAGCGTTTCGCCATGCTGAGACGACCGTCACTCCGGTGCACGAGCTCTCTGCTGCGCTGTACCCAGGGGAGCTCACGGTACTCATGGGACGATCGGGCTGTGGTAAGAGCACGGTTTTGCGTTTAATGGCAGGGTTGCTCACGCCCGATGCTGGTCAGGTTGTCTGGCGAACGCCACGCGAGCGCATCGCGGTGGTTTTTCAAAACCCTCGCTTGCTTCCTTGGAAAACGATTGAAGAGAATGTGGCGCTTGCAATTTTGGATGAGGCACCAGCTGTGCGTCGGACCAAGGTCGATGCGGTGCTCGAGCAAGTTGGGCTTTTGTCACTTGCCCGCGCCCTGCCGGGTGAACTCTCTGGCGGTCAAGCGCATCGCGTCGCGATCGCGCGGGCAATGGTGCGAGATCCTGAGGTGCTGCTTCTTGATGAGCCCTTTGCTGCGTTAGATGCGCTCACACGCATGGAGATGCAACGCTTGGTGGCACCGCTCCTGCGAAGCGAGCGTCGAGCGGTGTTGCTCATTACGCACGACGTTAGAGAAGCGGTGCGAATGGGGGATCGGTTCGTGATTCAACAAGGCGGCCAATGGGTCTATGACAGGCGAGAGCCACGCTCAGCTGGGAAGAGCGAACTAACGAAAGCTGCGCTTTCGCTCGAAGAGGCGCTCTTAGCCAAACTCATGGGCGCACGGTAACGGTTAAATGCGGTGGATTCTCGTGTAGCGTTGGTGCACCAGAGGAAAAACGCAAATCAATGAAGGAATAAACGATGAAAAGATGGTGGTTCGCTTTCTGGGTTGGGGTGATGAGTCTATTGGCGGTACCCGCCGGGGCCTCGACGATGCCCGAGACGATTACGCTCACGTACGTGAAAAGCCCCTTTAACTTACAAAATATCGTGATGCGAGAGCAGCGGCTCTTGGAAAAGGCGTTTGCCAACGATGGGGTCCGTATTGAGTGGCGTGTCATTAATTCGGGTGCTCAGCAAGCTCAAGCGTTGACAGCAGGCAGTTTGGATGTCTCGACGGTGATGAACACCGCGAGCTTTTTAATGGCTACAGGGGCGGGAGCCCCGATCACGATCATCTCTGGGGTGGCTCGTCCGAGTGAAGTCTTTGCCTTGGTGAGTAAACCGGGTGTGTCGTGGAAGATTGCCGATTTAAAGGGTAAAACGGTGGTGGGGCCCAAAGGCACGGTGCTTCACCAAATGCTTGTGGTCGCTTTGCAAAAAGCTGGTTTGACGATGGGGGATATTCGCTTTGTCAATATGGATCCCGCCTCAGCGATGACGGCCATTCTCACGGGTAAAGCGGACGCGGGACTGCTGGCGGCAAATCTAATCATTAAAGCGCAAGCGGCTGGTGCACGTGTGATGAGCACGGCAACGGGGTTGGTGAAACCCAACCTCGTGATGGTGGCTCGAGAAGATTTCGTGAAAGCGTATCCCGAAGCGGTTAAGAGAATCGTGAAGACGCAGCACGAAACGCTCGCCTGGATTGAGGCGCATCAGCAAGAAGCGTTGACTATTGGTGCCAAAGCGCAAGACATCTCGATTGAGGCAGCGCAATTGCTCTACCAGTGGTCGCATTTCTATAATCGTCTCACGCCTGACGATATAGCGGGGATGAAAGACGATGAGACGTTTCTAAAAGCCAACGCGATGATGCAACACTCCGTCGAGATTCAGGCCCACATTGCTCCCATAGCGATTGCGCCCTAAACCCAAGAGGCCTCGTGAGAACGAGGCCTTTCGTTATAACAGGATCAGTCGAAATCTTCGTGGCCGTGTTCGTGCCAGTGATGATCGTGCGCGTGCTCGAGCGCTTCATCACTTGTCGAGTCTTCGGTCTCGGGCAGAGCTTCGTGCGACGCATCGCTTGGGTGGGATGTGTGTGAAGCGGGGCGCGTTTCACCGATGGGCATAATGTTCACGTCGCCGTGACGAATACCGGGCTCGGCAATAAGGCCTTCGGCCAACTCTTTGACTCTCTGGTAAGGTCCACGGATGACGACCGTTTCCGCGCATTCGCTCGGCGAAATATGAACGTGCATGGTGGATATCACACAGTCGCTATGGTGATGCTGGTGCTCCGTGAGGCGCATCGCGAGTTGTCGAACATGGTGATCATAGACGTAGCTCACCACGGCCACGCATTCCACCTCGGGGTTGTCAGCAACGGCATGATGCGCAAGACGATCAATCAGTAAATCTCGAATGGCTTTTGAGCGGTTGGTATAGCCTTTATGTGCAATCAATCGGTCAAATTGCTCAGCGAGTTCGTCATCTAACGAGACGGTTATCCGTTGCATGGTTCACCTCAAGACAAAAGAATCTACCACTAGCTCAGAGTGAGCGGAGGATAGTATCGATTCTAGCAAGGAGAGAACCAACTTTAAACGCCAAAGGTGCGTAAAGCAAACGCTGTGAAGGAAACGAAGAAGGAGGAGGAAAAAGAGAAAGAGGAAGAGAAAGGAAAAGAGACGTGGCAGGGGTAGTAGGATTCGAACCTACGAATGGTGGATTCAGAATCCACTGCCTTAACCAGACTTGGCGATACCCCAGTCATTATGGTGCGGTCGATGAGAGTCGAACTCATATGGATTGCTCCGCTACCCCCTCAAGATAGTGCGTCTACCAATTTCGCCACGACCGCGGCCGATTACGTTCATTCTCTATCGTGTTAAATCATAGCTGTGAGTGTCAGCCCACGACAGAGAAGAAGCATTTTAGCGCGGAATTTGATTTTCGGGGGCTTGGTTTTCGGTTTTAGCCCCTTCCATACCGCGTTCTTGGGATTGAGCGGGTTGTTCAACCGTGCTCAAGACGCCACCAGCAGGTTGACGAGCGGCTTTGTTGAAAGCCCCAGAGGCTAACGTGAGCGCAATCGTCGAGCAGAAGAAAACGGTAGCAGCAATGGCCGTGGAACGAGACAAGAAGTTGGCACTACCGGTCGCACCAAAAACCGAACCCGACGCACCCGAGCCGAAGGCAGCGCCCAAATCGGCCCCTTTGCCGTGCTGCATTAACACCAAGACGATGACAACGACAGCGGAGATGATTTGCAAAACGAGTGCAATGCTGAGGAGAAAATGCATGGTTGAAAAACCTAAAACAAACAAGAATAGATAATGGAATTATACGTGAGACTGACACACAGCAAGGAAGTCTTCTGCTGTTAAGCTAGCCCCTCCCAATAAACCGCCATCAATGTCGTGCTCAGCAAAGAGCGCTTGAGCGTTATTGGGCTTGACACTACCGCCATAGAGAATGCGAAGAGTCTGTGCCGTACTGGCATCGTATTTAGCGACTTCATCTCGCAGTGCTTTATGGACAGCTTGTGCGGCATCAGGTGTAGCTGTTAAGCCTGTTCCAATGGCCCAAACCGGTTCATACGCAATGGCTCCCAAAGCCGATGGGGCAATGACCGATAACACCGCTTCGAGTTGCTGAGTCACGACGCTGAGGGTTTCCCCATTTTCGCGTTGAGTAAGCGTCTCCCCCACGCACAGCACGGGTCGAAGGCCTGCTTCAACAAGACGTTGGGCTTTTTGAGCCACCATGGCATCGGTTTCTCCATAAAGAGACCGACGCTCAGAGTGCCCGATGATACACCATTGAACGCCAATATCAAAGAGCATCGATGCAGAAATTTCACCCGTAAACGCTCCGTTACGCTCACTTGAGACGTTTTCGGCGCCGATCATCAGTGCTGTGCCTTGAGCTGCGCGAACGAGCTGCGGCAAGTACACAAAAGGTGCACATAACAAAACCTCGGCATCAAGGGTCTGGAGCGCAGGCAGAACGCCCTCGCACCAAGTTTGATTGGCTTGGAGCGAACCATTCATTTTCCAGTTGGCAGCAACAAGAGTTTTACGCACGCTTTTTCTCCTAGATCGAGGCATCCGACGCAAGTGTGTCGTCAGAGCGAAGGTGGCAAGCTTTGATTGTATACGGTTTTGGTGAGCCTATCAAAAATACGGAGAGAAAACTCATCCAAAATAACTAAACGCCTAACGGGCGAACCGTTAGGCGTTGGTTTAAGTGTCAGGCTTCACACTCATTGGACTCGCAACGCGAGTTAAGGGCGTGAAGGCAAAAGCACTTTACTGAGCCGCAGCGTCGTTGAGCAAGGCTTTCATCGAAAGACGGACACGACCCTTTTCGTCGGCTTCAATCACTTTCACGCGAACCTGCTGACCTTCCTTGAGGTAGTCGCTTACTTGGTTGACGCGTTCGTTAGCGATCTGGCTGATGTGCAACAAGCCATCTTTCCCCGGCAAGAGCTCAACGATTGCACCGAACTCGAGCAAGCGTGTCACTTTACCTTCGTAAATCTGACCCACTTCAATCTTGGCGGTGATGATTTCGATACGACGACGGGCTTCATCCACACGAGCCATGTCGGGGCTCGAGATGGTGACGGTACCGTCATCTTCGATGTTGATGGAGGTGCCCGTTTCTTCCGTGAGGGCACGGATGGTGGCACCACCCTTACCAATCACGTCACGAATCTTGTCCTGATCGATCTTGAAGGAGACCATGCGAGGAGCAAAGTCAGAGAGTTCCTTCGCTCCGCCACCGGCCATTTCGTGCATCTTGCCCAAAATGTGCTGACGACCTTCATGAGCCTGCGCTAAGGCAGCCTGCATGATTTCAGCGGTAATGCCTTCAATCTTGATGTCCATCTGCAAGGCCGTGACGCCATCGGCCGTACCGGCCACCTTGAAGTCCATGTCGCCCAAGTGGTCTTCGTCACCGAGAATGTCGGTCAAGACGGCGAACTTGTTGCCTTCTTTGATCAAGCCCATGGCCACGCCAGCGACGTAGTCCTTGAGGGGCACGCCAGCGTCAAGCATCGAGAGGCAGCCACCGCAAACCGAGGCCATGGAAGAGGAGCCGTTGGATTCCATAATTTCCGAGACCACGCGGATGGTGTACTGGAACTCGTCTTCAGAGGGCAACACCGCCTTAAGAGCACGCTTGGCTAAACGGCCGTGGCCGATTTCACGGCGCTTCGGGCTACCCACACGACCCGTTTCGCCCGTGGCAAAGGGAGGCATGTTGTAGTGGAGCATGAAGCGATCGTGCGTTTCTTCGGTCAAGCCATCGATAACTTGTTCGTCCTGCTTGGTACCCAACGTGGTGAGCACGAGCGCCTGGGTTTCGCCACGCGTAAAGAGCGCGGAACCGTGGGTGCGAGGCAGAACGCCCTGACGAATTTCAATCGGGCGAACGGTGCGCGTGTCACGACCGTCAATACGGGGTTCGCCATTCAAAATGTTGCTACGAACGAGCTTGGCTTCCAATTCAAAGAGAATGCCATGCACTTCGTTCATATCGGGCGCGTCCGTGCCAGCGGCTTGCGCATCGGCCGTTAACTGCGCTTCAACCGCAGCGTAAACTTCACGAAGTTTTTCCGTGCGCAACTGCTTGGAGCGGATGCTGTAGGCTTCGTGCAGACCCGCGTCAGCAATTTCAACAATACGTGCAATGAGTGCTTCATTCTTGGGAGCAGGTTCCCAATCCCAAGCCGGTTTGCCCGCTTCAGCGACCAAATCGTTAATGGCCTGAATCGCCACTTGCATAGCGCGATGCCCCGTCATGACTGCATCGAGCATGGTTTTTTCAGGTAAACGATCCGCTTCGGATTCGACCATCAATACGGCGCGTTCCGTCCCGGCGACCACGAGGTCAAGCTTGGAGGATTTGAGCTGCGAGTTGGAGGGGTTGATCACGAACTCGTCATTGATGTAACCAACGCGGCAAGCACCAATCGGTCCACGGAAGGGGATGCCCGAAATGGCCAAAGCAGCCGAGGCACCAATCATCGAGGGAATATCGGGGTCGACTTCAGGATCCGCAGAGAGCACATGAATGATGACCTGAACTTCGTTAAAGAAGCCGTCCGGGAAGAGCGGACGAATCGGACGGTCGATCAAACGCGAGGTGAGCGTTTCCTTTTCAGAGGGACGACCTTCACGCTTGAAAAAGCCTCCGGGGATTTTACCCGCGGCATAGGTCTTTTCGATGTAGTCAACCGTGAGCGGGAAGAAATCCTGCCCAGGTTTGGTTTCTTTTTTCGCCACGACTGTAGCCAACACCACCGTGTCGTCCATCTGGCACAAGCAAGCGCCCGTGGCCTGGCGAGCAATTTCACCCGTTGTTAAGGTGACGTCATGATCACCAAAACGGAAGGATTTGGAAACTTTATTGAACATTGTCATAACAGTGTCTATCCTCAAAAGTTGAGTCCCGTCATCTGTTCAAGCGCTTCTCTAAGCGAATTTGAAGGGTTCGTTGAGCCCTTCAAGAGCACGCTGCGGCACAAAGAGACTGTCCGAACAGTGAAGTGTGTAACGTTCACTTTGTGTCGCAACGCGTAGGCGGACTTAGAAAAAAAGAGCAAGATAACGGGGGTTGATATTGCGACAACGGCCTGTCGATAATGGCAGGCCGTGTCAGGGAAAAATGTACCGTCTTACTTACGAAGATTCAATTCGGTAATCAACGTACGGTAAGCATTGAGGTCGGTGCGCTTGAGGTAGTCGAGCAACTTACGACGGCGCGACACCATGCGAAGAAGACCACGACGGGAGTGGTGATCCTTAGCGTGAACCTTGAAGTGTTCCGTGAGGTGGTTAATACGGGCGGTCAGAAGAGCAACCTGCACTTCAGGAGATCCCGTGTCGCCTTCAACACGCTGGAACTTGGCAACGATCTCGTTCTTGTTCATTTCAACGGACATTTGATTTCCTGTAAAAGAAATAAAGTAATAAAACTGGCGGACACGAGCGTTGAGACTCGAGCCGTGAAAAAGCGCATTTTACCTGTCGTGAGGGGGCAATGCAAGTGAGAAAACCCGTTTTCTTAGCGATTAACGTTCCACTAAGCGTAAACGACGTTCCATGAAGCCAACCAATTGTGTAATGGTCAACGTCATCACCAGATAAAGGATCGCCACGCAGGTCCAAATTTCCATGGTGGCGTAAGTTTCGGCAATGATCAACTGCCCAGAACGCGTCAATTCCTCAAAGCCAATTACCGACACCAAGGAGGAGTCCTTCAACATGGCGATGAACTCATTACCCAGTGGGGGAATAATGCGCTTAAAGGCTTGTGGCAGAATGATGTAGCGCATAGTCTGTGCACCGGTCATCCCGAGCGACAACCCGGCGCGTAGCTGACCGAGCGAGATGGACTGAATGCCAGCGCGGAAAATTTCGGCGATGTAGGCACCTGAGTTGAGCGAGCAGGCCGTGACCGCCGCGACGAAAGGATCAATACGCTGACCGATGATATTAGGAAGCGCAAAGTAGATGATGAAAATCTGAATCAGCAATGGCGTGCCACGGATCACGTCGACGTACACTTTCGCAGGCCAGCGGAAGATTTTAGACTTCGAGAGCTGACCGAGCCCTAAAAAGAGACCCAAAATCAACCCCAATCCCACAGACATGGCGGTAATTTCTAGCGTGACACCTGCCCCTTTGAGCAGAAGAGGGAAGCTGTTATAGATAATTGAATAGTCGAGTTCCATCGAGAGAAACCTCTAAATAGGTTGTAGCTGTCATTTGTCTGGTTGAAACCGACCTGCACCGATGTTGTGAGGGGAAGGGAGCAGGTGGGCGGGTATCGCTTTGGGCGAAACCGAGTATCCATTTTACTGAGTTCGCTTCTCGCCTTGCAAAGTGTCAAAAGGCAAAAAAGCTTGTGGCGGTGCGGTTCTAGGGGTATTCGCTTATGTCGTTTGACAAAAGCAGTGCTCTCGACAAAGGAGAAGCACTGCTAAAACCGTTAACTCAGTGAGCAACGCTCAGAATTAGTTCGCAAACCATTCATCATGAATTTGCTGAATCACGCCTTCTTTCTTGAGTTCGTCGTAGGCTTTGTTGAGCTTATCCAAGAGCTCTTTGTTACCTTTTTTCACGGCGAAGGCATACCATTCAGCGTCCGCAATTTCTTTACCCAATTGGAAGTGTTTCGCTTGCTGCGGTTTGGTCTTCAAGAAGTAAGCCAACACCGGGCGATCCAACACCACGGCCTGAGAAGAGTTCCCCGAGCTTAAATCCATAAAGGCTTCGCTGGTGGTGTTGAAAGTGAGCACCTTGCTCTTTAACACTTTCTTGGCATAGTCCACGCCAGTGTTACCAATCTGCCCCGATACGGTCTGGCCTTTGAGAGACTCGAAGGTGGGGAATTTGTCGGCGTTACGTTTCAACGTAATGTAAGATAGACCCGATTCGTAGTAGGGGGTGGTGAAATCCACTTTCTTAGAGCGTTCTTCGGTGACTGACATGCCGGCGGCAATCACGTCAATTTGACCCGTGGCAAGCGCAGGAATCAAAGCATCGAACCCCATGCTCATCACTTCCACTTCGTAACCCGCTTTCTGACCGATCACTTTGATGAGTTCGATATCGTAACCCGTGATCTGGTTATTCTTCGTGTTTAAAAATTCAAACGGTGCGAACGTTGGTTCCGTGCCCACACGCAACACATCGTGCGAATAAGCCAAAGCTGAACCCATCATCGAGGTTGTCATTGCCACCGCAGCCGTTGCAGAGAGAAGAAGTTTTTTCAACATGATTAGCGTCCCATTGTCAGTAAAGTCATGCCGTTAAGTAGTGTTTGTCGAGGGGATTTCCTAACGGCGTGAGGGTAACTATACCCAACGCTTTTTAACGAGGTGGGCGAAAATGGGAAGAAATTTCACCTAAAAAAGGCTTTTTTTCGAAAAAAGTCGATCTGTTGAAGAAATGCTTACCGTACGTTGGTTTTTGTCGACAAATGTTTTGGTTTGGTCGGCATATTAGTCCGTGACACGCCAGCGCAAAATGGGCCAGCCGTGGTGTTGGGCTTGTGCTTTTAAAACCGGATCGGGATTGACGCAGTAACAGTCACCAGCCACCTTAGCCAGTGGCAGATCATTGCGGCTATCTGTGAAAAAGACGACCTCATCCATGCGCTTACCCAAGCCAATAAGCTCTTGCTCAAGGCGCAATACTTTGCCTTCTTGAAACGTCGGAATCCCCTCAATTTCTCCAGTGAGAAGGTCATTTTCAATCACCAAGTCGACCCCAAGGCTTCGTTCAATGCCAAAGACCGTTTTGCCGATGGGTTCCACGAGGAAACTGTTGGTTGCCGAAATGATAAGCAGATCCATACCGAGCGCTTTGGCTTCGGCTATGGTTTGGTATGCCTCGGGATAGACCGTCGGGCGAACGTACTCATCAATAAAAGCGGTGATGTGTGGCGCTAAGGCCGAGAGCGTGAGATAACCAAAGGAAGGGACCACGTCACGCAGGTAGTCTCGAATGTTGAGCGTTCCTGCGTGATAGCGCCGCTTCATTTCTTCATCGACCTCACGCCAATGGGGATCGGTGACGAGGCCGTGCTTGAAGAGAAATTTCGTCCAATCGACCGTCGAGTCTCCCGCCATTAAGGTTTGATCAAGATCGAAAACGCAAACGGTGGGTAGCTTTCCTGTACTGGGGATGGGACGAAAAATCGACATATGTCACCTCTAGAGAAAGATGAATCCTGGCCTCTTTTTAAGCAATGCCCTTAATGCTTGCTTGGCGCAGCCAAGCGGTCCATCAAGGCAAACAAGACGCCGGAGAGCACAAAGGTTAAGTGAATACCGACTTTCCAGGCAAGTTGCTCATTGGTGAGACTATCCACGTGCATGAAGGCTTTGAGCAACTCAATCCCCGAGATAGCGACGATGGAGCCAATCAGCTTGATTTTAAGCTCAGAGAAGCCAACGTGTCCCATCCAGCTCGGCCAATCTTCATGGTCTTGCGTGTCGAATTGAGAAACGAAGTTCTGGTACCCAGCAAAAATGATGATCAGCAGGAGGTTGGATATGAGGACAATGTCCACCAGGGTGAGTACACCGGTAATCACGTCACTGCTTTGGTCACTAAAGACCAAGAGTACGAAGTGGTAGAACTCTTTGGCAAATTTGATGAGCAACAGGCTCATAGCGAGGACGAGGCCGATGAAAAAAGGCAGCAAGATCCAGCGGCTTGCAAAGAGGAAACGCTCAATGCGAGATTCGAGATGAGTCATTTTGTTGTCCTTGTTATGGCTCATGAGTGATGGCCAATGAAGTTGGCTGATTGAGGATGTTTGAGTCTAGCAAAACGCAGACGGACAAATTGTAAAGTTGGTTTAGGAAAATGGGAGAGAAAGGACACGTTTTCTCAAGACAACAAAGGCACAGGTTAGACCTGTGCCTATGGACGGCGAGAGCCTTGGACTAATTAGCCAATGAGGGCATACTGACCGCCACCCATAACCATGAGCGCTAAAGAGATGGCCACATAGAGGAAGGGAATTTCCGCTTTAAAGCCACCGAACTCGTTGAGTTCAAAGAGCTTCGGATGAGCCACGAAAAGAATCACCAAGCAGTTGCCTAAGAGAATGAACGCAGCAATCTGGGTGTAGATGCCCAAGATGAGCATAATCGGAGCAACAAATTCACCAACATAGGCGCCATACGCGAGCACACCCGGCAAGCCACGGGCTACCAACATGTTTTTAACGAACCCCACCCCAAAACGTAGTTTGGCAATACCGTGCATGATCATGCATAAGCCAAGGCCTAGACGCAGGAAAAGCAGAGCTAAATCAGGATTCTGATAAGACAAGAGACTTTCCATTTTTTCATGTTCCTTCACCAAACGACAGGGGCATAACCTTCTGACGATGGCGGTAAAAATCAAACGGTGAAGATAGACTGACATCAGCTATCTAAAGGTGGGGTTATTGTAGTCAGATCGTCGCTCGATAGTTGTTAACAAACTAAGGATTTAATCAAATAAAGAGACACTATCAAAAATAGAGAAGATTGTCTGACAGATTTGAAAAAATGATGTCCAAAAAATAAGCACTGAGGAAAGTTGAAGTTAACAAGGTTCAGTAAAGGTTGATAAATCACGAACGCCGTCAAATTTTTGTCAAATAAAACGTGCCTTATTCCATTAATGGAATAAGCGAAAGTAATTCATTCGTGTGTCAGGGGGTGAAAATTGTAAATTTTGTACAAACAGTAACAGATTCCTAGATGGCGTTGTGGTTGTGGCTATGGGTATTCTCAAACACGTGAACACCTGGTAAGTAAGTTCGGCTGGACTCTGGCTTTAATCGAGCTTCTCTGCCATTTGCTCGCCATGCGTTTCCTGTCAGCATGAAAGCATCCGCCACGAGAATGATTGATGACACTATTGCATTCTCTTATACTGAATCTACTCTCTCTGGAGAGACTTTCCCCCAGCCCAACGGATTTATCCGTTGCTAAGGTATGGCGTCTGTTCTCAATCCTAGGAGACAGGGGGGCGGCACCTTTAACAGAACCGGGAGAGTGAGGGTCTGTTGAAGTAGAAGCCGGCGTATCATAACCGAGTCGGTTATCACCCGTCCCCCGCCCCTCAGTGATATAAAAACCAGTCAAGACCCAAGCATTACTCCCTGGCTTTTTAACCAAAAATACTTGAACGTTCCCGCTCACTATACTGACATTTAGAACATTAGATTCCTCAACGCGACTGGCTTCTCTCCCTGCCGCAATCGTTTCAACAATCTTCTCTAACAACTCAAGGACTGGGATGAGGGTACGAAAAATGGATCTGATAGCAGAGCCCAGTTAGGGCACAATA
>OGXZ01001211.1_pt1 | contig 14941 bp, 6 predicted proteins | sample 1576431 | NCBI WGS metagenome assembly OGXZ01 (sample SAMEA3541590, study PRJEB24748) | human gut metagenome | biome: human gut; feature: human-associated habitat; material: faeces | place: China | collected 2012
CCATCCCCCATATCCCCGTGGCACAATGCACAGACCAGATGAAATGGGACAAGATTACGTGGAAGAAGTATCTGGCAGACGAAAAGAAAGCTGAAGGATTGCTCTGCCTGCCGCAGGACGGACAGTTACAACGGATATCAATCCCATAACCGGTATATCAAACACATTAAACCCTAATACCCCATGCGAAACAAGTTATTGTTCCTCGCCTTGCCCCTGCTATTCGGCTTACAGGCAAGCGCACAACACATACAAGCCTTTCAAGATACCACGCTCACCGACGAACAGCGCGTGGAACATCTTCTTTCCATCCTGACATTGGATGAAAAGATAAACCTTCTTTCCACCGACCTCGGTGTCCCTCGCTTCAACATTCCCCGTTGCGGACACTACGAAGGACTGCACGGGCTGACCCTCGGCGGGCCTGCCATGTGGGGCGGACGCCAAAGAACGGAAGACGGGAAAGTAGTCCCCACAGACTGCCCCACCACCATATTCCCCCAATCCTACGGTCTGGGCTCCACATGGGACACCGATTTGGTGCAGAAAGTAGCGGAACAAGCCGCTGAAGAAGCCCGCTACTACATGCAGACCACCGGCAACAAGCGTCATGCCCTCGTGATGCGCGCTCCGAATGCCGACCTTGCCCGCGACCCACGCTGGGGACGCACCGAGGAGAGTTTCGGAGAAGATGCTTTCCTCACCGCCCAACTCACCATTGCCAGCGTACGCGGCCTGCAAGGCAATCATCCCCGCTACTGGAAAACTGCCTCTCTGATGAAACACTTCCTTGCTAATAGTAACGAGGACGGACGGGACAGCACTTCCTCCGACTTCGACACGCGGCTGTTCCATGAATACTACGCTTATCCTTTCTATAAAGGCATCACCGAGGGAGGCAGCCGTGCCTTCATGGCCGCCTACAACAGTTGGAACGGCATCCCCATGTCCATCCATCCCTGCCTCGAAGAGATTACCCGCAAGCAGTGGGGCAACAACGGTATCATCTGTACGGACGGCGGTGCCCTGAAACTGCTGATTGAAGCGCACAAGAGTTTTCCGAGCTTTGCGGAGGGTGCTGCTGCCGTAGTAAAAGCCACCACAGGACAATTTCTCGACGCATACGTTCCTTACGTCAAGGAAGCTCTGGAAAAGGGATTACTGACCGAAGTCGACATCGACAAGGCTATCCGCGGGAACATCTTCGTCGCCCTCAAGCTCGGCTTGCTGGACGGGGACAACTCCCGTAACCCTTATCTCTCTATCGGAAAGAACAGTACGGAGACACCGCCTTTCATGACAGCAGAAGCCCGCAGGCTGGCACGGGAAGTCACCGCCAAGTCCGTGGTGTTATTGAAAAACAAAAAACTCCTGCCACTCGATGCCGGAAAGCTGCGTAAAATAGCCGTTATAGGCCCGTATTCGGACAAAATCGTGCAAGATTGGTATAGTGGTACCCCGCCTTACGAAACAACGATTCTGAGTGGCATACGCAATGCTGTGAAAGAAGGAACCGAAATCATCCACGCCGAAGACAACCGCATGGGCCAGGCAGAAAAGGCTGCTGCAGCCGCCGACGTTGCCATCGTGTGTGTAGGAAACCATCCTTACGGCACGCGTGCGGACTGGAAGTTCTCTCCCGTCCCCAGTGACGGCCGCGAAGCCGTGGACCGCAAATCGCTGATGCTGCCCGATGAAGACTTGGTGAAGCTGGTGCTCAAAGCCAATCCCAATACCATACTGGTGCTCGTCAGCAGTTTCCCCTACACCATCAACTGGAGCCAGGAGCACGTGCCTGCCATCGTCCACATCACCCACTGCAGCCAGGAGCAGGGCAACGGACTGGCCGACGTACTCTTCGGCAAGGTAAATCCAGCCGGACGTACCGTACAGACGTGGGTGAAAGACATCACCGACCTACCCGACATAATGGACTACGACATCCGCAACGGACGCACGTATATGTACCACCAAGGCCCTGTGCTCTATCCTTTCGGCTATGGTCTTAGCTATTCTGACTTTACGTACGAGAAGATTGAATCCGTCAAACAAGACAAGAAGAACATCCGCGTGACGGTATCAGTGAAGAATACAAGCGGACGCGACGGGGAAGAAGTTGTGCAGCTCTATACCAGCTATCCGGACTCCAAAGTGGAACGTCCCTCCAAGCAGTTGCGCGCCTTCAAGCGTATCCCCATCAAGGCCGGCGAAACCCGGGAAGTGACACTTACCGTTCCCAAGGAGGAGCTCGGCTATTGGAACGAAGAAAAGCAGATGTTCGTTGTAGAACCCGGAACGGTGAAGCTGCTGATAGGGGCTTCATCGGAAGATATACGGTTGGAGGGAAAGATCAGGCTATAAGAATGAAAAAGCCATCCCTTAACATACCGACTATAAAAATTAGCGAGTTATGCCACAACAACGTGGCAAACCCGCTAATTACATATTTGCAAGCATAAATGAAGTACAAGGTCACTTTACAATAAACTCATATCTTCCTGCCGCCAGTTCCACCACCCGTACATTCTCGGCCTTGTCAGGTAAAGTGAGTGTAGCTGTACTGTTAGCGGGCACTGTAACTTCATAATGCACACATTTCCCTTTCCATTCCCAGCGAGAAACAATTTCACCGTAAGGCGACCGATGACGAGCTTCAAACCGTTTCAATCCCTTTATGAAATGGGGACGGAGCAGAATGTTTTGAAAACCAGGTTGCGCGGGATCAGGGAAAATACCTCCCAGCCCCTTGTAGAACCAAGCACCTATTTCACCGAACATCATATGATTGTCCGAGATGTCACGAGTAGCCTGCAAATCCCAGTTCTCGAGCAGCGTAGTGGCACCGTTCACCATCCACCAACCCCATGAAGGATAAGTGTCCTGTACAGCCACCTTATAAGCTGTTTCAGCATAACCATTTTCGCTGAGTGCATTCAGAATAGCTTTAGCTCCTAATACACCCACATCCAAGTGAAAACCGTCCTCCTCTACCTTATGTGCCAAGTTAGCTGCCACTTTTCCTATCAACTCTTCGGGCACAATCTTCCATTGCAAGGGAACACTCAATTCGGTTTGTGAACCTTCGGCATAGATGCCTGTTTCTCGATTCAGGAACTTATCATTGACAGCTTGCTTTATCTCCTCCGACAAGGCATTATAATATTCGTAATCGGCCTGTTTGCCGAAGAGTTTGGCAGCAGCGGCCAAAATCTTGGTATCTACATAAAAGTAGACCGAGGAAGTCAGCTCTTTATTGGATTTTGACTTCACCGGCACCCAGTCTCCGCGCCCCCACGTAGTGAGATGATTGTTAGAGATACGCTCCACATAATCCACATAACGTTTGATGCTCTCGTAACAATCGCTCAAGGGCTTGCTATCACCGTAGAAGAGGTAGATATTCCAAGGGATGATGGCAATAGTACTAGTCCAGTCCAGCCCGTTGTCTGTACCATATCCCCATCCACCAGTTGGAATAATATCGGGCAGCACTCCGTTGGGCTGCTGTTCGTCACGATGGTCGGCCAACCATTTTTCGTAAACGGTAATTCCATCAAAGTTATAAAATGCTGCCTCAATGGCAAAATGACCGTCACCAGTCCAACCGTTCTTCTCGCGCTGAGGGCAATCGGTGGGGTAGCCCATCAGATTGGAAAGGTAAGAGTGATTGGCAGCATGGAGCAGCTTGCCTATCAGTGGACTCGAAGATTCCAAGCTACCTACTGCCGGCACATCACTGTGCATGAAGTAAGCAATCAAGCTGTTTTGGTCAAGCTCAATAGGCTTATCTGCCACTACCTCCACATAACGAAATCCCTTGTAATTAAATCGGGGCATGAACTCATCCTCTTCTCCACTCAGAATGAGAATGTCCGTCTGAAAAGGGTCTTTCTCCTTATCGCCTCGAAAGTAGACATCAATGTTCGAGAGATCGAGGCGGCCATTTGGATGTAAGCGTTCGCCATGTTTGATTCTGACCTCCGTTCCCCGTTCACCCGAAACATGAATACAAGTCACACCGGACATATTTTGCCCGAAATCATAGATGTATGTTTTCTCGTCCACTTTGCGGAAAGAGACGGCGGGGAAAATCTTTACATTACGGATGGGATGTACTTGCTGGGCAGTGACATTGGAAGAAGGTACACTCCGATAGGCTACTCCGCGCCACTTGGAATCATCGAATTCCGGAGTGCTCCATCCTTTCTGTTCCAGACGTGCATCGTAGTGCTCGCCAGTATAGATACTATTAAAAGTGATTGCACCCGACGCTGTCCGCCAACTGAGATCGGTGGGAATAGTCTCCACGCTTCCATCGGTGTAAGTAATGCGCAAGTCCAGACAGAAAGCGGGACGGTTGCGCCAAGGGGCACGGTCGAAGTCCCACACTGCTTTGGATTGATGGTTATACCAGCCGTTACCCAAAAGTACGCCAATAGCGTTGTCACCATTCTGTAATTGTGAAGTCACATCATAAGCCACATACAAGTTGCGACGATCAAAGCGGGTATAGAGAGGGGCAAGGCAGTGGTCTCCTATCTTCTCGCCATTGATGTAAAGCTCATATAGTCCAGCAGCGGCAATATAAGCACGCGCTGACTTTACCTTTTTGCCGGTCTTGAACTCTTTTCGGAAGTAAGGGGCAGGCCCATAATGAATATCCTTGCCATCGCCAATCCAAGCACCTTGCCAATGTTGCATCCCCATCATGCCCGTTTCAAAGTAAGAGACAGGAGAAGCAGTCTCCTTATATTCCATGTCGCTGCAGATTACTTTCCAATAATATCTAGTGAAAGGCTGCAGTTTTTTGCCCGCATAGGCCACAAGCTGATTACGGGAATCGTTCTTTCCACTATCCCACATCCTGCCACAGCCATTGACCACATTCAACGAGTCTTCGTCTACCACAATCCGCCAGGAAGTCTGCACAGCTCCCTGCCTACCATCTTCCATCCGCCAAGAAAGGCGTGGAACGGGATTATCCAAACCTATAGGTCTGTCAAGATGTTCGCTCCTCAGATCAACCAAACGAACCGGAGTCTGCCCTTGTACAGTAATGCAAGCAAAGAATGTGAATAGAAGCAGTATATTTCTTTTCATAACTCCATTGTTTATCTATTCCGTAGTAATCACCAGTTCCTTGCCCTCCCTCAGTTGGTCATGGGTGATAAAGTAACCGTCAATCTTTTTACCGTCATAAGTAATGTCAATAATCTTCTTGCCGCTTCCTTTCTTCACAATCGTAAAGGGACGACCATTCAGATTGAACGTCACTTTATCGAACAAGGGAACAGTAACAATATATTCAGGATCGGCAGGCGAATAAGTGTAAAGTCCAATAGCATTGAGCACATACCACGAAGACATCTCGCCGGCATCATCCATCCCTGCATAAGCCAGCTTGTCGGCACCCATGTCATAGTAGTGGTTCATCAGGCTGTCGAGAATGCATTGGGCTTTCTCTTGTTTGTCTATGAAATAATAGGTGTAAGGAATGCTGTGTCCCGGCTGGTTTCCGTGGCAATAGTTTCCGATGAATCCGGTCAGGTTGTGGGCCTCGTAACCTCTCCACGGTTCGCTGAATAAGGAATCCAGTTTAGCCTCCACCGCCTCTTTACTGGGATAGAGCTTAATCATGCCTTCGGGGTCGTGGGGGGCGAAGAAGAGGGCGTTCCATGCATTGGCCTCACGGTACATGTACTGGTAATAGGGATAATACGGATCGAAATCCTGAATCCAGCTACCATCGTCAATCTTACCTCTCCAAAAGCCGGTAGAGGGGTCGAATAGCGTCTTGTAGTTGTTGGAGCGTTCCATCATCAGTTTGTAGTTGGCTTCATCTCCCAGCTCCTTGGCTACCAAGGCTACGGCATAGTCATCGTAAGCATATTCCTGGGTCTTGGTCACAGCCCCTTTGTATTCGTCCCATGTGGGTACATTCACTGTGTCTTTTTCAGCAATCCAACCTCGCTCCATATACTCATCCAAATAGCGACGTCCTCCTTTACCGGGCACCGTAGCATTTTTCAGAATCAACTTATAAGCACGCTCCAGATCGAAATCATGCAAACCACGCAACCAAGAACCAGAAATAAAAGTGGAAGCGTGATCACCATGGAAGAAGGTGGGCATGTAGCCGTCACGCTTCTCACCTTTGTCAATAATAGACCTAATGATGTCAGTAGTCACATCGGGAGAAATCATACCTATGAGTACCAGTTTGTTGCGATAATCGTCCCAAAAAGAAGGGTCAGTGTAATAGTGGAAGCCGTTATTCACTACTTCGCCACGGACATCAGTATATTCATGATTCACATCGCTACGCAAAGCCGGCCATTTAAAAGCATGGAAGAAAGTAGAATAAAACAATCTCTTTTCACGTTCCGTGCCACCTGCAACTTGAATCTTGGAGAGGAGTGCTTCCCAAGCCGCATCGGCTTCTTCTGCCACTTGTGCAAAACTTTTGTTCAACATTTCGGCCTTCAAATTCATTTGAGCATTCTCTATACTCACAAACGAGAAACCAGCCTTCACTTCCAAAGGTTCAACACCTTTGCTGTCGATAAAACGCAGCACAGCCACCTCATGTTTGTCGTCTTTTACCATTTCCACTTGGCCTATTTTATAGTTGGTCTTAGCGTAAAAGTAGATTTTACCATCGCCATCTTGATAACCCGTGAACGTATTATCGTCAACCTTCTCAATCTTCCAATCACGGACATCATTATTAGAACGGCGGATGTCTACCAATAATGACTTATCGTCGCCCTTGCCGAAAGTATATTTATGGTAGGCACAACGCAAGGTACTGGTCAACTCGGCGTTCACTTTATAGCGTTCCAGATAAACTTGGTAATACCCCGGATGCGCAGATTCCTTCTCGTGACTAAACCCGGAGCAATAATTACCCGGAGCGATAGTTCCCACCACTGGCAACATGGGGACATGCAACAAGTTCCAATGCCCTTTAGCTGTATGTGAAAAACCATAAATCACAGTGTCCTCATATTGATAGCCCGCACCGCTACGAAACTGTGTAACGGGGCTGAGCTGCACCATTGCGTTGGGCAAGGTAGCACCCGGATAAGTTTCCGCACCCCATGTACGTGACTTTATTTTGCGCGTATACCCTAAGTCCTCAGGCTCCCACAAAGTAGCCGTACCCAAGAAAGGATTGACATATTCGGTTAATTTCTTCTGCGTACCGCCACAGCCCGTCAGAACAATCAGGGCGAACAGTAGAAATAAATATTGATTCTGTTTCATCTTTTGTATTTATTTTATATAAAAAACTGTTGTCTCTAAAAACATTATTTCCAAAATAACTGCCAATTAAAACTGGCTCTAAAAAAAAATGTGCCGAAACCCAATAACCAGATTGAGTTTCGACACACTTTTAATTGCTAACTTATTTCAGGCTCTTTTCAAAGAGAGCTTTGGCTTCAATCAAAGTACAACCACTTGTCTGCGTAGTCAGATGGTTGTTGCCGCTATTGTTCATTGCCCAGTTAGTATTATACAGCAAATCAAGTTTATTGATTCCCTTTCGCCACAAGATTTCAGCATTATTGTTAAAGAAAGTGATGAATTTCTTCTTATATATGGGGTCCAAATTCGGTTCCATAATCAGCTGCACATAATAACGCATGAAAATACCCTTAAACAAACCTCCGTCCCCATCGCCTTCATCACGAAGTAAATTATTTCCAGTATCTATCATGCTGCTATTACTGATAGCGAAATTGGCAGCCTTACGAGCATCTTTCAAATAGGACTCTTCTCCTGTGATCTTATACAGTTCGTAAGCAGCACCCAAGAATGTACCTTGGTTATAAGAAAGAGAAAGTGTACTCAACTCACCCGTCTCACCGTTCACATTATCATAGATGGCGCCGGTAGCAGGGTTAAATAAATTTTCACGCTCCCATTTATAAATATTGACAGCCCAATCCAAATCCTCCTGATTCCCGTTAATACGGTAAAGACGAGCAGCAATCAAAGCAGCAGGGCCGTTGGAACAAGCATTTTTGCTCCATAGCTGGTCGTGAGTCCAAGCAATGCCACCACCTGCGTAATCGTTCCAACCGGTCTTGATTTCATTCCACATCTCTTGAGAAGTTTCCAGATACTTGTTTTCATCAGTAACTTCGTACAAGCGAATCATGGTGAGAGCAATCCACTCCATATCATCATAAAAGTTGTTCCAATAACTGCCACCGTTCTTTGCCTTGATACCGACATACCATTTGTCGAACAAGTCGCTGTACTTGCTATCTCCGGTACGATTGTAAGCATCTATCATCACATCCATAGCATGAGCCTGCGGCCAATAATGGAAATCCTTGATTGAACCGTCATTCCCGTAGTTGAAATAATTCTCTTCCGTATTCCAGAAACGATCTATCAGGGTCACAGAACTGCTATCGGCAGCCGCATCCCAATCTATGGTGTAAAGCCCCTTATCATACATATACTCATCTTCTATCTCGCACGATTGAAGTGCCAAAAGAAGCAGGGGCAGACAAAATAATATTTTTTTCATAATCTCTCCTTAAATTAGTTGGCCAATTCCACTTTATGAGTATAGTTCTCCACATTGAATATCACACTAATCTTGGTGATGGCACCCGGATTGTGGCCATCGGCCGCACCATCGAATTCATCGTTCAGTTTCCACTTCTGATCCCATTGGTTATCAGGAGTCTCCATAATATAGAAATAAGGATCTTCGGGAGTAGCCGCACCAGGATTAGAGTCTGTAGTATTCTTGGTTCCCCAATACTGTATACTACCATCAGCATAAGTCATCAAGAACTTATAGCGTTGGTCGCGCCCCCATCCTTCTTGCTTGAACTCAATTTTATCCTGACCGCAGAACACACCGTTTCCAACATAAGGCAATTCAAAAGTTGCGGCACCACTCGGACAGAAGTAGAATTCCATCTTACTTACTTCCCTGACGGTTACAGATGCAATGGAGAAATCCATCTCAATGCGGTAAACTCCCGTCTTTTCTACGGTTGTCTCGCCTTCGCCTTCCATAATCTTATTGCCATTGATATAAAACACCTTGGCACCTTCGGCTGCTCTATCTACCAGTTTGTAAGTCTTTCCGCCTTCCAACTTCGTAAAGACTTCGAACTTATCCTTTTCGGGTGAAGCACACGCCACAGCCTTAGAAGCATCCATACCACCTTCAGTAGCACTTCCGGTCAAGTAAAGCTGTGCCGGAATCTCTTCAAATCCCACCAAGCGAGTGATGGTGAGCTTCTTGCTTTCCTTTGCCATTACAGAATTCAAACCTCTGGAAGCCATTACTGTCCAAACAAGTGTACCCGTCTCACCACTGTTCAATCCGGCAGCCGCACCAACCTTGTTCAATGTCTTGTGGCTGATGGTAGCATAGCTCAAAGAACCGCCATTGTCAGAAAGCACTTTGTAAATAGGCTTAGAAAAATCTCCACCTTCTTTATCGAATACCACTTCATAAAGAGGGGCACCGCTATCTTCAGCCTTGGCCGACTCCCATTCAAAGAACAGGCTGGCGCTGGCCGACGATTGCAAGACTACTTCCTTGCCGTCAGTGGGTTCATACAACTGATTTACTGAGGAAACTTTGGAATCCTTGTATTCCATGTCTTCCGTACAAGACGTAGCAAAGAGGACTGCCGAAAAAAGAGCTATTGTTGAGAATATTGTTTTCATTGTTCTATTGTTTTTAATGAGTTTAGATACACGTTAATTTCCATATCCCGGATTGTTAGGCGCCAGATTGGGATTCAAATTGATTTCACTGATAGGAACTGCCCAAAGATAATCTCTTGCCTCTTCGAACTTGCGAGTGTCAAGCTTGTTCTCGTCCACGAAGCTTGCACCGCGCACCTTGCCCGACAAGTATTCGTTACCAGCCTTCCAACGCTTAATATCATACCAGCGCAAACCTTCCATCGCCATTTCTACACGACGTTCGTCGCGAATAATCTGCCTCATCTCTTCCTTGCTCTTTCCGGCAGGAAAGTTCAAGGCTGCATCGGCAGTAAATCCGGCACGTTCGCGGATGGGACGGATGGTCTTGTTCCATACCTCTTCAGTCATACCGCTTGTTTCGTGAACAGCCTCAGCATACATCAGCAAGATGTCAGCATAGCGCATAGTGATGATATTCATACCGGAATTCTGGTCACCGGGAGCCTGCGGATTATAATACTTACGGGTGAAATAACCGGTAGAAGTGCCGTTTCCACCACCATCGTAGGCATCGGTTCCCGAACCCGGACGAATGTTGATGACTACGTCTTTACTGCCATCGTCCACATTGCCACTCCAGTCATAGCCATCATAAATGATAGTAGCGGTGAGACGTGGGTCACGGTTGTCGTAAGGATAAGCAGGGTTATAATCTGTCCCGGCTTCACTGATAGTCTTTCCACTAAGCATCAGATAAGTGTCTACCAACGATTGCTGCGGCACACGGTTCACGGCACGTCCGCCTCTTGACAAAGGAATCATGTCTACCATCTCACCCCAAGTAATCAAATTGGGTACATAAGAACGGTCCATGATAATCTCTTCATTATACTCATTGGCTTCATCAAAAAGCCCGGCATAATCAGGAAATAAGGCATAAGTACCATATTCGCCCTGTTTGTTCATCAGATTGTCGCAATAAAGCATCACATTGTTCCAGTCGCTATCCATCAAGTAGACACGAGCCTGCAAAGCACAAACGGCACCTTTAGTAATTTTGCCCTTGTCTTCTTCGGGCAATTGGTCGCGAGTGGGAAGCGCATCCTTGATGTCTTCCAATTCTTGGTGAATGAAGCTGATAATGGTTTCGCGGTCTGTACGACTTACACTCCGCGATTCTTCCAGCGTGATGTCCTCCGTAAAGAAAGGTACTGCACCATAAAGGTTAGTCAGACGGAAGTAGAGGCTTGCACGGATATAGCGTATCTCGGCAATCATACGTGCTTTAACAGATGCGTCCATGTTGGGTACCAGATCCACCTTTTCAAGGAACACGTGGCAGGTCTTTATGCCTCCGTAAAGGTCTTTCCATTCATTCTTGAAGATGTCGAGCGAGGGAGTAGCCATACCTTTGCGAATGGCACGTTGGTCGTCCACACTGCGACCGTCGTAAGCATTGTCACTCAAACTTTCATCGCTCCACATACGGCCTGCATTGTACATCTGGCTGTAAGCCATGTTCACCACATACTGGGCTTTGGTGGTGGAAGTCCAATAAGAGTTATCCGTAAATTTGTTTGTCGGTGCGTTCTCCATCTCGTTGCAACTGCAAAGCATCAGAACAGCCATTCCGGCAAAAGCTATATATTTTCTTAGTCTCATAGTTATCTGTTGTTTTTAGAATTCAATGTCTATACCGAAACCATAGTAACGGAGCGTCGGGTAGTTTCTACCAGAATTGGCGCCACTATTACCCATCTTAGAGTCGAACTCAGAAGATTCAGGGTCAATAAACGAGTTATTACTGAAAGTCAGCAAGTTTTGTCCGTTGACATAGATACGTGCCTTTTCCATACCCACCTTGCGGCTCCATGTTTTAGGGAATGTGTAACCAATCTGCAAGTTCTTCAGACGCAGGTATTTTCCATCCATCAAGAATAGGTCGGAACCTTGTCCGTTTCCGTAGTTGTTTCTGTTGGAAGTAGAACCCGGAGCAGTAAGTCTCGGCCAACGTGCATCGGTGTTGGTAGGAGTCCAGAAATCCAGTTGATGCTTATAGATATTATAAGAGTAATTGGCGTGGAACGGTTCAATCAATTCACCACGAAGCATCATGTCACGCTTGCCCACACCCTGCCAGAACATACCGAAATCGAATCCTTTCCATTCTACATTGTAGTTGAAACCGAAAGTAAGACGAGGGAAGGCATTACCCAAGATAAACTTATCCTTCGAGTCGATGACACCATCTTCGTTACGGTCTACAAACTTCACGTCACCCGGCTGTACCTTTCCACCTACAGGAATAGCCGATGCCTCAATCTCCTCGTAGCTTTGGAAAAAGCCGTCCATCTTGTAACCGTAGTAAGACTCCAACGGACATCCTTCACGGGTGATACGGCTCAACTCCTCTATTTGTGAGATTCTTTCGTGACCAGGGTACTTCAGCACTTCATTCCAAGAGTCACCAAGATTGAAGTTGAAGTTATGATTTGCGGCTCCCGTTTTCAAACGATAGTTGATAGAGAGGTCCCAACCTTGATTCTGCATCTCACCAATGTTGTCCATCGCCATATCCGTACCGAATACCGAAGGCACAAGGGGCTTCATTAAAATGTCGCTCGTACGCTTGTAGAAATAGTCGAACGTCACATTCAAAGCGTTATTGAAGAACGAAGCGTCTACACCCACGTTGAAGGTTTTGGTCTTTTCCCAAGTCAAATTATCCTTACCTAACTTAAAACCTGCGCCTGATACTGTCTGGTTATTATATGCGTAAGAGTTGTTGTACAGTTCGTAAACAGTAAAACGGTCATAAGTACCAATAGACTGGTTACCCAAGATACCAAAAGAAGTACGCAGTTTCAAGTCACCCACACGTTCCTTGTAAGCCTGCATAAAGTTCTCCTCGCTCAAACGCCAGCCTAATGAAACAGAGGGGAAGAAACCCCATCGGTAGTCTTTATGAAACTTGGAAGAAGCGTCATAACGGAAGCTGAATTCTGTATAATATCTGTCAGCGTAAGAATACCCCACACGTCCCAACAGAGAAGTCAGACTGGTACGGTTGGATTCATCTACAAATGTTTTTCCTGTGATGTTTCCCACAGTACTATTGGTAATGTCTGTACCGATACCCAAGTCGGGATCTACCCCCTTCTTCTCAATCTCATTGCTAGACGAAGTAAACGATTCATTGGTTACTCCAAAAAGCCCGCTGACATTGTGTTTACCGAATGTCTTGTTGTAATCCAACAAAAGTTGGCTATTAATAAGGTAAGCCGTATGATTCCAGTTACTGGTCCGATAGTCAGTATCTTTCACTGGACGTGGTTCGGTAGCCTCTTCATTCAAGTAATAGGATACGCCCAAATTGCGGGTAGAACGCATGTCGTTTATCACATCCGCACCCAACACTCCACGCAACTTCAATCCGTCAATAAGCCGGAATTCAGCATTGACATTAGCGTTCAGATAATTGTTACGATACTTGTTACGGCCACCAGCTTCCAATGCTCCCAATGGGTTAAATTCAGTCAATACATCATTTAACAAATATCTTCCATCTTCCGATTTCATTTTGTAATAATAATAAGTAGGTACACGGGCGGCATCCACTTCCAAACTCCCACCGGTGGTACTTACACTATTATTACGTGTATAAGCCAAAATAGCATTCAGTTTCAAACGTCCCACTTCCGTGCTAACATTGGTACGAAAATTATAACGCTGCACGCCAAAATCACTGTTGCCCACATAATTACTTTCCTGGTCATAATAACCCATGGACACCATGTAAGTAGTTTTATCACTACCTCCAGATACGCTTAGATTGTAATTCTGCTGTAAGGCTGTGCGGACTATCTGATCAAAAAACCAGCTTTCTTCATTTTGATGGGCAGCCAGGTCACGGATTTGATCGGGTGTATACAAAGGAGCCTCTCCAGCATTGGTGGCAGCTAAATTGCGCAAAGTAGCGTTCTGATAGCCTTTCACCGGAGAAAACAAGATATCCGGATTCTGCCATCCCATCATACCACTTAACCGAACTGTCGCACGCTGGTTCTTCTTACCTTTCTTAGTAGTAACCAAAACTACACCATTGGAAGAACGTGAACCATAAATAGCAGCTGTACCGGCATCTTTCAAGATGGAAATGTTCTCAATATCATTGGGATTCAATTTATCGAAACTACCGCCATCAGCTACCAATCCGTCTATGACAAAAAGCGGACTATTGTCATTCACAGTGCTGATACCACGGATATTAAAGTTAGTCTTACGATCATTAGGATTGCTACTGCGCTGCTGGATAACCACGTTGGGCGCAGCCCCTTGCAAAGCATCTGTCATGTTAGCCACGGGACGGTCTTCGATCATGGAAGCCTTTACCTGGTCTACAGCACCTACGGCACTCTTGCGGGTAGTAGTACCATAACCGATGACAATAACTTCATCCAGCACCTTGGTATCCTCCTTTAAGACAACATTCAATTGTTTTTGATTTTTCACAGCAATTTCCTGAGTGGCATATCCCACATAGGAAAAGACGAGAACATCTTGGGCACTACAAACAATGGAATAGTTTCCATCCACATCTGTAATGGTACCCACACCTTCTTTACCCTTAACAGTAACACTCACTCCAATCAGGCTTTCACCTGTGGCATCCTTAACGGAACCTCTCACCGTGGCATTGTTTTGCTGCACCACAGTAATAGTCTCCGCATGTGCATAAACCGCAGGAGCCTGCGCCAGCATAGTCACAGCAGGCAAGGCAATAAGCCAGAACTTATAGTTCCCACCTATCCGAGCCAGCAATGAATTTACTGTGTACACTCGATTCTTTTTCATATTCTTTAAGATTAAACATTATAATAAATCACGATAAAAAAAGGAAAAGAACACAAATAATACCAACGAACAACCAATTCATGCAATTTGTATCCTAATCCTCCTTCCAGCGCACTTTATTGATTTTAAATAATTCCTGTTTTTACAAGCTGTTCAGCAAATCCACTTTACCCTCGTTCACTAATTTCAAAATCAATTCTCCAAACAGCGTATTCTGCCAAGCAAACCATGCACGGGTAAAGTTAGTGGGGTCATCCTTGTGGAAAGACTCGTGCATGAATCCCGTACCGGCATCCGTATCCATCAGCATTTTGATACAAATCTTTATCTCCTCATCATTCTGGCTGGTGAATGCCTTCATCATGATACTCATAGGCCATATCATATCATAACCGATGTG
>OGXZ01001212.1_pt1 | contig 14938 bp, 10 predicted proteins | sample 1576431 | NCBI WGS metagenome assembly OGXZ01 (sample SAMEA3541590, study PRJEB24748) | human gut metagenome | biome: human gut; feature: human-associated habitat; material: faeces | place: China | collected 2012
ATCAATTTCGTGTTTGTGATTTCTTGTAAAGTATGATATACTAATTATAGTAATGAGGAGTATATATTCACTATTAATAAGAAAAAGCAATCGATAGATTCCTAAGTTGATTACCGGGAAAGAAAGGAGTTTTATGGCGATTCGGAAAAAGCAGGAGCCAGACGAATATCAAAAAGCATTACGTAAGTTCCATAAAAAATCAAATCGACATGTTGTCGTATTTGAAGCTGATATAAGCGAAGATGAAAAGCGACACATTTTTTCGGATGCCGATCAACTGCGCCAATGTGGAAATGAACTCCTTGGTATTATGAAACGAAATCTGGAGCAGCTTTTGCGCACAAAGAGATATCGTGCCTTGCAGAAACTGTATGGAAAAGTATCGGATCCGATCCATGCACTGGAAAAGAAAGAAGTTCTATCAGATGAGGAAACACAAAAGCTGAATCACCTGAAAAAGGAACGCGCTGAAATTACCAATTCAATGAATCAGATGAGAGAGTCTTATCAGGTGACATGGGATTTTTGCCGGACCAAAATGATGGAATTGAAAGAAAAGTATCACCTTCAAAGCATCTTTGCTCTTTCCCGTGCAGAAGATATTTGGGCTGCAATTGAAACGATATTGTATTCGAGCGGAAGAAAGTTGCATTTCAAAAAACGCGGCGATCTTCCAGAGATTCGGGCAAAGCAATCCACACGAGGGCTTGTCATTGATTCTTCTCAGTCAGGGCTGATTGTGAAGTACGGAAAAGTTACAATTCCCTGTAAATATAAAGCAAAGGATTTGTGGCTTCAGGATGAGGAAAAAGCAATTCTTGCATATTTGGCAGAACCAGAACTACAGGATGCTCATGCGGTGGATCAGATGTCAAAAGGAATTATTACGGATACCTACAGACCGTGTTTTGCTTCATTGGTCTGTAAAAAGATTGGCGGACGGCTTCGCGTCTATGTACATATAACAGTTGAAGGAAAAGCAATCTCAAAAAGAAGAAAAGACAACACACCAAGACATTCCTATGGAAAAGGAAATGTGGGATGTGATATCGGAACGCAGACAATCGCCTACACTTCCAACACCGAAGTAGGACTTGAGAATCTGGCTGAAAGAGGAAATTCAATTCAGCATGTGGAAAGACAGAAGGCTTTGATCCTGCGAGCAATGGAACGATCCCGAAGGGCGATGAATCCGAATCATTACAACGAAAATGGTACCGTTAAGAAAGGTCACAAGCAATGGAACTTTTCAAAACGATACCAGAAATTGAGACAAAGACATCAGGAATTGTGTCGGATTGCAGCAGAAAATCGAGCATTAGCGATCCGTGAACAGGTCAATCATCTTCGGTCTTTGGGAGACTGTTTTATCACAGAACCGCCAAATGCAAAGAAACTACAAAAAAGAGCAAATCCAGAGAATTCAGTTGATAAAAATGGACGTATGAAGCGAAAAAAGCGCTTCGGAAGATCCATAAAAAATCGCTGTCCCGGCTACCTGCAGGCAAAAGCAAAGCAGCTTTTTGAATCAACAGGTGGAATGTATGTTGAGGTACCGATTTTATATCGTGCCAGTCAGTACGATCACACATCAGATACTTACATTCCAAAGAAATTATCTCAGCGAATGTATCATCTGACAGATGGGACAAAAGTTCAAAGAGACTGGTATTCCTCTTATTTACTGTATTGTATTAATAAAACTTATACACAGATCAACAAACTAAAATGTCGATCTAATTTTGCCACTATGTATCAAAAAGAAAAGAACATGATTGAAGAAATCATTCGTTCAGGAAAAAAGATTATGAATTCCGGTATTCGTACCGTTTAATTTCATAGCCCCGGGTATTGACTTAGTATCCATCTGGGAGATCTTGTGGCCCAGAGAACGCGAATGTGAAGATTCAGTTCCATCGAATCGACACAAATGTGGTCGTAGGACTGCTTGTTCGCGAGTTTTGTTGCTCCGGAACAGATGTGTCTGCCAAAGTCCTTGCGATGTACGCAGACACTAGAACTCCGTCAATGGAACCCCAGTGTCGGAGCTCTCGCGCATGATCTACCAGAAGGTGGTGTTCAACACAGACACCACGTTCACAAAGTGGACCCTCGACGACGCCATGAGCAACATTGCCAAAGCCATTGAGATAGACCCGCAGCCTGCCTACAAGCACCGTGAGGCACAGATCGTGTTCTCAAAGGGCGACTACACGAAGGCTTATGACATGTTTATGGATCTCACAAAGACCAACATACGCAGCGGCGAACTGTTCTATGAGGCTGCACAATGCAAGACACAGTTGAAGGCGCCCACAGACGACGTTATCGCTTTGCTCGACAGCGCCCTTGTGGCCTGTCCCAAACCTCTCACGAACCTCTCGGCACCTTATGTGCTGTCACGAGCCCAGTTGCTTGACGGAAAGGGACAGTTTCGCTTGGCTCTCAAAGACTACAACCTCTACGACTCGCTCATGGCAGGCCGTGCCAACGATGCGTTCTATTATGCCCGCTACCAATGTGAGATGAAGGTGAAGCAATATCAGCAGGCGCTCAACGACATCGCCCATGCTGCGTTCATCAACCCCCGTCAGCCCCTTTATCTTGCAGAGCTCGCTTCTTTGCAGCTCCGCGTAAACCGTCTGGAGGATGCTGTGAAGGCTGCCGACCTGTGCCTGACCATCGCTCCGGAGAGCACAGATGCTTACGTCATAAAAGGCATTGCGCTCATACAGCTCAAGAAAAAGGAGGAGGGCATGGCTGCTCTGCAAAAAGCCAAGGAGCTGGGCGACAGCAGAGGCGAGGAGCTGATGAAGAAGTATAAGTAGGTGTTCAAAATTAATCGCATATATGAATTTTATAAAAAGGTTATGCTTTCAAATGCCTCTACGCCCTCTTTTAGCCCGTATGCCCAGCTCTCATCGGTCGTGTAGCCCGCTACACTCCCTCTTCGGAGCTGAACATACGGGCCAAAATATGGCATAAAATTATTTAAATTAATTTTGAACACCTACTTAAGTAAAAATATCTTAACAAAAAAAAGTGATGAATTACAGCGACGAGAAATTTGCCGACATTCAGATGCTTCGTTATCGTCTGAACGGGTTTGAGCAACTGTCTCTCAATCAGAAACAATATGTCTATTGTCTTGCCAAGGCCACGCTCTGTGGACGCGACATCACAACAGACCAGTTTGGACGCTACAATCTGAAGATAAGGAAGCTTCTCGAAGCTTTATACCTTATTTATAAAGAACAACCTGAGGCCTTGGGGTTGCAGGAACTCTCGCAGCAGGAGCTCTCGCAGCAGGGGCTTTCGGAGCAGGAGCTTTCGCAGGAGCAGCAGCAAGAGCAGTTTGATGCCATGACCGTTTATCTCAAGCGCGTGTGGTTCTCAAACGGCATTCATCATCATTATGGTTGCGACAAGTTTAAACCACAGTTTAGCGAGAGCTGGTTCCGCAGCACCATAGCAAGGTCGGCCGACAAGCTCGCCAGCAAGCTTGGCGTTGCTTCTGGGGACGAGGTGATGGAGTGGTGCGCTCCGCTCTTCCCCGTGATCTTCGACCCTGAGATTATGCCCAAACGTGTTGAAAAGGCGTGTGGTGTGGATCAGGTAAAGGGCTCGGCATGCAACTATTATGAGGGTCTCACGCAACAAGAGGTTGAAGCCTATTATGCTGCAAAGAACGACCCCTCTAACCCCTGTCCTCCTTCTTACGGCCTCAACTCAAAGCTCGTGAAGACCGCCTCAGGTGACATAGAGGAACAGGTATGGAAGCAAGGCGGAATGTATGGAGAGGCAATAGACCGCATTGTCTATTGGCTCACAAAAGCCATGCAGTTTGCCGAGAACGAGAAGCAGCAGGAGGTGATAGGGCTGCTCATAAGCTATTATCGCACGGGCGACATCAAGACCTTCGACAGCTATTCTATAGAGTGGCTGAAGGAGCACGCGGGCGACATCGATTTCATAAACGGTTTCATAGAGGTCTATGGCGACCCTCTGGGCTTCAAGGCATCTTGGGAGGGAATTGTCACCTATAAGGACAAGGAGGCAAACGAGCGCACACACAAGATCTGCTCCAACGCCCAATGGTTTGAGGACCACTCGCCCGTGGACCCCCGCTTCAAGAAGAAAGAGGTGAGGGGCGTGACCGCCAATGTGGTTGTGGCTGCCATGCTGGGAGGCGACGAATATCCTTCGACAGCCATCGGAATAAATCTTCCCAACGCCGACTGGATTCGTGCGCAACATGGTTCAAAGAGCATCACAATAGGCAACCTTACCGAGGCTTACAGTCGTGCAGCCGAGGGCAACGGGTTCCTTGAGGAGTTTGTGTCCGACGAATCAACGCTTACCTTGGTGCGACAGTTTGACCACCTGTGCGACGACCTCCATACCGATCTGCACGAATGTCTGGGCCATGGCAGCGGTCAACTGTTGCCCGGCGTCTCGTCAGACGCGCTTAAGTCGTATGGCAGCACCATTGAGGAGGCGCGTGCCGATCTGTTCGGACTCTATTACATGGCTGATGCGAAGATAGTAGAGCTTGGACTTTTGCCATCGGCCGATGCTTACAAGGCACATTATTATACCTACATGCTCAACGGTCTTATGACCCAGTTGCGCCGTATTACGCCTGGCGCTGACATTGAGGAAGACCACATGCGCAACCGGGCACTCATTGCCTACTGGGTTCTTGACCATGCCCAGGGCGAGGTGGAGCTGACCGAAAGCAACGGAAAGACGTGTGTCTTCATTCACTCTTATGAACGTCTACGCACGCTCTTCGCGCAACTCCTTGCAGAGATTCAGCGCATAAAGAGCGAGGGCGACTATGAAGCTGCACGACAGCTCGTTGAACGTTACGGCGTGAAGGTAGACCAGGCGTTGCTCGAAGAGGTGCATCGCCGCTACGAGAAGCTTGACATCGCTCCCTACAAGGGCTTCATAAATCCGCGCCTCTCGCTCGTTACCGACGCTCAAGGCAACGTGTGTGATGTGAAGGCCGACTATACAGAAAGCTACGAGCACCAGATGCTACGCTATTCTAACGAGTTTAGCTTCCTGTCATTGAAGGAAGAGAAATCGTCGTCAAAGGAAGAATCGTTGTCAAAGGAAGAAGTTTTATCATCAAAAGCAGAAACGTCATCAAAAGCAGAGGCTGTGTCTTCGTCAGTTGACGACGACGTGAAGAAGATAAAGCGATCGTTTCGGCTGTTCATGAACGGCGTGGCTTCAAGCTCCATGCGCGACAAGGGTCTTGAATATAAGATCAATTGGGGAATTCCCGTGACACGTCTTCGCGACATGGCAGCCCAGTATGCTCCTTCCGTAGCCCTTGCCGAGCGGTTATGGGAGAGCGACGTGCGCGAATGTAAGATCTTGGCAACATTGCTCATGCCCGCCGAACGGTTTAGCGAGCCCATGGCGCTGTCTTGGCTCTCGGCCTGCAACAACCAGGAGATGGTGGAGATGCTCGTGTTTAACCTTGTTCAGAACATGCCGGGTGTAGAAACGTTTGTGGTGAGTCTGCTCTGTAGCGACGAGCACAACGCGCCTCTTGCCGCACTTCATCTCGTCTCGCGTCTTGTGGCACGACAGAACGTGGCGTTCATGACCGACGAGGTGGTAAGCTCGTTCGCCCAACTTGTGATAAAAGCGTTGAACGGAACAGATGCTGTGCTCAAACATGCGGCCCTCAACAGCGTCACACGCTACGTTGACCGTGAGCTCAAAGGTGCCGATAAAGTGGTCGAATTGCTTAAAAAACATAAGATAGACATTTTTTGAACGTTCTTGACACGAAATCTTAATAAAAAGTAGTAACTTTGTCGTGCATTAACGGCAAGCCCTATTGTCGGGGTTTTTATTGTAAAGAAAATTTCAATCAATGCGTGGGCCCTGTTGGTCCATGCCTTAACATTTAAGGATAAATGAACACAGGTAAAGTAGATGTCTTGCTGGGTCTCCAGTGGGGCGATGAAGGAAAAGGAAAAGTCGTTGACGTGTTGACACCCAAGTATGATGTGGTTGCCCGTTTTCAAGGCGGCCCAAATGCTGGCCACACCCTCGAGTTTGAGGGACAGAAATATGTGCTACGCAGCATTCCGTCTGGTATCTTCCAGGGCGGAAAGGTAAACATCATCGGCAACGGCGTTGTGTTGGCTCCAGACCTATTTATGGCAGAAGCCAAGGACCTTGAAAAGAGCGGTCACGACCTCAAGAGCCGTCTCCATATCTCTAAGAAGGCACACCTCATCATGCCCACGCACCGTGTGCTTGACCGTGCGCTCGAGGCAGCCAAAGGCAAGAGCAAGGTAGGAACAACAGGCAAGGGCATCGGTCCTACATACACCGACAAGGTGTCACGCAACGGTCTGCGTGTGGGCGACATCTTCGAAAACTTCGAGGAGAAATATGCCGCACACAAGGCACGCCACATAGAGATGCTTAAGGCGCTCAATTTTACCGATTACGACATTACTGAAGACGAGAAGCGCTGGATGGAAGGCATTGAGTATATGCGTCAGTTCAACATCGTTGACAGCGAGCATGAGATCAACAACCTTCTGCGTGAGGGCAAGTCGATTCTTTGTGAGGGTGCTCAGGGCACCATGCTTGACGTTGACTTCGGCAGCTATCCTTTCGTGACTTCTTCAAACACCATCTGCGCTGGCGCATGTACAGGTCTTGGCATCGGCCCCAACAAGATCGGACACGTTTATGGTATCATGAAAGCCTACTGCACACGCGTTGGTTCAGGTCCTTTCCCCACAGAGCTGTTCGACGCTACAGGCAACAAGATCCGTGACCTCGGCCACGAGTATGGTGCCGTGACAGGGCGTGAGCGCCGTTGCGGATGGATCGACCTCGTAGCCCTTAAATATGCTATCATGGTGAACGGCGTAACAGAGCTTATCATGATGAAGAGCGACGTGCTCGACGGCTTCGACACCATCAAGGCTTGCGTGGCTTACAAGCAGAACGGCAAGGAAATCAACTATTTCCCATACGACATCAACGAGGGCATTGAGCCTGTTTACACAGAGCTGCCTGGATGGAAGACCGACATGACCAAGTTTACAAGCGAGGAGCAGTTCCCTCAGCAGTTTAACGACTACATCAAGTTCCTTGAGGCTGAGCTTGAGACACCAATCAAGATCATCTCTATCGGTCCTGACCGCGACCAGACTATCGTGCGCAAATAAACACACCCCATTTCTTGCGCGTTAATATATAAAGACGAACAAAAGAAATGAACAAACCAAGCATTCCCAAGGGTACGCGCGACTTCTCTCCCGTGGAGATGGCGAAGCGTAACTATATTTTCGATACTATAAAAGAGGTTTACGCCCTCTACGGCTTTCAGCAGATAGAGACACCGGCCATGGAGTCGTTGCAGACGCTTATGGGTAAGTATGGCGAGGAGGGCGACAAGCTCCTCTTCCGTGTGCTCAACTCGGGCGACTACATGAGCAAGCTCTCCGATGAGGAGCTGCTTGAGCGCAACTCTCTGCGCCTGTCTTCAAAGATCTGCGAGAAGGGTCTGCGTTACGACCTGACCGTTCCCTTCGCACGTTACGTCGTGATGCACCGCGACGAGCTGCAGATGCCGTTCAAGCGTTACCAGATACAGCCCGTGTGGCGTGCTGACCGCCCGCAGAAAGGCCGTTATCGCGAGTTCTACCAATGTGATGCCGACGTGGTGGGCAGCGACTCGTTGCTCAACGAGGTGGAGCTGATGCAGATCGTCGATACCGTGTTTACACGTTTCGGCATTCGTGTGCAGATAAAGATCAACAACCGCAAGATCCTCTCTGGCATTGCTGAGGTCATTGGTGAGCCAGACAAGATTGTCGACATTACCGTGGCCATAGACAAGCTCGACAAGATTGGTCTCGACAAGGTGAACGAAGAACTCAAGGCCGACGGCATCAGCGATGAGGCAATTGCCAAGTTGCAGCCCATAATAGCCCTGAGCGGCACCAACGAAGAGAAGTTGCAGACCATCAGAGAGGTGCTGGCCGACTCGGAGACAGGACTGAAAGGTGTGGAGGAGACACAGTTTATCCTCGATACTCTTAAGGGCTCGCTCAACAACGAGATTCAGCTCGACCTCACTCTCGCCCGCGGTCTCAACTATTATACCGGTGCCATCTTCGAGGTTAAAGCTCTCGACTATGCCATTGGCAGCATTACGGGTGGCGGACGTTATGACAACCTCACAGGCATCTTCGGTATGCCTGGTTTGAGCGGCGTAGGCATCTCGTTTGGTGCTGACCGCATCTACGACGTGCTCAACGGTCTTGATCTCTATCCCAAGGAGGCTGTCAACGGCACCAAGCTGCTGTTCATCAACTTTGGCGACAAGGAGACGGCCTATTGTCTTCCTGTTGTGCGTGCCTGCCGTGCCGCAGGTATCAGCACAGAAATGTTCCCCGACAAGGCAAAGATGAAGAAGCAGATGAGCTACGCCAACGCCAAGGCCATTCCCTTCGTTGTGCTCGCTGGCGACAACGAGATTGCCGAGAACAAGTTCACCCTCAAGAACATGACAACAGGTGAGCAGCATCTCGTAACAACAGAGGAGCTGATCAGTATTGTAAGCAAATAAGTTTTCGTAAATAAGTGAAGCCGAGTTAACGGATAACAGTTTTATCGCTCATGCAATAAGATTTGTTTCCGTTGCCCGGCTTTTTTGTTTTTTGCATAAAGGCAAGAAAGTTTTTTTGTTTTTGCATAAAGGGCAAGAAAAGCTTTTTTATAACCTTATTTGTAAGAAGCTTTTTATACCCCATCCTCTTGTTTTTTTTAAATGTAAGAAGTTTTTTATACAAAAAAATCTAATAATTCTCTTTCCCGCAATAAGGACAAACGCCTTTCTCTTTTAGCTTACGCCCGCAGTTGCCACACACATACTTGTAGGTTACGACAAGTTTAAGATATTGTTTGAAGGCAAACACGATGTAGACGGCAAGCAACACATAGCCCACATAATAGAGTGTGGTGATGCTGAACACAATATAGTTGGCGGCGCAAATGGCACCCAACCCACACAGGTAGAGCACAGCTTGCGGAAGTGGCAACTGGTTCTTTATGTCGTCTACTGCTGCGAGAGACAAGATCAAAATGGCCCATACCAGCGACACAAACAAACCCAAAACGGGAGGGAGGGCAAACGGGTTCAGCGACGGGTGAAAATAAAACTGCTGCCATGTGGCGGAAGCAAACAGCTGAATGCTCGAATAGTAGGTTGCTGATGTGGCAACCAAGACAGCAAGAAGGGTGGGGTAGATCGACCCAATGTCGTTGAAATGAACTATCTGCGCCCGCTTCTTCATCATTATGCGCAGCAGATAACTTATTGCAATGATGCTTATTATGACAAGAAAGATGAGCAGATGGGTGTCGGAGAACGTGCTTATGAACTGAGAGATAGGGTCGTCGGGCACCACGCTTGCGAGAAGCAGACTCTCATGAACCCATCCCATGGTCATCTGGTCACGCGCCACCTCTACCCATACCGAATCGCTCCTGTCATCAGTAAAAACCCTTATGTCGGCCACCACCAGATGGTCGTTTTTATAGACATACATGGTGTCTGTAAGCAACCCGTTGAGCGTTTCTTCGGGCTGTTGCTTAATGAGAGGCAGGGAGTCGCGTTTTACTACAAAATTGAAGTTGCGTGAGTAGCAACGTTTTGCCGCGCCGCGATTCACACTATCGCTCGCAGTAGCATTATACACCTGCCGACTCGCCCCGTGTCTGTCCTTATCATGGTAGCAACTGGTAAGGAGCGACACGACAAGCGTGACAAAAAATGCAATTATGGCAAAACGTTGCTTCTTCATTTTCTTTTTTTTCATTTAAAGCCTGTTGTGATTTCCTCAAGGCTTGTTTTTGTTTTTTTCCTTAAGCTTGCAACCAAGGACAGCCGCCCTGTCTTAAGCTCATTTCGTTAAGGCTTGCCGGCATAGATGTTCATCTGGCAGTTAGCGCAGTTGAACTCTAATCGGAAGCGTCGACCGTCTCCCAAGACGAGAAACAACGGCTCTTGCCATGTGGGCTGTGTGCCGCCGTTCTTAACACAATGGCCAAGGGCGTAGCGGATGCAATATTTACATTGCATGATCTTCGCATCCTTAGGTTCCGTCGTTTCAAAAGCGGGCACAACGGTTTTCATGCCGGCTGCACGATAAAATGCTTCTGCATCTTTGTTGGCGATGTTGTAAAGATAGCCGTCCTTATAGAACGATGGCACTTCCGCGATATTGCTCTTGCCTTCGTTCAGGGTTTTACCGTTGTTCAGGGTTTTACCGTTGTTCATATTCTTGTTTTCGCCGCGACGGAGCGCCCTGTCGGCAATGGCTTTGTCAAGCTCATCCACGGCCTCACGTCTTAGCGTAGCCAGCATGCTTGACGGGATGAAGAGTTGTTCTGCCTCACGTTCCACCTCCACATCGTGACACACATAAGCTGTGTTGCCGAGTTTTGAGAGCTGTGTAACCATGTTGTCCTTCTGTGGCTTCTTTGCTGCGTCAAACGTGTTGTCCAAAACCACAGATGCCGCAAGCGGAGAAAAGCTGAGGTCTGCTGTGCCGTTAGTCTCTTTGCACACAGCTTCAAGCGTTATGTGTGCTGCTGTTGCACCAAGCCTCATGCTGATCTCTATTTTCCTTTCCGCACTTTCAGAAGCCAACACCTTGTCGAACGTCTGGTCACTGTTGCGGTAGAGCGCCACGCCAGCCTCGAGCGTCTTTGGCATCTTAAACGGGTAGACCCTGTTGCCCACCACCTTGTTGGCCCTGAAGCCCACGAGCTCACGGTCGGCATTTATGAAGCACAGGCCGTCGCCGTTGGCAAGCGTCTCTACGGTTGCCACATTAAACGAGTTGCCCCTGATCTCCTTCACGCGTCCAATATACTTGCCCATAGCCTTAGGCGAGTCGGGCGACGAGATGTTTGGCTGGCGCGAGTGGAGAAAATAGGATGTGTATCCGCGGTTGAACGTTTTTGTGAGGTCAGGCACAAACGAGTGGTGACTGGTGCCAATAGAGGCACGTCTGTATTTGTCGGGGTGCTTTGCTACAATCTTGTCAAGCGCCTCGCTGTAAGCTGCCACCACGTTCTTGACATAAGCAATGTCCTTCAGTCGGCCCTCAATCTTAAACGAGCTGATGCCCGCCTCAGCCATGTCCTCAAGGTTCTCTATCTGGCACATGTCCTTCAGCGAGAGCAGATGTCGGTCGTGCTCTATTTCGTGTCCCTTGCTGTCGACGAGGCAATATTTCATTCTGCACAGTTGCGCACACTCGCCCCTGTTAGCGCTACGCTTAAAACAATGTTGCGAGGCGTAGCACAATCCGGAGAAGCTGACACACAACGCGCCGTGCACAAAAGCCTCCAGCTCCACGCCCTTGTTTTGAGAATGGATGTCGCGCATGGTCTGTAGCGGTGTCTCTCTTGCCAGCACCACGCGCTCAAAGCCAACGTCGTGCAGCCATCTCACCTTCTCGGCTGTGCGGTTGTCGGTCTGTGTGCTTGCGTGCAGACGTGTCTTAAAATAGGCAAGAGGGTCGTCGTCGGCACAATTGGCAATTCGGCCCACGATGCCCATGTCTTGCACGAGCAACGCATCAACCCTTGCCTCGGCAAGCTGTCGCACCAACGCCAGCACACTCTCCATCTCGCCTTCATAGACCAAGGTGTTAAGCGTCACATAGACGCGGGCAAGGAACGAGTGGGCGTAGGCACACAATTTAGCAATGTCTTCCACGCTGTTGCCTGCTGCGGCACGCGCTCCGTGGTGTGAAGCACCTATGTACACGGCATCGGCACCATGCTCGATGGCCGCCATTCCACATTCAAGGTTCTTTGCAGGGGCTAATATTTCAAGTTCACGCATAGATATGTTTATCCAATCTTGTTAATGTCGTATGGGGTTTCCTGGTAGACATAATAGTTTATCCAGTTGTTAAAGAACAGGTTAGCATGTGCACGCCATCTAACCACAGGACCGCGCTCCATGTCGTCGTCAGCATAATAGTGCTTGGGCATTTCCACGTCAGAGCGTTTGCCATAGTCGCGTCGATACTCTTTGTCGAGCGTCATGGACGAATATTCCATGTGTCCAGTCACGAAAAATTCGCGTCCGTTTCGCGCCATGACCATTCCCACGCCGCTCTCGTCGCTTTCGGCAATGAGCTGTAGGTCTTTGTTGGCAAGAATGTCTTCCTTGCGCACCTCCGTGTGTCGCGATTGCGGCATAAAGAAAAAGTCGTCGAAACCGCGATAGATAGGCAGGTGCGGTTGTAGCGTCTTCTGGCTGAACACACCAAACATCTTCTTGTCGAGAGTGTATTTTGGCACGCCGTAATGATAGTATAATCCAGCTTGTGCTGCCCAGCAGATGTAGAGCGTGCTGGTGACGTGTGTTCGTGCCCAACTGAAGATCTGCGTGATCTCGTCCCAATAGGTCACGTCTTCATAGTTGTATAGCTCAATGGGCGCTCCCGTCACGATCATGCCGTCAAATTTCTCGTCTTTCATCTCCTCAAAATCGCGGTAGAACATCATCATGTGTTCTATAGGTGTGTTCTTTGGCGTGTGGCTTTTGAGCTTCATGAAGTCTATTCCTATCTGCAGCGGCGTGTTAGACAGCAGTCGAATGAGATCTGTCTCTGTCGTTATTTTCAGCGGCATGAGGTTCAGAATCACAATTTTCAGTGGGCGTATATCCTGTGTCATGGCTCGCGTGTCGTCCATTACGAAGATATTTTCTTTCTTCAGGATGTCTATCGCGGGCAGTTTGTCTGGAATTCTTAATGGCATAATTTCTTGTTGCTTGAATCTATAACTCTTTCTATCTGCAAAAGTAAACAAAAATCTGCAATTATTATAATTTCTGTGTTGGAAAATAATAACTTACCACGCCTGTTTGCATCTTATGGTAATAAAGCCGGAAAGTTAAAGTAAATATTTTTTTGAAAAACGTAATACGTTTATCAAGATCTTTTGCTATCTTTGCATAGTCATATTTATTTGCATAGTCATATTTAAAGATATAATGTAACGTTATGGCAGACAATATAACAAAGAAAGAACATGGAGGTGCAAGGCTTGGAGCAGGAAGACCTCGTGCCAAGGAGCAAAGCCGCTTATACACGTTCAGAGCTTCGGGCGAGATGGCACGGTTTATTGATGACCACGAGCCAAAGACCGAATTTATAAAAAAATGCATAGCACAAGAAATGGCTGGAGCTGAGCAAGAGACTTCAGGCTTGGAACAAGGAGATGCAGGCTTGGGACAAGAGCCTTCGGGTTTGGAGCAAGAACGGTCTGTCTTTGAGCAAACGTCTCTTTCAAAGCTTGGTGCCGTCTATCCCGCCACCATGGTTAAGACCATGAACATCAACGTGTTCGATATCGGCATTGTGGCAGGCTTTCCTGTGCCCCTCGACAACGACGAGAAGGCGCAAAGCATAGAACTTCTACAGATGCTTTGCCCCTGTCCTGAAGCCTCTTACCTCATACGCGTGGAGGGCAACTCCATGATTGATGCCGGCATCTGTTCTGGCGACATCGTCATCGTTGACAAGAGCAATCGCAACCCCTTGCCAAGTGAGGTGGCTGTGTGTGAGCTGAACGGCGAGTACACATTGAAGCGTTTCGAGATGCGCGACGGCACGGGATGGCTCATACCTGCCAATCCCGATTATCCTGAGATAAAAGTGACCGCCGACGATTCCTTCAGCATCTGGGGAACCGTCAGTTACATCATACACAAACCTCATTAGAGAACCTCTATCAGGGGTAAGCCTGGTTAATAAAGATCCATAGGATTCCTTTCATCAATAAGAATTGGATTCCTTTAATCAATAAGAATCGGATTCCTTTTATCAATAAAAATATGTATTCACTTGTCGACTGCAACTCGTTCTTCTGCTCCGTAGAGAAGGTCTTTCACCCGGGGCTTGAAGGCAAGCCTGTCTGTGTGCTCTCCAGCAACGATGGCTGCATAGTGGCGCTCACACCCGAAGCCAAGGCGTGTGGGCTTCATCGTGGCGACCCCATTTTCAAGGTTCAGCACATTGTGCGCCGTTACAACGTTCAGCTCTTTTCCACCAACATGCAGCTCTATGCAGCCATGAGCAAGCGCGTTATAAGCTTGTTGCGCAAGAGCGTTCAGCATGTCGAAAACTACAGCATAGACGAGTCGTTTCTTGACCTCAGCGGCTACGAACGCCACCACGACCTCGTGGCGTTCATGCGTGGTGTGCGTGACCGCATAAAGCTCTGTACCGACATTTCCGTGAGCGTAGGCATTGCTCCATCAAAGACTCTTGCAAAGATGGGCAGCAAGTTTGCTAAACAATATAAGGGCTACAACGGCGTGTGCATGATCGACACCGATGCCAAGCGTCGCAAGGCCCTTGAGCTATTCGATCTTGCCGACGTGTGGGGCATAGGGCGCCGCACACTTGAGAAGCTTCAATGTCTCGGCATCTGCACCCCTTTACAGTTTGCCGACAAGAGCGAGGCGTGGGTGAAAGCGCGTTTTCACAAGCCTGGCCATCAAACCTGGTTAGAGCTTAACGGCGTTCCGTGCATCGACACCAGCGAGGTGCTCCGCCGACAGACTATCTGCACCAGTCGCAGCTTCGGCAACATGATAAGCGAGATGGCTGACCTTAAGTCGTCAGTGGCCTCCTTTGCCGCGAGCTGTGCCAACAAGCTGCGGGCCCAGAGCTGCGTTTGCAAGACCATAACCGTGTTCGTGAGCAGCAACCGCTTTCGCGAGGACTTGCAGCAGTATGGCAACGTCGCCACATCAACCCTTCTCACAGCCTCATCCGACACCCAGACCATCACCTCAGCAGCCTTGCGATGTCTGGAGCAGATCTATGTGCCAGGCATCATGTATAAGAAATCG
>OGXZ01001227.1_pt1 | contig 14811 bp, 10 predicted proteins | sample 1576431 | NCBI WGS metagenome assembly OGXZ01 (sample SAMEA3541590, study PRJEB24748) | human gut metagenome | biome: human gut; feature: human-associated habitat; material: faeces | place: China | collected 2012
AGGTGGAGCTCGCCGCGCTGATGGCGGAAAACGCTGCGCTGAAGGAGGAACTCACCGCCCGTCGCGCCGAGCAGCAGCAGACCTATGTGCCAAAGCCCCTCGACCTGTCCGAATACAAGACCCGCAAGCTGTATATCGACACCATGCTCACAGATGCGGGCTGGACGGAGGGCAAGGACTGGCTGAACGAAGTCGAACTTCCCGGTATGCCAAACAAGTCCGAGGTCGGCTATGCAGACTATGTGCTCTACGGTGATGACGGCTGTCCGTTGGCAGTGGTGGAGGCCAAACGCACCTGCGTGGATGTGGCCAAGGGCCGCCAGCAGGCAAAGCTCTACGCCGACCTGTTGGAAAAGAAGTATCACCGCCGCCCGGTCATCTTCCTGACCAACGGCTTTGAGACCCGCGTCACGGACAATCTATACCCTGAGCGTAAATGTGCGGCCATTTACTCCAAACGTGATCTGGAGAAACTTTTCAATCTCCAGAGTATGCGGACGAGCCTGAAAAATGTCATGGTGGACCGCAAGATCGCCGGGCGCTACTATCAGGAGGGGGCAATCAAGGCTGCCTGCGACGCCTTTGCCCGGAACCGCCGCAAGGCGCTGCTGGTCATGGCCACCGGTTCCGGAAAAACGAGAACTGTCATCGCCCTATGCGATGTGCTGCTCCAACACGGCTGGGTGAAGAATATTCTCTTTCTTGCTGACCGCAACAGTCTGGTGACGCAGGCCAAGCGCAGCTTTGTGAATTTGCTGCCCGATCTCTCCGTTACCAATCTCTGTGAGGAGAAGGACAACTACACAGCCCACTGTGTGTTTTCCACCTATCAGACCATGTACAATGTTATTGACAGCGTGCAGGATGAAGAGGGTAAGCTTTTCACCTGCGGACATTTCGATTTGGTCATCTGTGACGAAGCTCACCGCTCCGTTTACAACAAGTACCGGGATATTTTCAACTACTTTGATGCCCCGCTGGTGGGACTGACGGCCACGCCCAAGGACGAGATCGACAAGAACACCTATGAGATATTTGAACTAGAAAACGGCGTACCCACCTATGGCTATGAACTGGCGCAGTCGGTGAAGGACGGGTATCTGGTGGATTTCCTGTCGGTAGAGACGAAGCTGAAATTTATTGAACAGGGCATCGTTTACGATGAGCTTTCCGACGAGGACAAGCAGGCCTATGAGGACACCTTCGAAGATGAAAACGGAGAATTACCGGAGCGCATTGCATCCTCGGCGCTGAACGAATGGATTTTCAATGAAGACACCATCCGACAGGTACTGAACACGCTGATGACCCACGGTCTGACCATCGACTACGGCAGTAAGCTGGGCAAAACGATCATCTTTGCAAAAAATCACACCCATGCGGAGAAAATCCTCGCGGTTTTCAATAAAGAATACCCGCACCTTCCCGGCTTTGCCAAGGTCATTGATAACTATATGACTTACGCCCAGAGCGCGATTGACGAGTTCTCCGATCCGAAAAAGCTGCCGCAAATCGCCATTTCCGTGGATATGCTGGACACCGGCATCGACGTGCCGGAGGTGCTGAATCTGGTGTTCTTTAAAAAGGTCATGAGCAAAGCGAAGTTCTGGCAGATGATTGGGCGTGGCACCCGTCTGTGTCCGGGGCTGATGGATGGTAAGGATAAGGACAAGTTCTATATTTTTGACTTCTGCGGCAACTTTGAGTTCTTTCGCATGAACAAGGGCAGGCCTACCGCCAATATGATCGCCCTGCAAGGCGCAATCTTTCATCTGAAGGCCCAAATTGCCTTCAAATTGCAGGACTTGGCGTATCAGACAACGGATCTGATTGCCTTCCGCAAGACGCTGGTGGAGGACATGGTGCGCAAGGTGCGGGAACTGAACAAAGAGAACTTTGCTGTCCGCCAGCATTTAAAATATGTAGAGCGGTATGCAGAACCGGACAGCTATAGCGCTCTGACCTATGAGGATACCTTGCTCATAGGGCAAGAGCTTGCGCCGCTTATTACACCGGAAGAGGACGATGCCAAAGCGCTGCGGTTCGACGCGCTGCTATACGGCATCGAGCTTGCGTACCTGGCGGAAAAGAAGTATGGCAAGGCGCGGAGCGATCTGTTTAAAAAGGTCTCTGCCGTTGCAGCTGTGGCAAATATTCCGGAGATCATGGTGCAGGCTGAGCTGATTGACAAGATTTTGCATACGGACTATGTGGAGACCGCCGGAATCAATGAATTTGAGTACATCCGGGAGAATCTGCGCGACCTCATCAAGTATATTCCGGTCAGTAAAGTGCGCTATGATACGAATTTTGATGACGAAATTCTGTCTGTGGACTGGAAAGAATCTGAGCTGGAAAACGACGATCTGAAGAACTACAAGGCCAAGGCGGAGTTCTACGTGCGTCAGCACATGAATGACGCCGTTATTGCCAAACTAAAGGGTAATGTCCCTTTGACTGTGGAAGATGTGCAGGCGCTGGAGAAAGCACTCTGGAGCGAGGTCGGTACGAAACAGGATTATGTGGCTGAGTACGGCCAGAAGCCGCTGGGCGAGTTCGTGCGAGAAATCGTCGGGGTTGACATGAACGCGGCAAAGGAGGCGTTTGCGCAGTATCTGAACGATGCCAGCTTGGACAGCAGGCAGATTTACTTCGTAAACCAGATTGTGGAGTACATTGTTCATAACGGCATGATGAAAGATATGTCCGTTTTGCAGGAAGCACCGTTTACCGACTACGGCAGCATCGTGGAAGTGTTCACAGACCTGTCCGTGTGGGCAGGCATCCGACAGGCGATTGAACGGGTCAATGCCAATGCGCTGGCGGCGTGAGTTGTATTTTGGTGGAAGGAGATTTAATAAATGGCAAACATTATTGCAGTAATCTGGGACTGTGACAAAACCCTGATTGACGGTTATATGCAAGATCCGATTTTTGCAGAATATCAAATTGACTCGTCTAATTTTTGGAAAAAAGTAAATGCGAAGCCAATGGAACTTGCAGAGAAAGGGATCCGAGTAAATCGGGATACTTATTACCTGAACTACTTTATTGAATGCGCTCATAACGGGACTTTTAAGGGATTAAATAATCAAAAACTCAATGGCTATGGGAAGAAACAGAAATTTTATAGAGGTATCCCAGAAATCTTCGAGAAAACTAAGAATATGTTCAAGGACGATAAACGTTATGCAGAATACGGAATTCAAGTTGAACATTATATTGTTAGCACTGGCTTTGCTGAAATTATCCGTGGTTCAGATTTGATGCCTTTTGTTGATGACGTATGGGGATGCGAGCTTTTGGAAACTCCCGATAGTGACGGCGATATGGTTATCGGTGAGACGGTATATACGATTGACAACACATCAAAAACCAGAGCAATATTTGAAATAAATAAAGGAATTGATAAAATCGACGGAATTGAAGTCAATTCAAAAATCCCGGAAGAAAACCGAAGAGTTCATTTTGAAAACATGATTTATATTGCAGATGGCCCTAGCGATATTCCCGCATTCTCTGTTGTAAAAAAGGGGGGCGGAGCCACCTTCGCTATCTATCCCAAAGGTGACAGCAAAGCCATGCAGCAGGTTGAACAGATGCGCGAGGATGGACGCGTCGATATGTACGCAGAAGCGGATTATTCCGAGGGGACTACCGCATATATGTGGATTACCAATAGAATTCAAAGAATGGCTGATCGGATTCGTAATGCAGAAAAAGAAAAAATCATGAGCTCTGCATCAGGAGTCCCACATCATTTGGTTTGATGTTTGCTTTCTATGTATGATTGTTCTGCCAAACAGCACATACCCTTCCTGACATTATTGGCACAGAGAAAATCGCGCAAATCCGTTGTGTACCAACGAGTTTGCGCGATTTGTACCTTCGCTCTTACCCACTCCCGTATTCCCACGGCTAAGACCTACCATTTCGTCACTATGTACTACTCCCATCCCCGTCGTTTGGCAAGATCGCCCATTGCAAAGCAGAATCTCTCCCACCGTGCCAAGGTTATCTGTGACGGGTCGACATTGTGGATGCCCACGATATCACCGCACTGCGGAACGATATAGCTGTTGCCCGCGGTCAGCAGACGAAGCCGCGCACGCATGGCGCCTTCTTCGCCGATGGCCTGCAGGTAATCTCCGTCGTCCAGAATACGGAAAAGCGGTGCGAACTTATGCTTTTGCAAGCGGAATCGTCCGGACTTCACGATGTTGTCCCAAAATGTATGCCCGCCCATGGTTTTAGGCTGTTTCTGAGAACCAAACGGGTTTCTATCTGTTAATGCCATTTATGCTCTGATGCTCCTTATTACAATGACACGGTCGATGGACCGTCCTGTCACCCACCCGAATTTCTGTGAAGACTGTCCGCCCAAGTTCAACACCGGACAGCTTGACCATGCAATAATTCTGCTTATCGACCATTCGCATACACAAATCGTCAAACTGTCCAGTATCAGCAAGTCCACGCTCATCCACAAGAAAAAACGGAGAGGCACTTTGATTTACAAACGACAAAGGTCAACTATTATTATTGTCGATATTCGGCAACGTCAGCATTTATAAACATTGACCAGAATAACATTTGCTATTAAATCGAGCGTGTGAGAAAAACTCTGTAAATAAGATTCTTCTATGATACTTAAGGGCGATGAGCTTATGGATTAGGCTTGTCGCTCTTGTCTTGTATATAACAGTTGTATGCAGATATGTCAAGAGCAGGCGGTTTCCCGCCTGTCTTCTTGACCGGTCTTCCAATTATTCAGGTAAACGTCCTTCGTACATATACACCTACACAAATAATGTACCCCCCTTGCGACAATGATTCTTGCGAAACAACCAATTTAGTCATTCCCGCTGCATTGCGCTCGTCCTAGGGGGTGCACGATCTGTGTAGATATCCTACATTATTTGTGTAGGGTGTGTTCTGAGAGACCTCTCTTGAAAGGCATATTTTATTCGTGAAATATACTATTTTGTCGTATTCATTTATTTTGGCGATTGATAATATTCAGAATTATGTTTCGGATAAAAACAGGTATCTACACAAATAATATACCCTGCCTGAACGAATGAGCTGTATCCAAACAAGGCCGATGCCTTAAAGATTTCGAATATAATTCGTAATCGCGGTGTCCTCACGGCTGTGGCCGAGCGCGATGCTGATAATGCCGACCGCGCGGCGGTCGAGCCGTTTTCTTCGCTCACTGCCGCGGCAGATATAAATTTCGGAGCGGTATTTCCCGTCGGAACAACGTATCTTTTTATGGTAATCCATCTGTTCGATTGGGCGCGCGTACTGCTTATAAAGGAACGTTGCGTAGTCCGCGCGATAGCCATGGACATCGCAATTTGAGCTGACATACTGCCACACTTTTTCGCTCGGCAGCGTGGCTTTCATGCGCTGCACGACCGCATCTTTTTGCGGTCCGACGATAGGAGATAGGCGCGTTTTGCCGCCTTTGTCGCGGCGATGCAGGATGAAATAATCCTGCTCCGGGAAGGTTTTCAAACCCACAAGCAGTGCTTCCGCGAGCGCTTCATTGCCTGCTTTCTGTGCTTCGGCGAATGCCGTTTCGGCCTTTGCGCGGTCGAATAAGTCACTGCCTGTCAGCCGCTCCAGCACGTTGCGGCGGAAGCCGCAGGCCTTGCAGAAGTTGATGAGTTCTTCATTATTTACTTCCGAAAAATGCGCGTCGCGCTTCTTGGTTCCGCGGCTGCGGACGATGTTTTCCTTTAATCTTCTCGGCGGCTGAAAGCGATTTTCATCGTCCAATTTTATCTGGTACAGCTTATTCAGCGCGGCTTCTTCGGTTTGAATGGTCCACGCGGAAAGGCCTTTGTCTACGCGAGTTTGTAGCCATTCCGGCACAAATTTTTCTGCTTTTTTCAGTGTTTTTATTTCGGGATGTTCTTTCTGAATCCATTTGATAAAATATTTTATGTGCTTGAAATACGTCTGGTAGGTCGAAAAGCTGTAAATTTTTCTTGCAAAATCCTCTGGATTTTCGAGTTTATCGAGGCGTTTGCTGTCGCCAAATGCCTGCATTTTTTGCAGTTTGTCATATGCCTGCTGGTGCAATGTACGGCTATTCCTTCCGTCTTTTTTCTTGTGTCCCATATAAAAATTTCCCTTACTGTATCTCACTTTTGATGTTAAAACATAAGTCGCCCTCTGAAAAAATCATCGGGCATGCACTCTTAGCGTCTTATGCACGACGGGAAATTTTCGTTTTTCCGGCACTTCCAAACCGGCTCACTTTATTAGATCATAAGATAGAGTTGAGACTCTAACTGCGCTTTTGCGTTTTCCGGCAGCGCTAAATCCGGCCCGTTTTATTAGATTTTGGCTGTTCTTTTAGCAGCCGAGGTAGAGTCGGGACTCTATCTCACCGGTACTTTTACGGCGTACCGGGCACGTTTTTACGTTGGTTTTCTCTCCTGCATTTTCGGTGATAGCCTGTATTTTTCTACGCTTTCGCAACAAATGTTTTCACTAATTCAGCTCGGATACTTCCTTTCTTTTTAGGGATGGAGAAACGTTCATATGGGCAAATCTATATATAAAAAGACTCTTATCAGAATACATCTGATAAGAGTCTTGAACTTTTAAATTTAGATACAGTACTCCTACAAGGGAGCGAAAAGAGACAATACTCACCAAGTGAGCTAAGACAGACTTTACATATATATTATACGATATTTCCGCTTGAAAGGCAAGCATTTCCCACAAAGATAACCTGCTATTTTCATAGGTTATCAGTTTACCCGTTCATACAAAACGGGTAAACTGATACTTTATCTTCCCAGCGTGATACTACTGCCCTTAAAAGAAATATTCCGCCTTAAATTTCCACCAGAGACGCAAAGCACAACCGCAGCGTTTCCGACTCTTCCCACTTCACATTTCTGATCTGTTCGTCAATTAGGGAAAAGACTTTTTCCGGATACTGCACAGCCCATGTCAATCCCAGATGCGCCTTCAGTTTCAAACGATCCGTTGAAATATATCGTGATGCTTCTTCACGCATTCGAGAAGCGAACGCTCCTGTTTTCTCGACAATGCTCTTATCATATGGATCTTCAGCAATGGATGCAAGCATTGCGGTTTCCAATGCGCCCTGCTGCTCCTGTGGAATGACGACCAGCAACGCCGAAAAAGTTTTTTCCATTCTAAACTTGTTCGTATAACTGCAATCGTTCCACTGATTGTTTTTGATGGTGCCACACGGTACTTTCAGAAAAGCGGATGCTTCTGTTTCGATTTCACTGACCTCTCTGTTATCTCGATCGGTTACAATGGCGATCTTCTCAAAGGCATCTGACATAACGAGCGGTTTTTGAATTTTATCGTCAAAGAATTTCCCGAAATTATCTTTTCCGCCTACTGCACAGATCAACAGATAGTCGTTGTGCTTTTTATGCCATGTGACTTCTTCATTTTGTTCTGTTGCTCGAATGGATACGCCCTGCGGCGGTTGACGAACAAACTTCCATCCTGCTGTTCGTTCCAGATAGTAGCTGAGCAAGATTGCATCGGTTGCGCCTTCACAAAGAATCAGTTTATTCATAGACGCACCTCGAAGCCGAACGCTTCCCTGTTTTCAAAGACCTCTCGACCCTGAAGGACGCGAGAATATGTCTTATGGTTTTCTCTTCTTAATGTGACAACGGTAATAGCATCTTCTTTTGACTGGATATCATAATCCTGTGTAGCAAGTAAACCGTCAATTGCTTCGATGCTGTGGGTTGTAATAAAGACCTGCACATTAAATGTGCGGCAAGCCTTGACAATAAAACGAAAAATATCATTATAATATTTTCTGTGGATTGCGGTTTCAATCTCATCAATCAGTAAAATTCCGTCAGTCGCTCCAATGATCGCATTTGCCAATACAAGAACTTTTTTTATGCCATCGCCATACGTAGACAGCGGCATATTGCCAAGCCGTTTATGCTTCAGATACTCTACCGGTCGATTGCTGACGTCACTTCTGAAAATCATTATATCTTCTATTTCCGGATCAAACAATTGCAGCGCATTCAGACAGATTAACTTATAAGCATCATTTTTTATAATTCTGTTTACAATATTCCCGTTAATATGCTCAAATGGCGATACATAACTGATCTTGATCTGCGGTTTCAGCCGAATTAATGTACCGGTCACGCGAGCCAATCGGTTCAAGCGAATGCTTTCCGTTAATGTCTGTTCACCGATCATATAAACCGAGCTGCCATCAAAAACATCGGTTTCCGTTTCTCCATTTGCTTCTGCAAATTCTCTGCGTGCTATACGATCCAGCTCATTTAGGTCTATCAGCTCTTTTGACTCGGTTCCCGAAAGCACATAGGAAACAGGCTGACTGTCATACTCTCCCGAAAGTTTGATTTGCAATTTATCATCTTCTTTGGGAAACATACAAATAAAGCTGTCATACAGCGAATTAGAAAAAAAGGTCAACGTGCGATCACGCAGTCTGGCAATGTTGTAAATATTTGCAGGACTTCCCGAGCGTAGAAACTGAATAAAGTTAAAACATTATAATTTTCCAAATGCAGCAAAGCCCCAGTGCTTCATCACCAGGGCTTCGTTCTTACATTTTATACTTTTTCGGTTATATCCCCTTAATCAAATTCCATTACAGCATACCTAATACTATCATTTTTATTGTATAATCTGATTTTAAAGTAGATATTTGTCCGTAGCATATCACTTTAATTCATCCTGCACTTCAGTTTCGAGTTGCGTATTATATCACTATTTGATTAAGATTGCAACCTTTATCCACTTTATCCATCATTTTTTTGCATTTATCCATCATTTTTTGCACAAAAGAATTTTTTTCCTTGACAGCGCTTGCTAAGCATGATATTCTTAATTACAGGAAAAACAAAAGAGCCGACGCCTGCAAGCATCAGCTCTTTTATAAACGGTATCCGCCACTTGGTGCTTCCAACACCAGCGGGCGGTAAGATCTCACCTCAACTGAGACCAGTAACGCGCCAAATGGCGCATACCGCTTACTGTATAATCATTATACATTCAACAAGCGGTTATGTCAATAAGACGCGCGTTTTTCGACAAAAATCAATTTTTCTGCTTAACACGGCACATTTTACTTGTGCAACATTACGAATTTTCGATTTTTGATACGAATTTAGACATGGTTTTTCAATCGTCTGGTGTGAGAGCATCAGACGATTTTTTGTTTCTTCTGAAAAAATTGACCATCAGAAAGGAGGGGAAGCAATGTCCGCAGCCGGCTACACCACAATCTACAACGAAGTTCTGCGCGACAGAACGCTTTCCCTCGATGCGAAGGGTCTGTTTGCCGTCATCAAGTCTTTTGTCGGCCTGCCGGATTTCGCGCTCAGCAAGCGCCGTCTCGGCTATGCCTGCTCGGACAGCGCCTACCTGCTGAACGCGGCGTGGAAGGAGCTCAAGCAAAAGGGATATTTGCAGCACTATTTCTCCCAGGCGGAAAATGGTGCGTTCTGTCATGTCTACAACCTGATGCAGCACCCGTCCGAGCCGGTGGACTTCGTCTATTCCCCGTCCATCGACCGCCCGAACGGTGATGTTGCCTGCATTTCCGGTGCGCAGCGCGACTACACCAACATTTCCACCTCGGTCCTGCGCGACAAGACCATTTCTCTTGCCAGCAAGGGACTGTTCGCCCTCGTCAGCCATCTGATGAAGATTCCAGACTTCGTTCTCCGTCCCGAGGGAATCCGTGCGTTCTGCATTGAGAAAGTGAAACATTTCTCGACGCTCTGGAAGCGCTTCAAGATTTCCGGTCTGCTCAAGCAGCACCGTTTCCCTTCCGGTCAGGAGAATCACTGGACCTACGAATATGAGCTTTGCGAGACGCCCGATCTGGAAACGCCGTATCTGACCAACTACCACATCGACGGCTCTGTCTCCACCGTAGCCACGATCGACGGCTTCCTTGCGAAGATCAAAACGCAGGTTTCCCGCATCCGTAAAAATGTGTGTGTTAACAAAAAGGACAAGCCGCGTGCCGTCCGCCGCAGGCTGCGCAGGCAGATCGAGCAGCAGATCAATGCCGACGCGCTCCGCCGTCAGTTTGGAAACGAGCTGACCGGAACGATCGTAACGGCAGTCTGCAACATCAAGTACGCAGACAAGCTGTTCATCAAGGGCGCTGCGGTCACGCAGGACAGCCGCGAGCAGGTCTCCCGCCATATTTCTCAGGAAAGCATGGAACGCTTCCTGAACAGCGTCACGATCGACTTCGGCCGCATCGAAAACCCGGTTGCGTACTTACAGACTTCCCTGTATACCTACCATCAGAAGCTGCTGCAGCCTTCGCAGGCCGAGCCGGTCAGCACCGGCACACCCGAGCAGCCGCTGGCCGACTGGGAACTGGCGTGGCTCGAGCGCGTAAAAGCAAAACGCCATTCGCAGGAAACCGAATAACCTTTTAAGCCATGATTGACCTCATGGCTTATGGTCGTGCCCGGAAAATTATATTTCCATCCCCAAACACCGATGACAGCAGAAAAGCCGTCATTTTTCTTTGTCTGCCATACCATTACCCTGATTTTACAGGGTACTCTGTTTACAGGCGGTATGCTGAAAGACAAGATGCTTTTTGAGCAGATGCAAAACAGGCTGATATACTAAAATCCTTACCTACTAAAACTTCTTTATTGAAACTTCACTACTCAATCTTCCTGACAGAAACGGAGAGAAAAGAGTGAGAAATACACGATATGAACGAATCTCTGAACTTATAGAAAGAGATAACGTTATAAAGTTACACAGTCTTGACGTTATAACTGCACAGGTATATAATAAGAATAACGTTAAACAGTTATAACTTTATAAAGTTGAAAGAGGTGGAGAACATGTCTGCGATATTTGCACTGGCCAACCAGAAAGGCGGCGTGGCGAAAACCACAACAACAGGAACGCTGGCGGCCGGTCTGAAAAAGCAGGGCTTCAGTGTGCTGACGATCGACTGCGACCCGCAGGGCAACCTGTCGATGTCGGTAGCTGCCGAAAATCAGGACAGCGCGACCATGTACGAGGTCATGAAGGGCACGGTCTCGGCGCGGGAGGCCATCCAGCACACACCCAGCTGCGACATCATTCCGGCGAATACCATCCTTGCGGGCATTGAGCAGGAGCTGCACAACGTCGGCAAAGAGATGACGCTCAGAGAGAAGCTGCGCGACGAGCAGACCGGCGTTGCGGAAGAATACGATTACATCCTCATCGACTGTCCGCCGTCGCTTGGCCTGCTGACCGTGAACGCGCTGACGGCTGCCGACTATCTGCTCATCCCGACCATGGCGGAGACCTTTGCGGCGTCCGGCATCACCCAGCTGTATGATACTTACAAGTCGGTGAAGAAATACACCAATCCGGCGCTCAGGATCGACGGCGTGCTGCTCACGCGCACCGAGCGCACCCGCGTCACAAAGACCATTCAGGAGCTGACCGAGAAGATCGCGGATTACATGGGCGCGGATGTTTACCGCACGACCATCCGCAGCAACGTGATCATCAAGGAAGCGCAGGCTGTGCAGGAGAACGTGTTTGACTACATCGAGAGCAAGGCACAGACCAAGGGCGAGCGCGTTTCTGAGGCCAGCCGGAATTTTGTGAATGACTGTCTGAATTTCGTCAAGGAGTTTGTGGAGAAGGAGAGGGAACAGTAATGGCAAGACTCAGTGCAGAGGAAATGTTCAAGAATATGATCGGCCGCAAGGACGAGGAGCCGCAGCCGGCACAGGAAACCGCTGCTGCGCCGGTTGCGGAGAAGAAGAAAGCCTCCACCGTGCAGGTGACCGTGCGTCTGCGCCCGGAGCAGCATAAGCAGCTCAAGGCGGCAGCCTTCCACCGCGACTGCGATATGTCCGAGCTGGTACGGCAGGCACTCGATCAGTTTTTTGCGTAACTTCTGGAAATATTAAAGTTAAAAAGTCACAAAGTTATAACTTTGTGACTTTTTAACTTCATGCTGAAATTCTGTTATGAAATACAGGATATACGGAAAATTGACCGGCAATACAGACGATAAAAGTGAGAGTATACCGTGGCCGTTTATCGCAATCCGCGCAACCTGCGTATCGTCGGCATGACGAATCACACGCACAATAAATACAAAATCGTGATGGAAATGATGCTGCGCCACAAGGATACCTTTCCGTGGGAGCGTCTGTTCAGCCATCGCTTCCCGCTGGAGCAGGCAGAGGAGGCCGTGAAGGCCGTGAAGGCCAGCATAACCCGCGAAAGCATGAAGGTCGTTATTGACCCGTGGATGGAGTAAGCAGCACGTTTCCGTCCCTCTTGTAAAACTGCCGTGCGGCTGAAAAAGGGGGGGGGCACGGGGCTTCCACCCCGTCAAGCTGGATTTGCACCAGCAAATCCGTTGCTTGTCAGACCATACCACACCTTTTCTTCTCAATAAACAAAACCCGGAGCACACAGCCTGAAATTCAGCTGTGTGCTTCGGGTTTATTGGGCGGCGGCAGGCGTGGAGATCAGTTGATTTTTGCTGCCGTAAGGGAAAAGTGCTTCTGAAGCTCGAACAGGGTCCGATCGGGTTTCAGTACAAGCAAGAGTACTAAAAACAGCTATGAGAATTTGGATAATACTAACGAAATAATTGCAAATATTCGTTTGGCTATTGTGTTTATTTTGCAAATATGCTATATATAAGACAAGCAATTCATACGTATGCAAAGAGGTGAAAACAGTTGAAAACGATTACTTCCGTCGAACTTGCCAAATTAGCTGGTGTGTCGCAATCAACGGTTTCCCGTTGCCTGAATGACAGTCCGCTGGTTTCAGAAGAAACTAAGGCAAGAGTCAAAAAGTTGGCGGAAGAATACTCCTTTCAGTTTAACACTAACGCACGGGGGTTAAAAACCAACCGCACTGGTGTGATCGGATATGTATTCTCAGAGGATTTTACCGGCTTTGCAAACCATTATATTCAAAGTGACATTTACTATCGCATACGTATGCAGCTCGTAAAGGAAGGGCTGGATCTGGTGCCGGTGTTCGATGAAGGGAAATACGGTGAGTTTTTTTCCATCGAAAAGAGTATCAGCAATCGACGGTTTGATGCCCTGATCTTTAACCGACCGCAGGTGGGTGAGCGAGTCAAAAGCCTACTGCATGAAACAAAAATTCCATTTATCTATATTTACGATACGAATGAATCACTGAATGAGTCGTATATGATCGCACCGAGCCATTCACAGATTGGCGGTCTGGTCGGCAAGGCGTTTTGCGAAGCTGGCTATACACGATTTGTGGAAATTATCGGACCGCAGGATCGAATCGACGTTATACATAAACATGAAGCTTTTGCACGTGTTTTGCATCAGCATGGGCATAAGCTGTCAGATACGCACATTCTGCATGCAGATTACAACCTGAAGCAGGCTACGCAGCAGGTTTTGGAGCATATTGAACTGTTCCAGCCGGGTACAGCGTGTTTTGCGCAGAACGATATGATGGCATTAGGCGCGCTGGAAGCACTGCGCGAGCAGGGCATTCAGGTGCCGGATGATGTGGCTCTGATTGGTTCGGATAATATCCCGATGGGCAGCTGGTTTACGCCGCATTTAACCACTGTGGCAGTAGATTATGACAGGATTATCAATTTAACAGTAGAATGGGTCATGGCAATGGCATCGAACAAACTGCCGGATACCTACCGGTATATACTGGACAGCAAATTGATCATCCGAGACACATTCTGTCCCTCAGCAGGAGAATAATTCTTTTATTCTCCGCAGTTGAATACGTATGCAAACGCGGAAAAGCGTTTCAATTATAAAAAGAAAGAAGGAAAAGAAAATGAAAGGGAAGAAATTGATGGCTATGCTGATGGCGGGATCCTTGCTGCTGGCAGGTCTGACGGGCTGCGGCGGTGCCAATGCAAAGGGCGGCGGTGCTGCGGCAAGTGCGGATGATTACCCGAATGGTCCGGTAACAATCATTTGTCCGTGGGGTGTCGGCGGCGGTGCCGATGTCATCTCCCGCAAGATCTCGGAGGTGGCCAAGAATTATTTTGATCAGCCGATCGTTGTAGAAAATCACACAGGCGCTTCCGGCACCATCGGCATGATGGATGCCATGGATGCGGATGCGGACGGTTATACTATGGTCCTCGCCAACGGTCCGTTATTTTCGTTGACTCCGAAGTACATCGATGTATCCTATGATCTTTCTGATTTCACTATGCTGCGCGGTATGCGTCAGGTTTCGCTGATGATCTTAACCAATCCGCAGAAATCCAGCATCAAGACGTTTGATGATCTGATCAACTACGGCAAAACGCATAAGATCACGTATGCAACTTCCTCCGGCCCGGGCGGTGACCAGTACGTTGTTTCTTCTGCGATGTTCAAGTCGCTTGGTATCGAGGCGGAGCCGGTCGTTATGGGCAGCGAGGCAGAATCGATCAATGCAGTGGTTTCCGGTCAGGTAGACTGCGGTCTGGGTACGCCTCCGGCATACTACTCGCATCAGGAAGAGGGTACGATCCAGGCGGTCGCAACTTTCTATCCGGAAGCGGTTAAGACTCCGTACGGTGAAGTAAAGTCCATCAAGGACTGGGGTGTTGATGTTGAATTTGCCGGCATGGACTGTCTGGCTGTTCGCTCGGACGTTCCGCAGGAGATCGTAGACAAACTGAATGCAATGCTCGATGACGTATATGCCGATTCCAAGTTCACCGGTTTTATGGACGAGATGGGTTATCCGCTGTGGGATGCCAAGGGTGACGAAGTGACGAAGTTTATCGAGGATCAGATG
>OGXZ01001237.1_pt1 | contig 14719 bp, 11 predicted proteins | sample 1576431 | NCBI WGS metagenome assembly OGXZ01 (sample SAMEA3541590, study PRJEB24748) | human gut metagenome | biome: human gut; feature: human-associated habitat; material: faeces | place: China | collected 2012
TCAGGAGTTGTTTGATAAAGACAGGCTCACCACGCTGATTTTCAAATAAATAAGACTGAGCAAATTAAGCTTGAAGAGACACAGACACCAACGAAGTGGTGTTTCACAGCCGAAACAACGACTAAAACAGGGATTACGTACATCCGTGCCTACACCATGCGGTGGGACAAGGAACTCAAGAAACCCAAACGTGACAAGCGACGTCATGTTGGCCGTTTGATGCCTGACAACAGAATTGCTATTTCAGATAAGTTTTTAGCGGACCATCCGCAATATGCAGGTCTGGATTGGTATTGGGGTGCATCACATAAGCCAGTCACTCTGGACGAGTATCGGAAAGATTTCCCTGAAAAAGCCGAACAGAAAAGCGTTGAGCACGAAGAAGATGGCGCTATGGAGTCGTCTATCAGCGTCGGCTTAACTTGGGCAGCGTATCAAGTGGCTAAAGCACACGGTATCGACAGACACCTTAAAGCGGTGTTTGGTAAGGAGCTCGGCGAAGAGCTTCTGTATCTTTCGATCTACAAACTCGCCAACGGTGGCTCAATGGCAACCTACGATCTGTGGCGCCAACAACACTGGCTACCCACGGAGCGTCGAATGAGCAGCCAGCATATTTCGGAAACGCTGGCGTCAGTTAACAGTGTGAACATCAATCAGTATTTTTCTCTTCGACATCAACGCCAGGGGGAAAGTTGGGAGGAAGTATTCAAGAAGAAGCCGTCTCTGCGTGGGCAATGCATTGAATACGCGTTGGACAGCACCTCAATCTCAACCTACTCCAACACGATCGCTGAGGCTCAGTATGGACACGCTAAACGCGATCCCGACTTAAGACAAATCAATTACACCGTCGTGTGCGATCAAAAAACGGGCGATATCGTCTATACCCACCTCTATGACGGCTCTGTTAATGATGTCGCCTCATTGAAAGACGTGCTGTATGGGATGCTGGAGGCGGGCTTTGATTTAAGCCAGAATATTTTGGTGACCGATCGTGGCTACTCATCCATCATGAGCGTCCAAAAAATGCTGAATCTTGATTTGAAATTCATCCAGGGGGGTGCGTCAACGGGAAGCAGCTATTGATCGCGAATTTGCAAAACACCACAACTCCTTGACCAACTCGGCCTTCTACGATGGTCGCTTAGAGGTCTTTGGGTACAAAACGGATGAACTTTGGAAGCAACAGACTGAAGCTGGACAGCTGGACGCGAAAGTAAATGTCCATCTCTACCGAATGGAACAGATTTGCGCTGAACAACGAAAACTACGCTGGACGAAGGCGAAAGAAATTTGTGAGCTCAAAGAAGAGGGAAAACGTATTCCAACGGATGACTGGGAAAAGTACGGACGTTATGTCAAGGAAAGTCGTAACACAGCAGGAAAAACTGTTTGGTCTATTTGCACCTCAAAACTCGACGAGGATGTTGAACGTGCTTGCCGTTTTGTGCTGAGAACCAATTGTGTCGACGATCCCTTTGAAGCGCTTCGCAGCTATCGCCATCGGTACATGGTTGAGCAAGACTTTTATCAACAGAAGAATTGGCTCGGTGGCGATCGCCTACACGTGCAGGCTAAATTTTTTCATGGGAAAGTCTTTGTCAACACGCTGGCTACGAGTTTACGCATGATCATAATGATGAGCGCTAAACGGGCTGAGAAATCCGATCCTGAGCTCAAAATCCCCTACGATTCGATGGATGCGTTATTCCAGAACCTCGAAATGATTCGAGCGACTAAACGCAAAAACGCCAACGCTTGGGTGCGGTTAACGGTCGCTGCCAAACGTCGGCGTTTGTTGGAAATGTTAGGTCTCCGCGAACCCCCACGCGTTTTGAGCATAGGGAGCATTTAAGGCGGAGTTCAGGTATATTGCTACAGGAAAGCGGCCACTAAGAGTGCTACGACCGGCACTACGACACCTGCAACATAGAGTCGCAATAATTTTAGGTAATGGCCTTTCCCACCGTCACCTGTCTCCTCAGACGGTAGCATGAGACCCATCTGTACTCCCAGTAGGAGCAAAAGACCCAGGGTCGTGCCCGTAAACGTGACGTAGTCACTGGCACTACGCAGGGCAAAATTCGGTTCCGTAATCCACTGGCCCAGAAAGCCGAGCAAAAACGCCATGATAAACCCCGATGAATTGATCATCGGCTGGCGGTAATCTTTGACATCAAACGCCATGCGTGTTCTCTCCCAGGTTGCTCGCGCGTATTAAGGCGCAGGCGCGGGTTGCTGCTGCGTGACGCAGTGCACCATCCCGCCGTTGGCGATTAGATTGCGCACATCGATACCGATGATTTTCGCGTGGGGTAGAGCTTCTGAATAGTGGCGTTGGCAACCTTATCGTTGGGATCTTGGTAGTTTGGGACCAACACAACTTTGTTACCGATGTAGTAATTGATGTAACTCCCACGAAAGCCCAGGTCTTTGCCATAGGTGGTGACGACGTTGTGTTTCGTGAGTGGCACCAACACTTGATCATAAGGGACGCCGTCAATGTCTTTGGCCTCTCTCAGGGTTTCAATATCCCCTTCGGGCACTTCCCAGTCGAGCAAATCCTCATCACTCATCGTGATAATCGTATGTGCATTGGCAAAGCGCGCAAAGCCGTCCACGTGCATGTCAGTAATTTCAAGCCCAGCCACGCCATTGAGCCAAATGAAGTTCGAGACGCCCAGATACTCATGGAAGACCTCTTCAATATCGGCTTGGCTCATGTCGGGATTTCGGTTAGCGTTAATGACACTCGAGCGCGTCGCCATCAGCGTTCCGCGACCGTCGATTTCGACACTGCCGCCTTCGTTAACCAATTTTGCCACCGACACCGAGGGTAAGCCTTGGAACTTGGCTACACGCGAGGGGATCTGATCGCAGTTTTCAAAGTCGGCTTTTTCACCCCACCCATTAAACTCCCAGTCTTCAATCGTCAACTGACCGTCGCGGTCAAAGACATAAATCGGGCCGTTGTCGCGCACCCACACGTCATCCGTGGGCCAGCGAAAAAAATGCACGTCGCTAAGATCCACCCCTGCTGCGGTGAGTTGCTTGGTTGCACGCGTTTGCGCCGCCTCGTCGTAGACCACAATGTTGACCGCCTCACTGCCGACCAACGCCTTGGTCATGGCGACCCACACGGGCTCCAACCGGTTACGGTACGTGACCCCGTATTGGTGCTCGTGCGGCCACTGAAGCCACGTCGCCGTGTGCGGGTGAGACTCCTCAGGCATGGTGTATCGCACAGCCGTCGTAAAACGAGACGGGCTCATCATATCCTCCGCGGACGCTGCCGTCGAGCAGTTCACCATCATCAACGTCGCACTCAAAAGCGTCAACAAGGGAGCAGGTTTCAAGCAAGAAAACATAGTTCAACGTATAGAGTTATCCAGTGAGAACGATTTTACGAAGACGACCTTAGGGTTGTCGAGCGTACGAAAGTAGTATCTCTAACGCAGGCGTTTTTACGCTTCTGGCGTTAGGGCTTTTGAACGGGATTCTGCAACGGGGCCCAATTGGGCGTCCAGAAGCTGTGGCACAACTTGATGCAAAAAAACAACACAGCAAAGAGGGGACACTAGCGAAAACACGAATCAATGAGACACGTTTTCAAACGATTTGAACGCCTCACCAGAAAATTTCGAACCCCGTACTAACACTAGTCTTACCAGCCCAACAATATTGATATACTCAAATCGTTTGCAATTTTCACCTCAAAGGAGAGAACCATGAAACCGTTCAAGTTGACCATGCTTGTCACGGCCTGTTTGCTAGCGCAAGGCGCTTGGGCTGCAGATGGCGTGTCAAGCGCCTCGAAAAAAGTCGATGGACACAGCCAGGCGAGTAAACAGCCCACGGCCACGGTAGTCGCACAAAAAACGACGCCAGCTCGTGCGACCGTCGCCGAGCTTTCACTCATTCCGAATACGTACTCATTCATTAACCGTGACGCCAAAGGCATCGTCTACAACGGGCACGCCTACGAGTACGACACCATCTCTGGTGCCACGGTGCTCCCTTCGCGCAAAGTGAATCCAAAACCGCCGATGGATCCACAAGTCAAAGCCGAGAAGATGTACTGGACAGCGGAGCCTCCGCTCGGCCTCATCGAAGGCGAATACTATGGAATGCGCTTTGACTTCCCGCATCGTGATTTGACGTTCTCGGCCTACGTGGACTGCGTAGTCGACAAGGGTCGCATCGTGCACATTGAAATGGACGAGCAACTCGATCCGCGATACTACGACAAGTACTGGGCGGGGAGTCGTAAGCGCCGCTCAGGCTACACGTTCTTCCAGCAAAGCAAAGGGCGCACGGACGACACCCTGGTCACCTGGGCCAATGGCATCACGTTCTTGGAGTACCAAGTCTTAAAGCACAACAGCCTCAATATCCCGTTTGACACCGTCTACGGGTCATCGAACTCCGCACGCGACGCGTTTATCCCAGCGGTCGGGAAATTGAACGCCATGGTCGACAAACCGTCGGACGAGTACTACATCGGGCTCACCGAACCGCTCGCCAACGGCGTGCTTGCGCGTTTGCAGTTGGTGTTTAAGGGAAAAACCATCCGCGACGCGCGCTACGACGAGATCTTCCCAGACACCCCAGCTGACATCAAAGACGAGAAGCTCAAAAAGTACTTCCGCACAAGCAAGTACGAAGGCTTGGCTTATAAGGACGACTTTGGCCCTGGGTTCCGCACTTTCGCGGATCAGTTAACGAAAGCGATCGTGGAAAAGAATTCGCTTCAGGTTGACCTTCCCAACGCGCCTGCGGAAATGGCCAATTACGAGCGCTTAGCCAAAGACTTGCAACCCGCCATTGAGCGTTATCTCAAGACAGGGTACCAGCACAACATCGGTGCGATCAATCAGCGCCCGAAAGACCTCAAAGTCAACCCCATCAACGTGAGTCGCAAGGGCGACATCGAGATGAAGGTCGTCAAACAAACCTACGACGAAAAGACCTCCACCATGACCTTGAGCGTCAACGTGAAAAACCTGAGCAAGGCGCCGTACGACGTGTGGATGAAGAACTTCTACATGTATGCGTTGCTCAACAAAACCTACGACACCGTGGGTAGCATGCGAGACGACATTGTTGCGGTGAAGCCAGGCGAAGAAACAGTCTTGGCCGTCCCCATCAAGCCCATCTACGCGGGCGACAAGGACCTGAACTTAAAGTACGACGGTCCCAACAAGATCTATTTTGAAATGCCCATCGAGCGTTAAAGCGGTCCTCACGACCTGAACGCCCCAACTGCCCCCCGTGCTCCTGAGGGTTAGCAGTTCGGACGTTCTCCCGCTCGTGAGGTCCACGCAAGATCCTCGAAGTTATCGAAGCTGGAAAACTCCGGCCTGGATAAATCTGAGGATCACGCCGGTAGGAATGTGTCTGGGGCTGTCTGTTGCTAGACAGGTCAACACAACCGTCGCGGCGTCTCTTTCGTTCTTACGGAGAACGAAGAGGTTAAGAGAAGTTTAGGCAATGTCCAACGTTACCCAACTACTTACTGACGGGACTGCATGGCCAGCCATGTCCGCAGTCGGTCACGCCTGCGGACATGGCGATGGTATCTTCTCTGTGTTCTAACGCACACCGTCCTGGCTAGAGCACATCGTGATCATGACCACCGCTTGGACAATCGAGCCTATCATCAGGTATAAAGAAGAGTAGACGTCCGCTTTATGTCCGTTTCATGGGCGTTAACGGGACGCGACAAGGCTCTGCTATTTCGATCGCTTTCGATTTCTCTTCTGTCTATGCCCAACACCCCTCATCGTCCACCATTTAAGCGACTCCAACCGCCTCTGAAACCGTCGGCGTTACCCAAAACCGAGCGAGTCGAAGGGCTGCTTGAGCGCGTGACGTTTCATAACGAGACCAACGGCTTTTGCGTCTTGCGCGTCAAAGCGCGTGGCTTTCGCGATATCGTCACGGTAGTGGGGCACACCCCCACAGTAAACCCTGGTGAGTGGCTCACCGCACGGGGTGAATGGTTTATTGACAACGTCCACGGGCAGCAATTTCGCGCCAAGATTCTCAATGTGGTCGCCCCCACCACGTTGCAGGGCATTGAGAAGTATTTGGGCTCGGGCATGGTCAAAGGCATTGGCCCGCACTATGCCAAAAAAATGGTTGCAGCCCACGGAGAGAACATTTTCGCGGTCATCGAAAACAACCCCGATCAGTTATTAGCCATCGAGGGGATCGGCCCCAAGCGTGTGAAAAAAATCGTCGCGGGCTGGACTGAGCAACGTATAGTGCGAAAAATCATGGTGTTTTTGCACGGTCACAGCGTCTCGACCTCCAAAGCCGTGCGCATCTACAAGACCTATGGCGAGCAAGCCATTGACGTGGTCTCGCACAATCCGTATCGCTTGGCTGAAGACATTCGCGGGATTGGGTTCAAGTCTGCCGACACGATTGCGCAAAACGTGGGCATTGCTAAAGACTCGATCTTGCGCGCGAGAGCAGGGGTGAGCTACACGCTCAATGAGGCTAGTGGCAACCACGGGCACTGTTTTTTGCCGCGCGGTGAGCTCATTCGTGAAGCCAATGCGCTCTTAGACATCCCTGAAGCAACGATTGACGCTGCGATTGATCAAGAAGTCGCCCGTGGCGTGATCAGTGAAGTGTCCACCCCGCTCAAAAACGCCGTCTATTTAAGCAGTCTCTTGGCAGCCGAGCAGGGCGTGGCGACACAACTTCACGCCCTGCAGACGGGAATCTGTCCCTGGCCCTCGATCGATGCGGAAAAAGCCATTCCGTGGACGGAACGTAAGCTCAAGATTACGCTGGCTGACAGTCAACGCGAGGCAGTGAAAACGGCGTTGAGCAGTAGTCATGGTCACGTCACCAAAACTAAATATTAGTACCGAAAACTTAAAAATAAAAGTTGTATTTCAAATACAGAATATAAAAGGCGTATACTAAAAAGGCTTGTCAGAATTGGGAAGTTGCTAACCCAGTTCTGCCCGTACATGGTGTACGGGTAGAAACAAAGCAAAACGGCCTAACCTGAGCAAGAGGTTAAGCCGTCTCTAAGGAGAACACTCTTAGCTGTAGCAGAAAACAAGCGTCTCTCTACAGATAAAAATAACACGAACCGTCAGATTGGACAAGGGCATTTTTGTCTTGGGCCTATAGTTCTAAGTCATCAGCCTCGAAGCGTCACGAGGTTGATACTCTCAATGAATATCAGTCTCTTACATCAATCACCTTTCTGACAAGAAGGGATCTATAAATACTACCCGATCGGTATTTTAAAATACTCTAACAAAGACTATCCATTTCGATCACTCGCTCGGGTGACCTCCAATCCCTGAACCACGTTTTCAGAACTAACGTTCAAACACCTGCACGGTCTCCCAAGCCACATCGCGTAAAGTTTTGGCAACCTCAGGCGAGAGCGGTTTTTCACACCCGCCCAGCACATCTAAATCCGACATGGGGCGGTGAAAGAGTACGGCATATAGCGTTGCGGCATAGAGGTACGTTCCCGCAGCGGTCGGATGCGAATGATCCGGCATATAGAACTTCACTTCCGGCAAGGCTTTTTGGGCCACGGCCCAGGCCAAGCCAACAGGCACCACACGAATCTTCGCGTCGTTGGCCGCCTCAATCGTGTTCTTTGCCAACTTATCCAACTCGCCAGGTTTATTTTCTTTAGGCCACGTCATCACCAAAAGAGGTTCACTGCCTGCCTCACGAATGGTCTTCGCGTGCTCACTCACCATGCGTTTAAAAACGGGGATACGTTTTTCGGACGTAGCCGCCGCAGAGTGTCCTTGCATGATCACCACATCAAACATGGGGTGAGTCAATGCCCCATCTTTTTTGTCGCCGTAGGGGTCCAATTCATGGGGCAAGAGATAGTGCTTCACGTCGTGGAACGTGAGCGAACCGGAACTGATGGTCAGAAGCCGCGTTTTCATCCCAATCTGCGGTGTTGAGGCTTGCATCAGGTCGCGCAAATACGTGTGCACCCCACAGTTATAAAAGCTGTAGCTGTTCCCAATGAGAAGCGCCACCGACGGCACCTTCTCAGGCGCTTTGGTAACCACCGGGACGGGTAGATCTCTAATGAGCCGCGTGACATCATCCTCGATTGACCCTCCATGGCTCACTGGGCTCGCCAATGCCGTAGTCGCACAAAGCGACAAACTCATTGCAACGGCTGACAAAAGAGAACGTACACGTTGTTTCATCCTCGATTCTCCATAAAAACTAAAACTTTAAAACGCAATCCATCAACGTGAAAGACGATCGTCATGCAAAAAGACGGCAAAAGGACTAGCTCGTTTGCCCTCATGATGAGGATTCTAAGCGCTCTTCCCATGCCGCCTCCTTATGCGATCGTACGCTTTCGCCTAGAACTTATGCTGCAAACCGACGGTAAAGGACGTGCGGTGTAAATCGCCTTCCGTTTTACTGACGGCATCTTTCAGCGCCTTCTCGCCCACTAAGTGGGTAACAGCGCCATAAACCATGGTGCGTTTGCTAAACGGATATTCGTAACCCATGCCCAACGCCCAATAATCCGCCCGATCCGTATCGAGCTTTTTAAAGGTCTGGCCGTTGGTGTTTTTCGAGTACAGCGCCGAGAGTCTCAACGTGCCGGCTGCAACGCCCACTTTAGCACCCACCATTACGTTGTGGGCGGTCACGTCGCTTACCGCCAATTTGCGCCCGTTCATGTCATTAAAGCTCTTCAAGGCCGAGAGGCGATCCAGATGGTCGCCATACTGATAGGCTGCATACAAACGAATGGAGCGTGCCGTGGGTAGCGTGACGTATCCCATCACTTGCATTGTGGTGGGATTATCCTTCCCTGCGCGTCGTTCGGTGTGCGCGAGCACATTTTGCTCAAACCCCATGAGTGTGCCCCAGGTGGGGGTGGTGTAGTCCACGCTCGCACCCCAGTAGCGGGTGTTTTCATTAAAGGGCGAGACTTCTTCGCCGCTACTTTGAAGTGAGGCGCTCATCACCGCCGTGAACCCATTCACGGTTGGGCTTTGGTAGAAGAGGCCGTTACTGATGCGTGCACCTTTGCCGTAAAACATTAAACTGGCGTCGCCCCAGACCACGCTAAAGGGGGTAAAACGACCAATGCGGGTAAATTCATTGGCGCCCGAGAGCACCTTTCCGGAGCGACCCATGGCAAACGTGCCCCACGTAGGCGAGATAAGCGCTAGGGTGCTTTGACGCGAAAAGAGCACGCCGTCGCTTGTGAGCGTGCCGTCGTCCGAGTTGATCCCACTCTCGAGCACGGCTTTCACTTGCCAGTCGGGATTGATCACTTCATGGATACGAAACCCAAAGCGACTTGCACCCGTAAAGCCCGATCGCATTTCGGTTTTGGTTTGATGCTGCGTGTGACCACGTGTCACTTGCAGACCTGTATCAATACGACCATAGACGGTCACATCGGCAGCCTGCGCGGGGCTCGTGAAGGCCATGCCACTCGCTAAGGCACAAACGAGCGCCACGGACAACGAGGATAAACGCGATAAATGAGAGATGGGGGTATTCGACATAGTGCGATCTCCGAGAGTAGAGGTTTCTTGTGGCGCTGACATTGGACGATTCGCCTCAAGAGCGATCTTGAGACCCGCACCCGACGCGTTGCGCTTTCTTCTCACTTTAGAGTCTTGCTACCACGTCTGACTATAGAAACGCCTGCAAAGGGAATTTGCAGATTATGCAAAGTCGTTAAATGCCTTCTACCTCAGTACGTAACCCCCGCCTGGGAGAAACCCCTAAACTACAGGCAATCCATTTTGCCTCTCGTGTTGCCAATCTCACCCCTACGCGTGGTATAGCCATTTTTCATGCCAATCCCTCGTTCCTAAAAACTTAGGCCACCTTGAGTGGTTAGACTCACGGTGGCCTGCTGAACGATCGCTCGGGAAGATTGCTCTGTTCGACCGTACTGTTTGATCTCTCGTTACTCTGAAGCGAATGCCCCTTTGAGAACGCTCACCCACTCGACAACAGCTTGTTAAACCACGCCATCGTCCTCGTCCTCATGATCACCAACGTGTACCTTAGCCTTAGTACGGGCGCTGTTGCTCGCCCTCACGAGCAGGGTCTTACGCTCTTCTTTATCCAATTTCACCTTGAAAGGCAATCCGCCTTTACGAATGGCTTGTCGCAAAAAGAGGTTAATGGCCGTGCTGGTATCGAGTCCCAAGGCGTCAAAGAGCGCGTCCGCGTCGTGCTTGAGATCACTCTCGACGCGTAGAGTGATGCGTGTCATCGAGGGGGTTGTCTGTATTTGGGCAGCTTGGGTTGCTGATGGCGTCGTCTTTTTCGCTTTTTTCATCCTCGGCCTCCTGATCTTTTTCGTTGGGATTACCCATAGTGTGGAGCCGGTGCGCTCTCATTGCAAACCTTACGTTGCCATCCAACGAGGATGAGTCAATGCGCCCAAGCCGATAGCAGCAACAACTCTAATTGATCTACACCAACAAAGAACCACAAAACAACAGACATCCACCGACGGCATTACCAGAGAAGCCAGAGTGAACGAGCTCCAAGATAAGGAGAAAGCGCCGCACACAACCCCTACATCCACAACACAACCACAAGCCCACCAGCGATGGCTTGTGATAAAGAAAATCACGAACGCTATGCTAAACCTAAGGCACACGGGAGAAGTAATACCAACACGACAACACAACCGAAGAAGACCTACGACAGGAGAGAAAGTAAAGGAAAGTGAGGAAAGGTGAGAGGAATCCAACGGATAGGGGAGATGGCTGGCGAAAAGAGAAGGAGGTGGTGAAGCGATCGGCCCGACGCTGTGAGATCGTGAGTGTGAAAGGCTATTCACCGGCCGTTAGCCTTCGCCATGCCGACGCGGAGAAAAGGGACGAAACATCGAGCGAAACAGAGGACCAAACAGAGGTTCTAAGCGTGGGGCGCACAAAGAATGAAACACCATAAAAAACACCCCGATGAGCGAGTTAAAGGAGGAAAAAGCTCATCGAGGTGAAAGAATTGTTGAGAACGTCAGGAGGTCGCAAGACGCCTCAACATCTCTCAAAGGTCAATATACACCACTGGGCAAATAAATTCGGACCAACCCAGGGTAAACCCTAAAGATGCTTGATGTCATAGAGGAGAAAAGCCATCAAAGAGAGGGCCTTGTTCATTCTCAACAACCCATGGAGGGAAACGGTAAAAAAGGGTTTGTTGTGGGCCAGGGTTTCACGGACTGCACCGCTTGGTACCCGTTGGTGAACCCAGGCCCATTGTCGAATTTAGTCTTCGATCACCACGTAGTTCGCGGTCACGGGACCGTGCACACCCACCACTTTGATCAACTCAATGTCCGCCGTGGAAGACGGCCCACCGATGATGTTGATGCAGCTCGGCATCCGTTCACCCGCTTCGGCACGCTGGTGCAGGATTTGAGCCAATTGCGCAACGCGCGGCAAAATCGTGCTGCGACGCACCACAAAGATGCCGTTTTCGGGCAACAGCGACACAGAGCGCGCCTTGTCTTTCGAAGAAAAGAGCACCATAAAGCCTACGTCGGCGATGGCGTAGTCGGCAAAGACAACGCCCACCTTGGCTTTGTCGGCCACGGGGATGTTGGCGTCGCCTTGAGCAGCGTCCCAGACGTGCACGTCACCTAAACCGGTGCGAAGGGCATTCAGAATGCCGGTTTCTTCCAGGCGGGCGTCGTTTGTGGCGAGCACCGGCGCGCCGTACTGGCGAGCGACTTCGAGCACCGTCGCGCCCACGTTTTCAGGAAGCGTCGTCGTCACTTTAGCCAACATCTGTTTGCCACGTTCAATAAAGAGGCTCTCCAAACCCACGGCATCGAGGTCGGTATAGTTCGTCGTGGCATAGTCGTTAACGGGCTTTGGCATGGGGCTCAACTCCGTGCGCAGGCTGCGCCCCATCTGCTCGGAGACGGTCTTTAAAAAGGATTCGCGATTTTGAATCATGATCACACTCACAAAATAATAGGGTTGAAGTCAATGGTTTAGGGCCATGGCACCAGGGTCTCTGGGGGTAACGATGGCGATGTCAAAGAGCGTTAGCATTTTTCCCCTTACGGGACAAATGTTGCGATGGGCGAAGAAAGCCGGGTACCCCACACGAGTCCTTCTTTTTAGGGGCTTCAAAGTTTGCCACTTTGAGCTTGCCCTTTGCTTTCTTCGCGACCATCACTCCCCTTCGTCCACCTCGTTACCGGTATCCTTCTGGTGCCGTTAGGCATCTCACCTTAGAGGCCCTTTTCCTTCATATGGTCTTCCATCCAGCTGCGGAACGCTTGGCCGTCCGAGACAGGCAAATCGCGCGAGGCGTACCACTTACCCAATTCGCCCGGCGCAAAGCTCGTCTTCCCGGTCTTATTGACAGCGCCCACTTTCGCAGCCACTTTCATACCAAGACTCCAGAAGCCGGGGTGGCCATTCACCCAACCAAACGCTTCGGTCGCCAAACGTTCACCGGACGGACGAATGCCTTGTTCGACTTCGCTCTTGCGGTGCTTCAAAATCAACTTCGAGAGCGGAATTTCAACCGGGCAGACCATGTCGCAGGCGGTGCAGAGCGTGCAGACGTAGGGCAGGTCCTTGTACTCTTCGTAGCCACCCAAAAGCGGCGTAATCACAGCACCCAAGGGACCCGGATAGATGGAGCCGTAGCCGTGGCCACCAATTTCGCGGTAGCACGGGCACGTGTTCATACAGGCCCCACAGCGAATGCAGCGCAGAATTTCTTTAAAGGCAGAGCCCAAGATTTCCGAGCGACCGTTATCCAAAATCACCAAGTGAAATTCTTCTGGACCGTCTGCGTCCCCCGCTTCGCGAGGGGCGGTGAGCCACGTGTTGTAGCCCGTCAGGCGAGCGCCCACTGCGGAGCGCGCGAGCATCGTGATCAACACATCCACTTCTTGGAACGTGGGGGCAATACGCTCCATGCCCATCACGGCGATGTGGGTCTTGGGCAGCGTCGTCGTCAAACGCGCGTTCCCTTCGTTTGTGACCAAGCAGATCGACCCGGTTTCGGCAACCGCGAAGTTGCAGCCCGAGACCCCCACGTCAGCCGTCAAGAAATCCTGACGCATCTTTTTGCGCAAAAACGCGGTCATCTCTTCGGGCGTATCCGGACCGTCGTAGCCCAACTTTTCGTGGAGCGCTTTGCGAATCTGCACGCGGTCGCGGTGAATGGCGGGCACCACCACGTGCGAGGGTTTGTCGCCAGCGACCTGGAGGATGTATTCGCCCAAGTCGGTTTCAATCACTTGAATGCCGTCGTCCATCAAGACGTGGTTCATCCCGATTTCTTCGGTCACCATGGATTTGGACTTCACGACCTTCTTGGCGTTTTTCTGACGGCACACTTCACGAATGTAGTTCGTGGCTTCTTCTTTGGTTTTCGCAAAGAAGACGTGGCCGCCGTTTTGTTCCACTTTCTCGGAGAGTTGGTAGAGCAGCGCGTCCAAGTTTTCCAAGACGTAGTCACGGATCTGCGCCGCGCGATCGCGCCAGCCGTCGACGTCACCCAACTCGCTCATGATCTTTAAGCGGTTGGCCCCAATGACGTCCTGCGCTTTGGCGACGGCTTTACGCATGATGCCGTCGTCGATTTGCTGCTGTGCACGATCGTGGAACGGCAACGGGTTGGTTCGCAAAAACCGGTCGGGGTTTTCGACGTTTACGCGTAAGCGTTTTTCGGCTTGCGCTTTTTTGAACTGAACTCGAATATCTTGCATGATGGTCTATCTCCAATATGGGTTCGTTAACAGTAAGCGCAACGCTTAGCGGCTCATCAACACTTCGGCAATGTGCATTACCTTGACGGGGTGCCCTTCACGAGCCATGCGACCACCGATGTTCAAGAGGCACGAGGAGTCGGCGCCAATCAAGAAGTCGGGCTTCACGGTCATGATGTCACTCACCTTATCGGCGACCAAGGCGCCAGAGATTTCCGACATCTTTGTCGCGAACGTTCCCCCAAAGCCGCAGCAGCGATCCGCGTGCGGGAACTCCAAGAGTTCGAGCCCTTTGACGTGCTTTAAGAGTTCAAGCGGTTCGTTCACCACGCCCAATTTGCGCCACAAGGAGCACGACGGGTGGTAAACCGCACGGCCTTCGAGGCGGGCGCCAACGTCCACGACGCCCAAGTCGTTCACAATGAAGCTTGTCAAATCGTGCACGCGTTCTCCCATGCGAATGGCGCGTTCGGCCCATTCGGGTTCGTTGACAAGGTGCAACGCGTAGGAGAGAAGCGCATACGTGCAGGAGCCCGCCGGGCAGACGATGGGGTAGTCGTTTTCTTCAAACGCGACGATGTTATTTTTGATCCCCGCCATGGCTTCTTTGATGTAGCCCGAGTTCAACGCAGGCTGTCCACAGCACGTCTGTTTTTTGGGGAAATGCACACGGCAGCCGAGTTCTTCAAGTAAGAGGACCGAAGAGCGAGCCATGTTGGCCTTGACGGCATCCCCAATGCACGTCGAGAAAAAGTTGATGTCTTTCATAGTTATCTCCTGAAAGTAGTCCTAATTTGGGGTAATGCGTTACATAAAGAAAAGCGAGGTTAAGCCCACGACGGCGCAGACGATGAGCACGTAAAGGAGTGCCCAGGGCGCGGTGCCTTTCATCAGGGTCGAGTCCGCGTTCGTCAAACCGGCGGACGAGACCGCAATCGTGATGCTCTGCGGCGCCAACATCTTGGTGGCGGTCGCCCC
>OGXZ01001245.1_pt1 | contig 14669 bp, 9 predicted proteins | sample 1576431 | NCBI WGS metagenome assembly OGXZ01 (sample SAMEA3541590, study PRJEB24748) | human gut metagenome | biome: human gut; feature: human-associated habitat; material: faeces | place: China | collected 2012
AGAATGAAACCCTTGACAGAAAAACCATATCCAAATATCTTTCCTACATGGAAGACGTCAACGCGCACTCAATTTGATTGCATCGTTTGTGGAAAAGCGCCCGGAGTTGCAAGTTGAACTTCTCTCGAGCGCTACGCATGAAGAAATTCTCTCGGGACAGTTGGACGCGGGGTTCCTCTCCTATATGCCAGGCCCCGAGGTTAAAGGCTTGGTTGTTCGCCCTGTGCTCGATTCGACCACCTTTATGGTGGCCACCCCCTCATACTTAGAGCGTCGTGGGGTACCGCGCACGCCCTTGGATCTGAATGACCATCGCTTGATTCTCTGTAACGGCGCCTACTTCCCCACCACCACGCGTTTGATTGGACCGGAGGAGTTCTTCGACCTTGACACCGGGACGCTCTCATCCAATTACGCTACTGCAGAAAGCACACAAAAGTCGGAAACAGCCACGTTAGCCAAAGGCGGACAACGCCGTGGCCCACGGCGCTTTTACGGCGATACGTTCTCGTGCCTTCAGGCGACGCTTGACGGCATTGGCATTGCCGTGGATTTGGCCACGGGGATTATTGAGCCCTATCTCGAAGACGGTCGTTTGGTACCAGTACTCTTGCAGTGGCATCGTCCGATGTGGCACAAAGCCATTGCAGCGCGCCAAGACGTCTTAAATGACCCAGTGTGCGCCGAGTTTCTCAAGGCCTATGCCGATGTGGAAGAAGAGGGGTCTAACGATTGGATCCGACTCTTTAAAGAGTGGGGCGTAGACGGCGACGCCATTTTGAAGCGACGCTTGTAGCCGTTCCCTTTCCTTGGCTTTATATGGAGCGCTTGTCATCTCTTGTTGTCAAGCTCTAGTAAAAGTAGCCCCAAAAGATAAATCCTCTCTCTTGCAACGAATGGTAGTCATTAGATTCCAAACATCATGGGGCTGCTTAAGACGCGACTTGACATTTTTTTCTAACCATAAGATCATTTAGGTATGGTTCACACGGACGTATTAGTGCTCATTCAAACTTTTTACGTTTCTTACCTCAAAAGGCGAGCTCACCATATCACAGATTCAGTAATACTTTTTCTATAAAGAAAGACTTGAGTATTGCCTGAATCCTGACCACCCCAAGGGTTTGATACGCGATTGAAAGGGCTGTTGAGGCGAACTAATCCTTCTCCTCAGCCACTCATGCAGGGCATTGCCCTCAGCCAGTGAGAAGCGCCTTGTTCAAGAGAAAACGAACAAGGCGCTTCCTTTTTGCCTCCACTTACCAGTGAGCCTTCCTCTTGACGTTTTCCACTGACCACACTAACGCTTTTGGCCGTTCCTCATTGCCGTTTTTCCTTGGCACTACCGATCCTCACCGCAACCACAGCAACAAACTCCACCCTCCAACGTTGAGTCAACTAGGCAGAGATCCCTATCAAAAAAGAAATAATTCTCTCTTCCATCTGACCCCATCTTATCCACTGGAATAAGTAGCTTAGATCAAAAGGCTTGCCCTTATTCTCAGATTTTAAAAATCTAAATAAGTTTTGTCTGGCCTTTTTTGCAGACAACCTTGTTATCGTCGCCCTGATTTTTGGATTATATAGCCATAAATAATTTATCTAGTCTAGCTTTAAACCACTATTGTGACATGGATTCTTTTTCTATAAACTTGAATAGTTTACAATGGCATGGGTTTTTAGAACCTCTTATGGACCAGATAAGAGCGCGTTACCGCCCTAACCCAACATAAACCCATCACGTCATTTATTCCTTTCACCACAGCCCATACACGACCAACCACCGAACCACTGGGCTGATACCGTTCTCACAACCATGACGACCAAATTACCTACTTTTTCTCCCTTAGTGTTGGCAATTCGAGCCACCTCGCCATCAACCATTGTTCATCGCGTCTTGGCCGTCTCGGAACCCGCTCAGCTCTTGACTGGGGCCATCTGCCTCGGCACGGTGCTTTGCTCAACCCCTCTGCAAGCGGCCACACTCTCGTGTCGCTATGGGGACCTGAGCAACTGCCAAAATTCCGATCCTGCCCATATCGCCGTGGAAGATTACGGTCCCGCTCACAATCGTTTCTCCACTAGTGGTTCGCTTGAAGAACTTAACCTTTCTGTCTCGATGCCAACACCATTCGATTATGGTCCCGCTAATGCTGAACCCTATAGGGTCGATATCAGTCTTGCGGGTTCGAGTGGCACGAGCACCCAGAAAGTCACCGTCGAATCTAGCCGCTATGACGATTTGAACCCCTACGCCAGAAGCCGCTGGATGACTCTTGATATCAACGCGCCATCTGGCATGAATGAAGTGTCTCTACATGGTTTAAAGCTTAAAAGCGCCAACGTGGTGCTCGGCAGTGGAAATGATTTCATTGGGCTCAGAGGGGGTACCATGGAGCTCTACCAAGGCGATGACCACGTCGAATCTCATGTCTTTGATCTGGGTGACGGCGACAATCACTTTGAATCGTATCGGAGCTCAAAATGGAGACTATTCATAGAGGACATCACCAATCCACGGCCGCAAACAGCTATTCCCGTCATTAAAGTCGGAACGGGTCACGATACGATTACGCTCGACGACAGGTCTCAGTTCGATCGACTCGACGACACGGGTGGTCCTCTGACACTTGATATTAAAAACAAATCGTTCTTAGGGACGTTAAGTCAACGACTTCCCAATGGCCAACTCGCCAGTGGCACACTCGATCTGACGCTTGACAACTATGCAAAGCTCGACATCGCCACCTTGGGGACTCTTCAAGGGGATTCCCATATCACGATCGATAACACGAGTGAAGTGGGACTCTTGGATATTTTCTACAACCAAGACGATCTCACGATCGATATCGACCATGGAAGCGCACTCGATACGTACATTCAACACTTTGGGTTTACCCACATCAACTTGCATCGAGGCGCAGGGCTTCTTCAATATCAAAGCCAAGGCTGGGGCGGGTTGTATCTAGAAAGCGACAGCGAAACCGGAGGCGATGTTCTCTTTACCACTATCGGCTCACTGCAACTCAACAAAAATAACGACACCATTGTGGAGACAAACACCCTTCACCACATTCGTCCAACGTTGGACTTGGGCGAAGGGAAAAATCGCTATGAGATCACGCTCACAGAACCTTTAACGTCGAAACTCTTTCGTGGAGCGTTTTTCGATACTGTCTTGGGCGGTAACGCGAGCGACAATATCGATACCGTCAGCATTCATGGGGGAAATTATGATCCCACACTCGTGCGAAACGCCTTGGCCAATGACACGTTACCAGGAACCTGGACCTTTGATCTTAAAGGTGGTACCAATGTCTTGACGATGGACGGTGGGCTCTATGTGGTGAAGTCGCGAGACCCCGATCCCACTCCTCCCCGGCTTAAGCCTCAGCCACGGCTAAGTGAAGGGGTGAAAATGGGTGCTGGGAACAACACCTTTAGCATGACGGGAGGGACGTTTTACACCGAAGGCCTCACGATGGCGGGCACACAGAACCGTTTCTCGCAAAGAGGAGGGCACTTGATCATTGCCGATCAAGGCGCTCACCCTGATGAAGGGCTCGTTTTTAACCAAGGTGAGTTGTTCGAAGTGCGAGGCGACGGTGCAACACGTCCCGTCCTTGATGTTCATCGAGCGCGGTTTAGCGGCAAGGGCATCAACGTGTTGTTCTCAGCGAGCGACATCGTGAACACCACGGCTGATACCCCCGCCACCCTCACCTGGGACAAGGGTGACGACACCCTTACGATCGCAAACGGCGCGTCGATACACCTGGAAAGCGCGCCCTATGATGCCTCTGCAAACCAACCCTCAGAAACCGAATCGGGCGTACTCAACATGGGCGAGGGACAAAATAGGGTGATAATTAAAGACAATAGTGAGGTCGTCGCAACCATTGAAAGTGCTGAGGGCGACGATTGGCTCGAGATCTACACCTCAACGCTTAAAACCCCAACGGGTCAAGGCACCGTGGCGAGTTTAGGGGCGGGCAACGACAACGTTGTTATGGAAAAAAGTACCCTTCTGGGTGATATTCATACGGGTGACGGGGTAGACAGCGTTGCACTCAACGACTCGAACGTCACTGGATTGATAGATTTGGGTGACGGTGACGACATTTTGACCGTCGAGGGGAAAACCGTGTTCGGATCTGGCACCACTTTGAGTGGGGGAGAAGCGATCGACCGACTCTGTCTCAATCGTAGCCTTACCGCCGCTCGAATTGCTTCGGCCGAGCAGAATATCATCGGGATCAATGAATTTGAATCCATCAAAATTGCTGGTTTGGACAACACCTTGACTTGGGTGGACACACAGGCGGATGGAGACATCCTCGTGATAGACGACAGCACCTTCACGTTGGCCGCCCAAACGACAGCAACCGTGGACTATGACATCAACGGCAGTGTCATAAACGCCGGCCACATCCGCTTGGATGCGAACCACATGCCCGGTGACAAACTGATTGTTCATGGTGAGTACGAGGGCTTGCCCGGATCCAACCTGTGGCTCAACGCTTCATGGAACGACTCGGATGCCACGGATGGTCATTTTGAGAGCGATTCGATCGTCATTGAGGGCTCGGCCTTGGGTCGAACCAACGTGCACGCCATCAGCAGTCAAGGGGAAGCTGACGTGATCGACGACGATATGACAAAGCGCAAATACAGCATCCGCTCTACGCCAGTCGTTCAAGTTCTCAACCCCAAGGCTGAAAACGGGATCATCTTTACGGGCACCGCGAAAAGTGCTGGCATTGCCGACTATCAACTCCTTCGTCTTACGGAGGAGGGGAAAGACAACTATGTCTGGACCGCTACGGCATTAGATGGCTTTGATGAACCGAGACCCGATGCGAAAAAGGATGACGCTGGTGTACTCATTCTCTCGCCCGCTGTCGCCGGTTATGCGGCGACACCCAACGTGAACCTCACCGCAGGTTTTTCGGCGCTCTCAAACTATCGTGAACGCTGGGGGCAGGTCGAGGGCTTTGAAGAAACCCCAGAACGATCGCATCGCGCTTACGTGCGGCTTTTGGGGGCTCACCAAAACACCAAAGGAAACGAGCGCTTAAACGCCAAAACGAACACCACTGGTGTAGAAATCGCCACGAGTCTTCGTAACCGCAAGGTTGGTGACGTGCTTTCACAGACTGCGGCGCTACTGGGGTACCGGTCGGATGAAAGTGACATTGCTGACCGACTTCGTACTGAAAATGGCATGGTGGTCGGAGAACGTCAGGTGAGCGAGGCAACGTCTCAACAATACACGTTGGGGCTCTCGCACACGTTCCGTTTCCTCTCGGGCAATTTCCTCGACCTCGTCGTCCAAGCGAGCCGACTTCAAAATCGCTACAAGGCTGTGGACGGATTAAAGGCCACACAACGCGGCTGGAGCGCAGGCGTCTCTGCCGAAATCGGCTCTCCCATTAACGTGTTTGAAAACGATCGAGGCACTTTACGGATCGAACCTCAAATGCAGCTCGCGTACCAACGTTTGTGGCTCGACGACTTTAGTGACGGCATTCACGACGTAAACACCTACCTGCGCCACACTGCACAGGCGCGCTTGGGTACGCGTCTCGTCTACACCGATTCTCAAGGAGAAAACACCGCCTATGGCGTGGTGAACCTTCATCAGCGGTGGGCCAACAGTAACTCCATCAATGTGGGAAATACCTATTGGTCTGAAACCTTTACCCGGCGTTGGACCGATGTAGGGCTTGGTTTAAATTGGAAACTCCCGGTGGGGTCGCTTTACGGGGAAGCTCATTATGAGCACGGGCTCGACGGCGCATCACTCACCGGTTGGCGAGGACACTTAGGCTGGCGTTTTACTTACTAAGAGAGGGTTGGCCTCCTCATGCAAAGGCCACGGTTGGTCAAGTGCATCGCTTGATCAAACCGTGGCCTTGATCGCTAATTCAGCCTACGCTTCTCTGAGCTCATTTTGGTTTCTACTTTCGAGTACTCCGTCACCGAACAGGCCCGGTGGACACGGAAAGTTATACAGATCCATCAAAAGAACACACCTACCTGGTGACCACTCCCAAAATTGGCTTCGCACCTCGCCTGTGGATTTCAGCACCGTTCAGGCTAACAAGGACGATCTCCTTATCTTTGCCCAATCTATATGGGAAATCGTATGAAGCTCAATCTAAACACGAACGGGTTTGTCTTCGATCGAGAATTGGTTGCGCTCCTTATGGAAATTGAAGAGTTTAAAGGTGGTTGGAAAGCCTATGGCAATCTCACCCCGAACGCTTAACCGAACTCAAGCGAATCGGCACCATCGAAAGTATCGGTTCTCCGACGCGTATTGAAGGCGTGAAGCTCACCGACGCCGACGTCTCTCGGATTATGACAAGTCTGAGCACACAGTCGTTTAACACACGAGACCAGCAAGATGTAGCGGGTTATGCGTTGTTGCTCAATGAGATTTATGAGTCCTGGGAGGAAATGCCTCTCACCGAGAATGTCATCAAGCAAATGCATTCCATGTTAATGCGATTTAGCGACAAGGATGCGCGCCACCGTGGGCAATACAAAACCGTGGACAACAACGGGGATGAAGACTCTATTTTTGAGAGAAAAATCACTTCAATCCTAAGTGAGAGTACAGACTCACTCAGATCAAAGTGATAAAGTCAGGACAAACATGGCTCCGAAGAGCCGTCTAAAAAAGATCAGAATGTGTACCTGTACGAAATAAAAACAATTCAAGTAAGTTATTATCAATGCGGTAGATAAGACGCCAGTCTGGTTCAATATGGCATTCACGGAAGCCTAAGAGATCTCCAGTTAAATTATGATCTCGATATTTATTTTCGAGCGCCTGTCCTGCGGCAAGCATATCTACGACTTTATGGAGCTTATCCAATTTTAGACCGCGTTTTTTAGCAAGCTTCAAGTCCTTTTTGAACTGGTTGGATATTAAAATTTCAAGCATCCTCAAGGACCTCATCCATGATCTCAGCAAAAGAACTATACCGCTTGTAGCTGTCAGGATTCTTCTTCATAGCATGGTACTCGGCAAGAGCGGCAGCGGTATCAGGATTCAGAACTTTACGCTTTACTTCAAACGGTATGCCGTCATGACTTACAGCGCTCTTAAGGAACATTGTGATTGCAGAAGACATATTCAAGCCGAGGTCATTGAACAATGCTTCCGCAGCCTGTTTCAATTCGGTGTCGATACGGACATTGATGTTGGTAGTCGCCATTTGCTTACTCCTTTTATTTTATCCAAATCATAAAACATTGATGACACAAAGCAAAGAGATGCTTTGCATTGTTTTACGCTGAATCAAAAGTGAGAGTGTAAAAAATTTTGTGTGCGACCCATTTGGGGTTGTTAATCAACAAAGTGGATAAGTCGGGCATCAAACTGGATAGCAAGCTCTCGAAGAACCGCCTTCCAGTACGGAGATGGTCGCTTCCATTTCTGCTTTACTTTCTTGACGGCTAGGTACAGTAGCTTCATGAGGGCCGTCTTGTTTGGAAAAGAGGCCCGCATCTTTGTTATTTTCCTCAGCTCACAATTCAAGCTTTCGATGGCATTGGTCGTGTACATAAGCCTGCGAACCTCCGGCGAGAATTCAAAGAAAGGGATGACTCGATCCCAGGCCGAGCGCCATTGGCGTCCAATCTCAGGGTACTTTCTGCCCAAGTCGTTTGTCTCAAAAGCCTCAAGCTCGAGACGGCGCTTGTGCTTCGGAACGTAGCGAGGCAGAAAACGGCCTTGTCGGTCTCTTGGTATGTCGACTTTGACTTCTCCGATCGTATCGGGCTTGAGCCGCTTAGCGGTGTGGCCGTTGCGTTCGTTCTCGCTGATTTTGGCTTCGCCACAGCGGTAGCCGAGATGATCGTCCATCTCGCCTTCAAGCATTCGGGAAAGCAAACGCCCAAGCATGACAGACATGATGCTTTCGGCTTCAGCAGCGGTCTTAATTCCTTGACCGGCCTCCTTGCGCTTTTGGAGGAACTCGTCGATGGACTTGTCTAGTTCGGTCAATGAGTGGTTCCGTTTCTTCATAGGGCTTCCTTGTATGGAAATCATACAGCGACGCCCACAAAAAATCGGACACTCTAATAAGAGTTGCAAAGTCTTCGACTTTAGTCGAGGGTTGTTTACTGCCAAGCGGTGCACCACTTGTGCTCTCGGCGTGGAAGGAAACGAAATATTGCAAAAACGAGTATAGCGATTCACAGTGGGCAAACTACCGCTGTTTAATGAGGGAACTCTTCTACCACGTTGGCGCCAAAGAGAGCATGGTGGCCAGTTCGCCTACGAATGAGTTGACCACCATGCCATCACTATCTCGACGAGCGCTTAAAACGCCCAGCGCACGCCCGCATTCAGCTCGAAGCTGTGTTTGAGGTCGTTACCCATCTGATACTCGGCATCGAGGTACACAAGCGTACGTTTCGAGAGGGCTCTTTGGAATCCCAGCCCCATGTCAAACCAATTGCCACGGTTCTGGATTTTCACTTCGGAGTCCCCCAGGTTTGTCGTCGCGTCCACTACACTCATGCGCTCTTTACCCGCCCATTCACGCAACCAATCGGCCTTGACATAGGCGTTCGTGTTTTTCCATTCGTGGCCCAAGCGGAAACCCACACGACTCACCACCGAGTTGAACGATTTTTGATCAACTTTCGTTCCCTGATTAGTTCGGAATGTGGCCCCCGTCGCGTACGTGTACTGAAGCTGCGCCTGGGGTTCGATAAACCAGCCTGACTGGCCTGCCGAGAACTTGCGACCGACTTCAGCAGAGGCCGACCACGTTTGCGTGCGATAGCTTGCCGTGACGCGCTCAGAGCGATTGTCCACGATGTCAAATGAGTTGTGCAAACGCCCCCACTTGCCGACGAGGTCCACGTACCAATTGTTGGCGTCATACCACGTAGTGTAGGCCGTTACACCAAAGCGATCCGTCACACCCGTACCCATGATGTCACGGTAGTCAGTGTCACCATCCATGTAGTCGAGCGCTACGCCAAAGCGCTTCAAGCCTTTGACGTTAGCCAATCCCAGGTCATAACCTATCTGATAGGCGTTTTTGTCGGTGTCGAAATCACCCACGCCTGCGTCAGTACCTACTTCACTGTGGCGATATCGCACCCAGAGGCCATGATCAGCGTTCTCTGTCGCCGCAGTGAAACGTTGTTCGCCTACACGCTTCTGAAGGCGATCTAAGTCTAACGCGCCCCAATAGCGCGAACGAGCGGTCGCTAAAATGACTTTGCCGGTATCCGAGTAGTCCACATCGCCGTTGTCATCGATAACCGTAGGATTAGCCAAGTACCAATTCATGCCCCCGTCACCAAAGGTTGCATCGATGAGCTCGTTGCCTGGCTTAAAGCTGCCTTCGCCTGTCTCTGGGTTCGTCGCGTTACCCGCGTTATAGGGTGTATTTTCGTCTTGCTTCGTGACGTCGTAATCTTCGTGCTTTACGTCAAAATGAACGTTGTAAAAGCCTGGTGACTGGCTCGTGACTTTGAAGAGGTTCTCGTTGGCAGTGCGACCCGTTGTGGCAAAGCGCAAACCTTCTATCTCAGAGGCCGAAGTCCCCGCAGGAATGACAGCGTCAATTGTGAACTGCGCGTCGCTATCTGTTTCGACGTTGGCAAAGTAGAGCATATCCGAGTTTACCCGATCAGGATTTAAACTCATCTTGAATGTGCCTTTTAATCCACGCAGTCGATTGACGAAAATCGACGAGGCGCCATCTTCCGTCAGGTCTACCAGCGAGCCTTGCAAGGCTTGACGAGAAAGAGCAAGGGCTGACGGCGAGTCGCCCTCGTTATTGAAATGCAATTCACTCAAGAAAGATTTACCACGCGCTTTCCACGTGCCCCCCGCCATGGTGAGCTTAAGAAAACCAGGCCTATAGTCTGTGGGATATTCGCCGAGGAGGTCTGGCAGATAAACGTGATCCGTTGAGAAGTTGGGGTAGTTATGAAAATCATCACCCATGCCTTCCCAGTAACTGCCGCCATTTAAAGTGATGTCAATGGAGCCATGTAGGAAGGAAAAAATATCGCCTAAAATGTGACTTTTCGCCTGATCGCCAACGGTGAGTGAGCTCCCTAGAATAACGCTAATTGGACCGTAGATACGATATGTTGCCTTGTCGAGAATTAATTGACTAAGGCCCCCAACGCAAATAGCGAAGGAAGGTACGGAAGAGGGCTCATTTTCTCGGAGAAGATATCCGTCATAGGCATTCGAAGAACGAGTGCGAAATTCACCATGAAGCTTAGAGAAGTCAATATTGCTGAACGAAAATACGCGTAAAGCAAAATTCCTGTGGTCTTCTTTGTCGTACCCAGCTTCTCCTAAAGTATTGGTAATACTTAGGGTAGTTTCAGGTCCTATTGCACTGTTGTCGAACCCAGTATTATCGCTGAGTGACACGTGGCCATCTACAAAATGCGTTCCTCCAGCAAGCTTTAAATTACTATGTATAAGTAGTAATGCAGCCCCACTATTACCAGGAGTTTGGCTTAAAATCTGTCCGCTAGGGGCGTTAAGTATCACAGAGCTCCATAGAAAGACAAGTGGATTGTCGTAACTACTCTTCATGAGATATGCCTGACTGGCGTTGATGGTTAAAGCTGCATCTTGAAAACGAGATCCAGAAAGCGTGTTAATGACTGGCGCTTTCAGGTAGAGTTCGCAGAGGTCTCCAGAGTCCGGCGAGCTCATCAGGATGTCTCTGATCGTGATGGTTTCGGTCGCATTAAGCTTAAGGCTCGAATCTTCCTCCACCGTTATGTGCCTCAACGCAATGGATTTAGCAGTCAGGGCCACATGGGAAGTATGCTCGAGCTTAAAGTTATTGTGGCCAAAATCGACATTTTCCGTGACCGTGATCGATCCTGTGGTATGGTTCGTAAAATGGAAGTCTAGTGGTCCCAACCACGGATAATTATTACCATTACTGTTTTGCGTGGAAAGGTTTCGGGCAAAGAGCTTAAATGTGCTGTTATCAGCGTTTAAGAATTGATCCGTGCCTGAGCTTATCGGCTGGAAAACAAGATCGTACTCGGAAGCTAACAATTCGACGTCGTTTTTGTCTTTCAGTTGAATATGCGGGGTTTCCGAGGGCGTGTCTTCTGGGCCCCACGTCTTGGAGCCGGTAATGGGAGAGGCCACAACGGGTGGCATACTCACAAGCAGGCTTGAAAGGGCCAAAGCCAGAGCGGTCAACCTGAAGGATACATGAGGGACTAGTGCTTTTGCTGGTCGATTGCGGGTCATGGTTGTTTTTTTTCTGTTGATGCTTTCAGGTGTACCGAAGGACATGGTCTAATTATGGTTTTCCGTGACGTCATCGTCTTTGCCGATTTCTTCGCCGGCTGTAAGAAGGAGAGACGGTCGAGCCGTTGGGATACGATAAATGACGGTGTTGTTTTGGTTGACCCGGCCATAGTAGCTCCTTCCCTCATCAAATTGGTCGAGGTCGGACAAAACGATAGGCACCGTGTCGGTGGTTTGCGAGAGGCTGTTACCTGAAAACAGGCACAACAGTGCGAGAGCGATCGCTTTGTGTTGAAGCGCATCCGGGAAGTGTGTCCTGGTTGGGATGGGTGGTGTTGGTATTGGTCTCGACGATCCGATGGTAAATCGAAACGGCAAGACTTTATAAAGAATCAAGTACCGTGTCATAAGCCACTGAAAGACCATAAATTGACATTTATCAACTTTACTAGGTTGTATAGATTAGTTTGTGGTAAAAACTCACGAGGATTAGCCAGGTGGCAGTAGAGGATTTTAGCGTCTCATAGCGCATTTGGACGGGAATTGTTTGAGTTGTTGCCTTAATTCGTCTCGGCTTTGCTTTCTGTCGTTGTCGCTGTCTTTGTTATCGAATTTGCACAAAGTCATAGGAAATCCTATCATTGTGCGCAAAAACAAAAACGGAGCTCGCACTTTTCCAAAAATTGGTTTGATGGGATAGCACCGCAAACTGCGTTGTCCTTGTTTGTTGTGTCGCTCTGTTGCGTCACGATGGGCCAGGGTAGACATCGTGTCCGCGAAAAGGATGCCACAAAAAGAAACGCCCCACCGTAAACGACTCACGATGGGGAGTTGGATAACTAGTAAACGCGAGAAAAGCGATCTCGCGGATAGCGGCCGTTAGGCGTTACCCTTTTTCACGGGCGAGACCGCGACGTTAGCGCGTTTGGGGTCTATCACGTGGGTGACGCCTTGCATCAAACTAAAGAGCGTAGCAAAGCCTTGTTCTTGGGCGATTTGAAGCTCTTCGGCATAAAGCGGAATCACCTGGTAGAAGTTCACGACCTCCCCATTGGGTAGCGTCAAGCGGGACGCTTTGTTGGCAGTCGCTTCATCGCGGAACCCCTGAGGCAAGGTAATCGCCGCGGCGCTCAAGGCCGTTGACGGGTCGTAGGGCGCGTCGTTGGCGACGGTGTGCGAGGCGGTGATCCAACTATCGGACGCAGAAGGAATGTGGGCGATCACTTTCAATAGGGCAATCGGCCAGTACCAGTGCATTTCAGAGGAGTGAATGTTCCAGTGGCGTGGCAGCGTGATCATCAACTCGCACCGTTCCCAGTGATAGTCTTTGAACTGCTCGGGAACGTTTAATTTAAGCGCACCCATCCCGCAGGTGATGAGCGTGTAAAAGGGGCGCTCCTTTGTGGGACGCACGAGGAAGATATCGAGCTTAAAGTCCATGGACGAGGTCTCGGTGAAGATCCCATCGATGAGCCCGTAGTTATCCAAGATGTGCTGTTCAAAGGCCTCACGCTCTTGGGGTGTATAAACGGCGAGTTGGTCCTCGTCGCTCGCGATGGGGCGCTCTGTCATCGATCGAAGCGCGGCTTGAATATGCTTGCGAACATCCGCATGCATGACCGCTTCGTCCCTGTCAGCCATCTCGTCCGTGGCGCTTTCTGGGATGACCTCGTCACGAACGGGGCGTGCGCTCGAGCCGGCGGTGCCAATGGTCATCGCGGGGCTGAGTGCACGCGATTGACGCTGCTCAATTTGTTCGATCGCAGCCGACGAGCGTTCGATGCCGTCCATAAAGGCTTTCATGTCGGCTTCGATATCGGGCGGGACGCCTAACTGCAGGGCGAGCATAAATTCAGCGTGCGCTTTCTGTAAGACCGCGCGTGAGGGCGGTACGTCGTTGGTTTGCGCGCGTTGGAGCTCTTCGTGCAAAAGGGCGTAACCGTAGCGATAGTGCGAGAGCGAATCGTTGGGGTACTCGGCGAGGAGTTGCTGCAAGATGTAGAGCGACTTTTGAAATTCACCCAAGTTGTTATAGTTCGCAGCCGCTCGGCCCATGAGTTCAGGGGTGCGCTCCGAGTCGGGCAAGAAGCGAATCCCTTCGACAATTTCACGGTGGCGTTCGTCTAAGAAGAGTTGGTCGAGTCGATCGTTTAAGTCGGTCGGGAGCCGCCCCACGATGCCCGCTAACTCTTCTTCAATGGCTTGGCGTGTCTCGGGGGCAATGTTGACCAAGTCCCCGGCTTGCACGAGACGCCCTTGCTCAAGCGCTGCGCGCATCCACTGTCGCAGCTGCGCATCATTCCAAAGCCCCACGTTCAAGTGATTGCCTTCGCCCATCAAGTCCATGAAGTTGTTGAAGAACGTCTCGGGCCAAGCGGCCGGATTGGCGTTTTTGTAGAGCCAATAGACCGTGTCGAGCACCTCGGCGGCTTTACCTTGCTGAGGATTTTCCAGCGTGAGTTCGCCTTGCTCGTTGATTTCTTCAAAGAGCTTATTGCGAAGGAAATAGTTCACCGCGAGCGGGTCGATCGACTCGCGAATGATCGCGAACATCGCGTTGGAAAGTGGTAGGTTTCGCACGGCGCGCATCTGGGTGCTCACCAGCCCCAAGCGATCGGTTTCCGTTTCTCCGTCGCGCAACGCCTCTCGCGTCGTGAGCCCGTCAATAAAGGCCATAAAGTTGTCGGCCAACTGCACGATGCTCGGATCCGCAGGGTTGGCGCGCAGGTCCACAAAGACGACCGCCGGGTCGCCCTTGGGGCCACAGTCGCGATAAGAGAGCATCACCCCTGCGGTCTCGTCGGCGTTGCACCCAATCACAAAGCCAATGGGTGGGAAATGCTTGTGGTTGACAAAGTACCCGGTCCCTTTGTCGCCCATTAACGCGTAGGGCTTCGCGTCGGAGATTGAAAAGAGCCCTGCGATTTCGGCCCAACGGTGCCCTTGAGCAAGCGGAATAAGGGTAGGGTAGGCGTTTTTCTTTAAGAGTCCACCGTTCCAGAGACGCATGAATGCGATGTACGCAGGCGGCAGCACCACGCCAAAATCGTGTTCAATTTTGGCTACGAGCTCTTCGTTTAACCCGTCTTCGTGCCACTTTTCGTCCTCAGGGGGCAAGGGGGTGACAAAGAGCGATTCGACCGCCACGTTTTCGGTCCAGGTCTTGGCGTCTTGTACATCTTGCGTACGATTGTCGCCCTGCGTTTGATGGCGTCGCACCGTCTCTAAGCGTTTGGCAAAGCGCTGCGCTTCTTCGAGCATCGCGGCGGCCTCGATGTTGCGAGGCTGCAGGCGTAACCACGCGCGAAAGTGTTTCACCGCTTCGTCTTCACGCCCAGCAAAGGAGTGTTCCTGCAGAAGATGCGCATTAAAAAGAACCGAAAGATGCTCATCATCGAGG
>OGXZ01001250.1_pt1 | contig 14646 bp, 16 predicted proteins | sample 1576431 | NCBI WGS metagenome assembly OGXZ01 (sample SAMEA3541590, study PRJEB24748) | human gut metagenome | biome: human gut; feature: human-associated habitat; material: faeces | place: China | collected 2012
GGCCTCCTTTGCTGCCCGTCATCATAGGCACCGGTTTCGGCAGTGGCTTCTGGCCCCCGCAGCCCCCAATACCACCACGCCCGTCCCGGAGGGTACCGAACACCCGAAGGACGGCGGCTCGACGGCCCGTGACGCGGTCCGGGATGCCGGGGATGCCGCCAAGGACGTAACCCGCGGCGTGGGCGATGCAGCCCGCGACATCGTCGACGGCGTTGGCGACGCCGCCAAAGACATCGGCAACGGTGTAAAGCGAGCCACAAAATGACAAAAAGCGGTATGGTCTGAGACCATACCGCTTTTTGACTGCTTTTTTTAAGATTTGGTTCAGAGGATTGTAAGCCTTTGGTCGGTTGGAAGTCAGAAACGCCTGATATACTCCCTCTATAATAAAAGAACAGGCGAGAGCCCATTCTGACGGAGGTGTTCCCCCATGAAAAAAATCACATTGGCCGTCCTGTTCGGCGGCTCTTCCACCGAATATGAGATCTCCCTCCAGTCCGCCCACGCGGTACTCACACATCTGGACCGGGACAGGTACGAGCCCGTCCTCCTGGGCATCACACGGGATGGGCGCTGGCTGCTCTACCAGGGGCCGGTGGACGCCCTGCTGGACGACACTTGGCACACCGACGCCCGCCATACCGTCCCGGCGGTGATCTCCCCCGACCGCGGCGTCCACGGCCTGCTGCTCATCGCCCCCGCTGGGCCCTCCACCCGCTATCTGGACGCCGCCTTTCCGGTACTCCATGGCAAAAACGGGGAGGACGGCACGGTGCAGGGCCTGCTGGAGCTGGCAGGTATCCCCGTAGTGGGCTGCGGGGTGCTCGCCTCCGCCCTGTGCATGGACAAGGACGCGGCCCACCGCCTGGTCCGGGCCGCCGGTGTAGCAGTGCCCCCTTCCGCCCTCTTTCGCACCGGAGAAGGGCTGGACACCCTGCCGGAGCGCACTGCCAGCCTGACCTATCCCCTGTTTGTCAAGCCCGCACGGGCGGGTTCCTCTTTTGGCATCACCAAGGTGGAGGAGCCCGGCGTGTTGGCCGAAGCCGTCACCGCCGCCCTGGCCCACGATAGCAAGGTGGTCATTGAGGAGGCCGTGCCCGGCTTTGAGGTGGGCTGCGCCGTACTGGGCAATGAGGTTCTGACGGTGGGACATGTGGACGAGATCGAGCTCTCCGGCGGCTTTTTCAACTACACGGAGAAGTACGGCCTGATCACCTCCAGCATACACATGCCCGCCCGAATTTCCCAGGAGAAGGAAACAGAAATTCAGGCGACCGCCCAGTTGATCTACCGGGCGCTGGAGTGTTCCGGCTTTGCACGGGTGGATTTGTTTCTCACGCCGGACGGGCGCATTGTCTTTAACGAGGTAAACACCATCCCCGGTTTCACAGCTCACAGCCGCTACCCCAACATGATGCGGAGCATAGGCCTGGAGTTCGGCCCTCTGCTGGACCGTCTCATCGGACTGGCGGTGGACGCATGAAGGGTACGCTGTATCTGGTCAACCGCGCCCATCCCCTGCCGGAGGAGCCCGCCGCGGAGGACCTCGCCTCCGTCCGCTCCGGTCAAACCGAGGTACGTCTCCACCAGCGAGCCAAAGTGATGTTGGATCAGCTTCTCGCCGCAGTGGACGGCGCGGGCACCATCATTCCGGTCAGCGGCTACCGCCCTCAAACCGAGCAGCAGGCCATCTGGGACGACACCCTGGCCGAGCACGGCAGTGCCTTCACCGAGACCTATGTGGCCCGTCCGGGGTGCAGCGAGCACCAGACCGGGCTGGCCATTGATCTGGGCGAGAACGGGCCGGAGGTGGACTTCCTCTGCCCCGCCTTCCCCGACTCCGGCCCCGACGGGACGAACCACCAAAGCCGCCGAAACCGCCGCCGAAGATATCGCCGAAGATGTCGCCCAGGTCCACACCGTCGCCGCCAAAACCGCCAAAGCCGCCCGCACCGGGGCCGCCGCCGTTCTGGGCTGCGTAGGCCGGGTCAACGCCTGCAAAACCGTACTGGTCGTACAGCTGGCGCTTTTTCGGGTCCGAAAGCACCTCGTTGGCCTCATTGACCTCCTTGAACTTTTCCTCGGCTTCCTTGTCGCCGGGGTTGTAGTCCGGGTGGTACTTCATAGCGAGCTTGCGGTAGGCCTTTTTGATCTCCGCGTCCGTCGCCGTTTTGGATACCCCCAGCACCTCGTAATAATCACGTTTTTCCTGTGCCATATCCACTCACCTCTCCGGGAACATCCATACCCGGGACTTGTTCCCGGTGGTTCCTCGCTCTATAACCAGCAAGAGCCGCCCCGGCAAAACCGGAGCGGCTTTTGCTATTCATGCGTGCGTGCCCGCCGGTTTGGCCGGACACCCACCGCTCATTTCATTGATCAGACTTCCTTGAAGTCGGCATCCACGACGCCGTCATCGTTGGGCTTCTGCTGGTTGTTGGGAGCACCTGCGTCGGGGCCGGGCTGTGCGCCTGCAGCCTGCTGTGCGGCAGCAGCTGCCTGGTACATCTTCTCGAACACCTGGCTCAGAGCTTCCTGCTTTGCCTTGATGTCGTCGATGGAGCCGGACTGCACGGCAGTCTTGAGGTCGGCCAGCTTTGCCTCGGCATCGCTCTTGACGTCTGCGGGCAGCTTGTCGCCGTTCTCCTTCAGCATCTTCTCGGTCTGGAACACCATCTGGTCGGCACCGTTGCGGATATCGACCTCTTCACGCTTCTTCTTATCGTCGGCAGCAAACTGCTCAGCTTCCTTCACAGCCTTGTCGATGTCCTCCTTGGACATGTTGGTGGAAGCAGTGATGGTGATGTTCTGCTCCTTGCCGGTGCCCAGATCCTTTGCGCTGACCTTCACGATGCCGTTGGCGTCGATATCGAAGGTGACTTCGATCTGAGGCACACCACGGGGAGCCGGAGCGATGCCATCCAGGTGGAACACACCCAGGCTCTTGTTGTCGCGGGCAAACTCACGCTCGCCCTGCAGCACGTTGACCTCAACAGAGGGCTGGTTGTCGGCTGCGGTGGAGAACACCTGGCTCTTGTGGGTGGGGATGGTGGTGTTGCGGTCAATGATCTTGGTGCACACGCCGCCCAGAGTCTCAATGCCCAGGCTCAGCGGGGTGACATCCAGCAGCAGCAGGCCCTTGACATCGCCCTGCAGCACGCCGCCCTGGATGGCAGCACCCACGGCCACGCACTCATCGGGGTTGATGCCCTTGAAGGGCTCGCAGTTCAGTTCCTTCTTGACGGCATCGTAGACAGCGGGGATACGGGTGGAGCCGCCGACCATCAGGACCTTCTTCAGGTCAGAGGGACGCAGGCCTGCATCCTGCAGAGCCTTGCGGACGGGGCCCATGGTGCGGTCCACCAGATCAGCGGTCAGCTCGTTGAACTTTGCGCGGGTCAGGGTCATATCCAAGTGCTTCGGGCCGGTAGCATCGGCAGTGATGAAGGGCAGGTTGATCTGGCTGCTCATTGCGCTGGACAGCTCGATCTTTGCCTTCTCGGCAGCTTCCTTCAAACGCTGCGCAGCCATCTTGTCCTTGCGCAGGTCGATGCCGTTCTCGGTCTGGAAGGCATCTGCCATCCAGTTGATGATGCGCTCATCGAAGTCATCGCCGCCCAGATGGGTATCACCGTTGGTGGCCAGAACCTCGGTAACGCCGTCGCCCATCTCGATGATGGACACATCGAAAGTGCCGCCGCCCAGATCGTAGACCATGATCTTCTGGTCTTCTTCCTTATCGATGCCATATGCCAGAGAAGCGGCAGTAGGCTCGTTGATGATACGCTTGACGTTCAGGCCTGCAATGGTGCCTGCGTCCTTGGTAGCCTGACGCTGGCTGTCGTTGAAGTATGCAGGAACGGTAATGACAGCCTCGGTAACAGGCTCGCCCAGATAAGCCTCGGCATCAGCCTTCAGCTTCTGCAGGATCATAGCGCTGACCTGCTGGGGAGTGTACTCCTTGCCGTTCAGGGTCACCTTGTGGTCGGTGCCCATGTAACGCTTGATGGAAGCCACGGTGTTTTCGGGGTTGGTGATGGCCTGACGCTTTGCGACCTGGCCGACCAGACGGTCGCCGGTCTTGGTAAAGCCGACCACAGACGGGGTGGTGCGTGCACCCTCAGAGTTTGCGATGACAACGGGCTCGCCGCCCTCCATGACAGCCACGCAGCTGTTGGTAGTACCAAGGTCGATACCAATGATCTTACTCATAATGAAAACTCCTCTCGAAAGAACAACTCTTGTTTATATGATGCTCAAGTTTTTGCTTAGCGGATGGTATCTTCAAAACTCCCTTGCGGAAGTTCAGGCGTTGTTATTCGGCCACCACAACGGTCGCATGGCGGACGATCTTGTCGCCCAGCTTGTAACCCTTCTGGTAGACGGTGACCACCGTGCCGCTCTCCTGCCCGTCCGGGGCGGGGATCTGCTGCACGGCGTTCATGAAGTTGGGGTCAAAGGGCTTGCCCAGCGCTTCGATCTCCTCCACATGGAGGGCTTCCAGCGCCTTGGCGGCTTTGTCCAGCGTCATGACCACACCCTTCTTGTAGTTCTCGTCGGTGGTAGGAGCGTTGGCCGCCATATCCAGCGTGTCGAGAATGGGGATGATCTGGTTCACGGCAAAGGAAATGCCGTCGTTGAACTTCTGGTCGGCTTCGCGGGTGGAGCGCTTGCGGTAGTTGTCGTACTCGGCAGCCATGCGCAGCAGCTGTTCCTTGGCCTGTGCGGCGTTCTGCTCGGCCGCGTCCAGCTTAGCCTTGACGGCTTCCATCTCGCGGGCCTTCTTGTTGAACCAGCCGCCGTCCTTTTTCTTGTCGTCCTTCGGGTCGGCAGCTTCTTCTGCGGCGGGCTCCTGTGCGGGAGCTGCCTGCTCTGCCGTTGCCTCCGGAGCGGCGGCGGGATGCTGCTCCGCTTCCGCAGCGGGAGCAGTCTTTTTGGTTTCTTCGCTCATTCCAGATCCTCCTTATAGATCACAGTCCGCCGGGGTGCGGCAGCCTGCGGGGTGTCTTTTCGTTTGCCGCTCATGCCCTCGCCCAGCTGGTCTGCAAAGTAATGCAGCAGCGGCATCAGCTTCTGAAAGGGCATCCGGGTGGGGCCGATCAGGGCAATGGAGCCCCACAGGCCTCCGCCCACCAGATACCGGTCGCTCACGATGCACACCCTCTCTTTTTGCCCGAGCCAGCAAGCCGGGGCACGCCGTGCCAGTACGAGCTCGCCGGGGAAAAGTGGCCACGCGCGCAAGGCAGGCCGCAGCTAGCACCGTCATCAAGGGAGCCACCGCGCCACGGGGCGCACAGGCCAGCCGAACCGGGCGAATAAAACGCAGCCCGTACATAGGTGGAACCGCTGCCATTGAACTTTTCATACATCATGGCTTCCGCGCCCAACTTGCCCAGCTTACGGATATAGTGCCACGACCAAGCTACCTTGTCGTTCAGGTCGAAGGAGCCAGTCTGGGCATAGTCAGAAGAAATAGAACCGACCTGCTTTTCACCGCTCTTGCAGGAGAACACATCATAGTGCCAGTGGTCATCATCCACGATGCTGGCCTTCCACAGAGGGTCAAGCTGTTCGATGTAGGCACCAATCTGCATCTCGATTCCAGCCACGCGATACGGATATTTGCCGTTGGTCAGACTCCCGCGGCATCCATCGCTATGACCCGGCACGCACTCTGTCGTGCCGGACTCCCACGGCATAGTAGATACCAGCATCGTGGTCGTAGTGTTGATGGGAGCGTCCAGTTCAAGGTTCAAAGCCGCATACCCGGTGTCGTTCACGGTCACATTGGTAATGCTGGAAATCTTTGCCCAGCTGAAGATATTGTGATTGTAGTCCGCGTTGCGGTCTGTCCCTGTATTCTCGCCACGCTCACCCATACACACAGCAGAGCCCACGAGGAAATTTGCCCCCTGTGCTTTCGTCACAAGCACACGCTTTACGCTGGTTTCTGCCGCAGCGAGGGTGTACTGGGAATAGTAGGCCGTGCAGCCCTCCAGTTTTCCGCTGTTGCTCAGCGTCCAATGGCGCAGCCGCCACTGAGCCAGAACATACTGCTGGTCGCAGTCAGTCCACAGGGCATCATAAGCAGTGATTTTACGAGCCAGAGGGATAGCGGCGTTGGCGCTTGTCCACGGCATCGGGGGCAGTCCAGCACCGCTGGTCATGCCGCCCTTGGAATTTTTACCGCCGTAGAAAGCAGGATGCCATGTTAGCCAGCGGCGGCTCTTATCCGGGGCTACATCACCAGCCATAGGTTCATAACCGCCACCGGAGAAGGTGCGCCAGCTGTTATAGATGTAGGTGCCATCCTCCCACTCCTTCAGCATCAAGGACAGAGCGAAGCAGTAAACGGGTGCGGTTTCGCCGGAAAGGTCAAACCCGGTTTCACCCTCAACTGCCAGCACGTTCATGGTGCCATCTTCCAAGGACAACGCATTGGCGCGAATGTACCATGTGAAAGGATCCTCTTCCGACCAGTCTGCGGTTTCCGGGCTGGCGTCAGTCAGAAGCGGAGCCGCTTCACGCCCGTCTGCCAGATCATCCAGCGGGGTGCCGGTGTAATCACCACTCACATCATCACTGTAGAAGCGAACGGTGTAGGTTTTGCTGCGAGCGCTCTCTGCGAGCATTTTCGCAAAGCGTTCCAGGCGCTGATACTTCGTCACGCCATCACCGGCAGACAGCGGCCACCAGCTCCAGAAGATTTCTGTGGTATTTTTGCCATCCAGCAGACCGCGGAATGTTGCATCCACGAATTCTGCGCCGGCAGTACCAGCAGCAATGCCTGCCAAAATGTCATTTTGGCGTTTCATCTGAGCGGCCAGTTCCAGACCGGTTTCATCGCTCATAGGATGATTGATAAGTTCCCATGTGTCACCCATTTCTTATACCCCCTTTTAGGTGCTTTTCTTGATGAAAAACGACAGTCGGCCGCTCTCGTCCGGGCCAAGTGCATAGCTTGCAGAAGCAGCGCTTGCCGCAGCCTGCTGGGCCGCAGCTGTCGTCTTGTTCAGCAGATCCTTCGATGTCTCGGCAGCGGCCTTGCTGGTCTCTGCACTATCTTTCGCCGCATCCGCAACAGCTTTTGTCTGACTATACAGTTCATCCAATTTTGCTGCTGATTTCCTGCGAGCGATTGCGTAGGTCAAAATATCAATCATACGCCACCATCCTTACATCGGGTAGAACTTCCCGGTAGAATCGGCTATGTAGATATTGCCTGTGTGGATAACCAGTGCTTGCGCCCCCATCGGTGCAGATTTGATATTCTGCAGATCTGCTTCATCGTCGCAGTAGTACACCGTGGCCGGCTGGGCTGCGGTGCCATACTGCTGCATAACTTTGAACATAGAAACTCCTTTCCAGATTATAGCCATGCAACATCTGTAAATCTGATTTTTGTTAGAAAATCACGGAATCCGTGATTTTAACTGCTCCTGCGGACAAAAAAGGAGAAACGGCCATCGGCATCCGGTCCGAATGCAAAATTGATAGATGCCGCCGATCCAGCCACCTGATTGGCAATGTCCGCTGTCCGGTTCATGTAGTTCAGCGCATTTCCTTCGGATGTTCGAGCGTCTGCCGCGCTATCCCTCGATGCACGCTCGCTTGCCGCCGCAGAAGACGCATTTTCCGTGGAGATTCTTTCGGACTTACTGGCCGCGATTGCGCTGGCATTCGCGGCAGATGCACTCTGCGCTGCGGCCTGCTCAGAAGCGCTTGTATTGGCTACCAGCCGCTTGATTTCTTCGACGTTTTTCAGAATTGCATCTGCCACATCATCGCGGATCGCGTAAAGCAACCGCCATTCATCAGCTCCATCCAAAACGTACTGCGCTGCCATTTCGATGCAGTATGCCTGACTGGCCGGCTTTGCGAATTTCTTGACCTTGTACGATGAACCTGTGCTTTTGCTCGTAGGCAGTCCTTTGACATCTTCCATCGTGTCCACATAGAATGAGTACCACGCTTCGGTCTCAGTTTCCAGCAGGGTACTTGCAATCAGAATCGCCATATATTCTCCTTTCAGCTGATTCCGTTTTCATCAGCGAATTTCAGAAGGGCTGCTCTTTCGATTTCAAGAAACTCTTCATAGTCAGCGGCAGGAAGTATCTCGAGCGCGTCAGCCTCGGACAGTGCGGCCTTGATAGGAAGGCAATCCCCTATTACGATGTACCGCCGGTTGTGATAGTACGCGCTTGCAAGCACACGGGCTTTATGAGCCCAGCAGATGCCCGTAAAGCGTTTATTGGCTGTTCCGTACATCTCGTAGTTCAAGCCAGAACACCAACCACAGCCAGCAGATACAGGGCAGTCAATGCACTTCTGCTCAGACTGCGATGTGAGGGTGATGGCATCGAGCTCTGCTTTTGCCCTGCGCTGAGCATCTGTGGTGTACAGACCGTCATAGACGCTGCCGAAACGAACTTTCTTCGACTTTTCCTCACCAATACTGATAGGTGCATACCGGATGCAGGGGTACGCAGATCCATCAGGAGCAAATGACATCATCGCTCCCGTTCCACCGCAAAAATTGGTGTCGCTTGTGGTTTTACCACCGAGGATGCTATCTAACATGGTGATGGAAACATCAAGCTGCTTGGAAACGATGTGGTCAGAAACAGTCTTCATCTGCTCATACAAGGTCCGACCGTCTGCAGGCGTGTAAACAGGCTCGTATGCGTAGTTGCACGCAATATCGGTACACCCTTCGTCCAGCATCATCTTGATGCTGTCTGCGATATACCGGAAAGATCCCGGCACAAAGGTCATCTTTGAGTTTAGCCAGCCAAATCTGTGCTTCGCATCCTGAAATGCGCTCCATGCCAGAGAAAAACTACCGGCTCCGTGCTCGTCCACTCTGTACTTATCGTGCAGCTCTTGAACGCCATCAATGCTGATGGTCACAGACATCATTTCGTGGTACTTGTCAAAAAGGTGCCGCGCTTCAGGGCTGAACCAGAGCTTTCCATTCGTAGCAAAGGATATTCTGGTAAATGGCGCCAGAGGAATTTTGCGCCGCCAGCATTCCGCAAACCAATAATCACAGATTTTTTCAATCAAGGACGCTTCCAGCAGGGGTTCACCACCGATGAAATCAAGGACAACAGCTCTGGTGTTGCGGTTGATGAAGTCGGAGTCGCCCTGTTCATACAGATCAAGCAGATAGTCCACGATCTTTCGACCCGTTTCGATACTCATGTGCTCAGCGCCTTTGTGGTGCTCATAGCAATATGAACACCGCAGATTGCACCCGCTTGTTACTTGAAAGGTGATATTTCTGCAGAGCGCGTGATTTACAGAAATATCATCGCCCGCGTATAACCGTTGTACCATGTTGGAGTAGTCTTCGTGTCTTTTACGGGTCAAGGAGATGTACCTCCCCTCGGGCAATATCGAACCAGAATCTTTTAATTTCATCCTCATGCTCCGTATAGCGAGAAATAATCTTATCCTGCACCATTTTGAGCTTCATCTGAGATGCGCGGCACGGTTCCGCATAGTGCATGATGATGTCCTTGGCGTCGGCACTTGCTTCCGCATTCAGATGCCGGCCAAGGACGGAAATAAGCCTCTCGTAGGAGTCCGCTTCATAGAAAGCCCGTTCCAAGGTTTCGCTTTCTTCTGGTTTCAACGCGATAACTTTCACAGTTTGCTCCTTTCTCAGCAAGCGTCCATCTTGGGAAGTCTTTCCACAATCTGCGTGTAACGTGCGCGGATCTTGTTCATCGTTCCAAGCGCAGAAGTTAGTGCGCGAAGATTGTTGTTGAAGTCCAAGCGCAAGTAGTCAGTAAGCGTGCGGAGGACGTACCACATAGCAAAGATATCCGCATCCTCGGAGCAGACATATTCCCCGGTGCTCCGCAGCGTATCTCCGCATTTTAGCTGCTTTGTGACAGGATTTGCAGCAAAGTTGAATGTTCGCGCCGCCAGACCGAGCGCCAGCAGATTTTTGCGCTCATTGGACGCATTGTCAATTTTGCAAGCTTCCAGTGCCGAATCCACAACCGTAAGGCAGTAGATGAACCAGCTGTCAAAATCGGTAGCATCAAGGGCGCAAAGAGTGCCAGCATAGCCAAGGCACCAGAACAGGCTGTCTTCACCGCTCGGAGCAGAAGCAAGAAGCTCATTCCAATCTGTCACTTCTACGTTTTCCTGCTGGAGAACCTTCAAGATTGGCAGGTTTCTGAGATATGATACCTCCGCCTCAGAGTCAGCATTATGTGCGAAATGAAGAACGGCTTCCATTTACTATTCCCCCTATCCTTAATTCTTGGACCAAAGAAAGCCAGAGCAACTAGTACAACCTCCGCTGCATGTACCCTCGCAGTTATCTGCGCAGGTGGCAGTGCAGCTGGTACAAGCGGTGTCGCAGGCAGTTTTACAATACTCCCCGCAAGTTGTTCCGCAGGTGTTATTGCAAGTGTTATTGCAAGATTTGCCACAACTAAGAACGCATGAAAGCTGGCACGTTCCACCGCAGTCTTTTGCACAGTTTGACTTGCAAGATGATACGCACTGGGACAAGCAGTCATCTTTGCAATTCTCGCTGCATCCGCCTTCGCATGTACTAGAACACCCATCGCAACTCCCGTCGCATCCTCCAGAACATGACCCAGAACACCCTCCGGAACAATTGTTTGCACAGTTTTTGGTACAAGTTGTATTGCATCCACCTGTGCAGGAACCAGTGCAGGTACTCGTACAAGTGCTTGTACAAGTACCCGTGCAGCTCCCTGCACAGTCATTGGCGCACGATTGTGTACAGGTTCCTGTGCAGGTGCCAGTGCAAGACCCGGTGCAGGTTCCTGTGCAGGTGCTGGCACAATCATTGGCGCACGACTTAGTGCAAGACCCGGTGCAGGTTCCTGTGCAAGTACTCACGCAAGAGCCGGTGCAAGAACCAGTGCAATCATCGGCACAGCTTTTTGTGCACGAGCCGGTACAACCGCCCGTACATGAACCGGTACAGCTGGAGCAGGCAGAATAACAGCCGGTAGTACAAAGCCCTGAGCAGGCACCAGCGCATCCGCTGGATGCCGATGTTTCTGGGATCGCACTAAGCTGGCTGAGAACCACAGCGGCCTGTGTCAAAATATCTGCTGCAACTTTGCTCCCGCTTGCCGGGGTGATGGAACTTCCTGTGATAGCTGAAAGCGGCTGTGTGATTTTCTGGATGTGCTCATTGATGATCTGCCGCCCAGTTCCCGGCGATGTCGTATAGGCCTGTATGTATGCAGACATACTTCCAACGCTCTGTCCTTGGGCTGTGCCCTCACTTTTTCCGCGACGATTAAGTTCAGCATCCAGCTGTTTTTTAAGTTCTGTGTAGTCGGCCGAGTAAACCTTTGTGCTTCTTTGAGCCATCACACACCACCTACTCTCACCTTCACAAGCCGCAGATCCGTTCGGTTATCGCCCTCGCAGGCGTATCCCACAATTTTGTTTGCCGGGTACGATTCGCACGAGCCAACCGCACGACCAACGCCGGGCGTGCTGGACAGAACGATGTAATCGCCCGTATGGACAGGTCCAACCACTTTCGTGTGAACACGTCCTGCTAAGGACACCGGAATAAAATCGGGCAGGTTTTCCTCAAGGAAATCCTGCCCTTCAGCTACTTTATTTCCGCCAATGAGCATAGCGTACTCATCCGTGTGAATTCCTGCGATACGGCCAGATAGGTTCGTGGCCTTGATATACCGTTCCGTCTGGCTCCCAGTATCCAGAGCGATAATATCACCGGGTTCGGTCTGCTCGCCACGCGGCATGAGCTCCGCATAGTCGTTGTAAACCGCATCGTAGACACGCTGCGCGGAAATATCACCCGACGCTGCCAAAGACTTAAAGTGTGCATCACCTGCGGATGTCACATAATGTACCGTGCCGTTTGCAAAATATACCGTTCCGGTGAAAGTGCCGCCCGCATTGCGCATTGCGCCAAGGTTTTTGCAGGCATCAGCGGCGGTGCCAGAACCCGTACCGCCGCGTTCAATCGGAAGGTTTCCGCTTGTGATCTGGCTTGCCGAATGCTCATGCGTAGATGGTGCGAAAGCATTCGCGTGCTTACCATCAACCGTATCAGCATCGCAACCTTTCATCAGCCCGTATGCTGCCAGCAGGGACACAATCTGCTTCGCCGTAAAATCGCTCTTAGGCATTGCGCTGTTTGCCGTCCTCTTGACAGTAGACAGGTCAGAAATAGCCTGATTCAGCAAGGCACTCAAAATATACGTGACCATGTTGAACTGCTGGCTTGTCGGTTTTCCGTTCAGACCACCGACAATAGAAGCCCAGCCGCCTTTCCAATCCTCCAGCGAAATGTCTTGCTTCACGCCAGACATCGAAAACGCCACAGTTGCATAATCTTCAAGCGCCCCGGCGCGACCTTCTGCCATAATAAATCACCCCCAGTTAATTGATGGACTGTGCAAACTTTCCTTCGCCGAAACCTGCAACTCGCGGATTGAGATCCACAAAGCCAAAGGTTTCCGCATCCTCTGTCGAGCAGTCCACGCGAACCTTTACGCCCGCAGGACGCACAATAAGGTCATGCGTTCCTAGAATAGACATGACCATATCGGAAAACGGTGCTGAAATCGAAAGAAAGATTGTTGCCGGCGTGTCTCGTCGTTCGCTATAAACCACCTGTGTTGCACCGAAAATAATTTTGGTTGCTTCGATGATTTCATCCGGCGTGCATCGGCAGGAATTGACAAAAGCCTTATACTTCAGGCAAACGCGATAAATATTATCATCGTCTGCAAGTTCTCGGCTTCCAATCATCGCTCCGGCCTGCTGACGGGTCAGACAGACTAATTGTCCAAGCCGATCAAGCCAAACGCCCGTGCAGCTATCAAAATCATTCAGATTTTCCAGACCTTCAAGGAACAAAGAAGCATTTTCGTACTCCGGCGCAACAGCCCAAATGATACCGTCCAGATTTGACATTTTTTCAACACTGAGAGGTGTTTCTTTTAGGACTTCATAGCCCATCAGGACACCCCCTTACTGGAAAACTGTAAAATCCATTTCCCGTCCGAATTCTTTCGATAGATTGCAGGCGGGGCAATAGTTCTGGCGATGCTCCCCATCTCACAATCCTCAGGCAGATTCTTCAGATCATCTACGGTGTCGCAGATATAATCGCCCATTTTGCTTTCTTCAAAGGATTCCAGCTGAAACTGCATTGGCAGCTTACCATACATTTCCTTGTAAGCGTCAATCATGCTTTCACCACCCGGATGCCGCTCATGCTAATGATTGGCTGCTGATTGATTTGAACCGGTACTATGCCGGTCAGCATAGAGCTATCGGCAACCGTCTCAATTTCAGGCTTTTCACTCAGCAAGCCCCGGATTTCGATATAATCAACACCGGACACGTTCTCCATAATGGGACGAATGAATTTTTGCAAGCGAATCGTTGCGCCCGCCGAAAGATTTTCCTCCATCAGCAAAGATTTGATTCTCGCTACATAATCATCGTCCAGCCCGCCAGAACTCGTAACCGTAATAGAAAGCAGTAGATAAACGTCATTCACGCGAGTGAATTCCAAATATTGCCGATTGCCGTTGACATCGGTAGCGTAAGCATAATGCTTTCCGTATGCGCGGATGCCACCCGCCTTGTTCTTCCAAATGATATTGGCCACATCTTCGTCAGTGCCGCCCTGAACCACGATTTCAATGCTGTGCGGTGGTCTACCCTCTGCATCGGTCGTATCATTGTAGTTTTCGTATCCGGCTGCAAAGGTCACGCCCTCCACATCGCTGTATAAAAGCGAAACGATGCTCGCAACCGTGCCGGTGCCGCGGCTTGCGACGCGGTTTGTATAACTTGTTCTGGCTTCGGCATCTGTCTGGGTCAGCCGACCCTTAATCGGCGTGATATCATTGGTGCAGGCTGTCCAACCGTCCACGGTAGTAACAATCTGTGTGATAACACCCTCAGCCAGCACATAGCTGCCATATTCCGCGCTTTCAAACTGGATATTGCTGGTCACTTCCGTAACCGTAATGTACTTGCACAACGTTGCCGAAAAGCTGTCAGCGGCGCCCGATGCAGTCAAAACAATTGAATGCTCTCCTTGATCGTCGGTTTCGTCCGAAACAGTGATGCCGAACTTTACCAAAGCATCAAAAGACTTGACAGCCGCAAGCATCTGCGAGTACGCATCGTCATACGAGGACACGGTCATTTTCTTTGTGACGCTGGAACTTTCTGCATAGGTTCCAACTTCTCCACTGGTCGCATTGCGAGAAACGCCAAAATCAAACGTAAATGTTCCTGCAATGCTTTCAATTGGACGAATTGCCAGCTTTCTCCAGTTTGCGCTGGAGATTATGGATGCGCTGACCGCCTGAAAAGTACGTTGCGGTCGGCTGCTCGACTGAATCAAAGCGCCAACTGGAATGACCGTTCCCTCTTGGCCAGTACAAGAGATAAAATACTTAGTTTTGGCCTGTCCAATGCGGCTCACCCCGCCCACCTGCATCACGTTATCTAACGCAACGCCGCAGGCCGTATTGGGGAAAAGCTGCTGATATGCAGCAGCATAAGCCTCCCAGAGTTCCGCCGGGGCATCCGCAAAAATTGTATGTCGCATGAAGAAATGGTCTATCTTCCAGTTTTTCTTTGCGA